>Ga0210380_10000194_pt1 | contig 32897 bp, 25 predicted proteins | sample PLM4_5_coexredo_FD_155476 | JGI IMG/M metagenome (GOLD analysis project Ga0210380, IMG submission 155476) | Groundwater sediment microbial communities from an aquifer in East River, Colorado, USA - PLM4_5_coex redo | ecosystem: Environmental > Terrestrial > Soil > Riparian zone | place: USA... | reverse complement strand
CACGTTGACGACGAGGGCTGTCTCCTGACTGACGCACTTCCAGCCGTGATACACGAGGTTGGGCACCTGCACGAGCATCGGGTTCTGGGTGCCGATGAAGAACTCGTTGATCGCGCCGTTGGTCGGTGAGTCAGGACGCGTATCCACGAGCACCAGCTTCACCATGCCCGCGACGCACGCGAAATGGTCGATCTGATGCTGGTGATAGTGCCACGCCTTGACCACGCCGGGGTAGGTTGCCGACACGTAGGTCTGGCCGAACTTCAGGAAGAACTCCGCATCGTCTGCGCGCAGGATTTCCAGCAGCCAGCCGCGCTCGTCGGGGATGAGACGCAAGGCCTTGGTTTTCACCCCCTGGATGCGCGGGGGCTTGGCGAGCGGTGCCAGGTGTTGGACCGGCTTGTCTACGGCCATGGCTTCACCATCTGATGCCGACCTCCGAATTGTCTCCGAGCATGAAGCGGTACGCGCTCGGCTTCACCGGTTCGCGATAGATACGGACGTTCTTGCCGATCAGGCTGTCGATGACGCGGTTCGACAGGTCGCGTAGGCTGGATCCCTCGAGCACGATGCTGTGCTCGATTTCCGATTCGGTGATCTCGACGTCGTTGCCAATCGAGGTGAACGGTCCGACATAGGCATGGGAGATGCGCGCGCCACGGCCGATGATGGCCGGGCCGCGGACGACGGATCGCGTGATGACGGCGCCCGCTTCCACAACCACCTTACCATCGATGCGGCTGTCCTCGACCGTGCCGTCGATGCGCCGCTCGAAGGTTTCCAGGATGAGCCGGTTCGCCTCGAGCATGTCTTCGAGTTTGCCCGTGTCCTTCCACCAGCCGTCCACGATGTGAGGACGCACCGTAAGGCCGCGGTCGATCAAATCCTGAATGGCGTCGGTGATTTCGAGCTCGTTCCGAAAACTCGGACGGATGCGATTGACCGACTCGAAGACTTCGGGACCGAACATGTACACGCCGACCAGCGCCAGATCCCCGATGGGCTCCTTGGGCTTTTCGACGAGCCGGACCACCCGGCCGTCTTCGAGCTGGGCGACGCCGAACATCTGCGGGTCTGGCACGTGGGTCAGCAGGATCTGCGCCTCGGGCTTCTCCCGTTCGAACTCGCGAACGAACTGCGTGATGCCCTTGTTGAGAAGATTGTCGCCCAGGTACATCACGAACGGTTCGTCGCCGATGAAATCGCGGCTGATCTTGACGGCATGCGCGAGGCCGCGGGGGGCGTCCTGCTCGATGTACTCGACGCGCACTCCCCATCTGGAGCCGTCGCCGACCGCCTCACGTATCTCGGCGCGCGTGTCGCCGACGACGATGCCGATGTCGCGGATGCCCGCGTCGGCGATCGCCTCGATACCGTAGAAGAGGACCGGCTTGTTCGCCACCGGCACGAGCTGCTTGGCGCTGGTGTATGTGAGCGGCCGGAGCCGCGTACCCTTGCCGCCGCTGAGGATCAGGCCCTTCATTCCGCTACTGTACGTTGCCGAGCACGCCGAAGAAGTTCGAGACGGTGCCCAGGCCCGCCAGGACGAACGACAGGTTGAACCGGCGGTCGGATGCAATGGGGAACGCCGACGAGTTCTGGGGGAAGTTGAACTTCTGGAACCCGACCTGCACTCCGCAGCATTGTGCCATGTACGTGGCCACCACGTCCTGCGTGACGATGTTCCGTCGGGTGATGTCCCAGCTCAGGGCGTACGAGCCTGTGATATGGCCGTTCGGCGAGCTGAGCGAGGTCGAGCCCGAGAGATAGGAGTCGGGCCTCGTGATTCCCGAGAGGCGCCGCCGACTGTAGTTCAGCGATCCCGAGGTGCGTCCCACCGAGATGGAGCTGCCCATCGACCAGAGTGTGAGACCGAGGCCGGACACATCGTATTCGAGCCGGCTGTTCGCGTCGATGACCGACGACGGCGAGACACGGACGTTCAGGGCGATCGGAGAAAGATCCGCCGGCTTGTCGGACAGGTTGGCGCTGGCGTACGACGTGTCGGCCCGGCTGGCCTCCGGATTCGAGTAGTACGTCTGCTGCACGCCGATGGTCACGAATTCGCGGGTCTGGCCGCGCCCGCCGTCCGCCGACTTGCCACGATAGAGCAGACGATTGGTGAGGCCGTACGTGAGCCGCGACGAGTCGCCGACGACGACGTCCGAGGTGTCGGTGAGGACGGGCACATCCTCCTGGTTGCTGATCGGCGTCGTGTAGTCGATCGTGAACGCGGGTTCGATGACGTGCTTCATCCGCTCGGAGTAGCTGCTGTCCGGCGTGTCCCAGATCTTGGTCACCACCGGGCCAACGATGTCAGTCCGGAACTGCGTGTACTGCCGGATGATCGAGTCGGGGAGGAGGACGCCTTTCGGTCCGTAGCTGCGCGAGTAGTAGGTCAAGCGCGGCGCGACGCTGGAGTTGAGCGAGAGGTAGGTCAGGCGCGACAGCGGCACGCGCAGCGACGGCGCTATGTCCACGCGCGACAGCGAGTTGTCGAGCGTCGTGACCCCGTTGTTGAGGTAGCGATAGGGCAGATAGGCGTACTCGTTGTTCACCGACGCATAGATCGGCGCCCCGAGCAGCTGCTGCGGCGCGAGAATCGCCGTGACCCGCGGCGTCGATCCGTGGAGCACCGAGCTGGTGTCGTTGTTGAACGACTCGTTCCGCTGATAGAGAAACGAGGTCGCCACCGGGCCGAAGGTGTCGCTGATGCCTCCTTCGATCAAACGGCTGCGCCGTGACGCTTCGTAGATGTTCTGGTGATAGAGCTGCTGGTTCAGGGCGTTCGAGAAGTAGTCGAGGCGCATCCTCGCGCGAGCCGTCCCGAAGGCCTGCGTCATGGTGCCGTTGAACTCGAAGTTCGTTTCCGCCGGGAGCGTCGTCGTCTGGCCTGACTCGTTGAACTCGGTTTCGTGCTGGACGAAGCGGTAGGCGCGGAAGTTGCCCGCCGACTGAGGTCCGGAGATGTAGCGGTATTCGCCACCTTCGCCCATTCCCGTTCGGGTGAACCAGTCATGGAAGAACGTCGCGTCCTGACTGCGATCGATCGCCCAGAAGAACGCGTTGCTGAGCGACTGTCCGCGCAGCGACGAGGTGCCGTAGGTGGGTATCAGGAAGCCCGTGGCACGCTGGCTGTCCTGGATCGGGTAGTACATGACGGGCAGATAGAGCATTGGCACGCCCTTGACCCTGAGAAGGGTGTTGCGCGCAAACGCATAGTCGTCGAGGTTGAGTGACAGGGTGCCGCTCGTGACCTCCCAGCGCGGCGTCGGCTGTACGCACGTCGAGAAGCCGCCGCGGGTGATCCGATAGCGCCGGGGGCCGAGCTTCTCCAGGATCTCGCCGTAGAAGTAGACGTCCGGATCCTGACCCCCAAAGGCAGCGAGGCTCGAGCCGCCTCCGATTCCGGCGCCGGCCTTGGCGCCGAGCGACATGATGCCCGCCGCGTCGTAGAAGGTGCCGGCGCCAGTTGCGGTATTGAACTCAACACGCTCCGCCGAAATTCGGCCGTCGGCATTGGAGAAGACCACGTTGCCGCTGGCGACGATGCGGTTCGTGTCCACGTACAGATCCACGTCGTCTGCGAAGAACTGGATCTCCGCTCCCTGGATGGCCGCCTGCCCGATCAGATGCAGATGGTCGCCGACCTGTTCGAATCGCCAGCTCGAAAAGTTCGAGATGCCAAGCGGCAGGCCGGTCGCCGGCGCCGGCGTGGTGGTCTGGGCAAAGGCCGTCGCGGTCCAGAGAAACAGACCGCACGACAGCGAAACACCTTTAGATGCCTTGAGATACACGGTGCCGGTGGAGGAATCAGCTCAGGATACCACGGCGTTCGAGAGTGTCTCGCACCTCACCAACGAGGAAGAGTGACCCCGCCACGCACACCAGCGGGCTCTCGCCGAGCGCGGCGTCGAGGGCGGCGCTCGCCTCGGCGACCACGCGAACCTGCTTGCGCGGGTCGAGCGCAGACGCTCGCGCAGCGAGCTCGGCGGGGGGCAGTGCACGGCCGGTGTGGGCCGCCGTGGCGACGACCATCGAGGTCACGGGCAGCAACTCTCGAAGAATCCCGTCGGCGTCTTTGTCGCGCATGATGCCGACGACAATCGGCGGCGCGTCCGGATGCCACTGGGCGAGGTAGCGACCCAGCGCGCGGGCGCCGTCGGGGTTGTGGGCCGCATCGAGCAATACGCGGCGGCCGTTGGCGAGCGTGAGCAGTTCCAGTCGGGCGGGCCAGTCAACTGTTTCCAGCCCGTCCACGATTGCTTCATCCGTCACCCCGAGGCCGGCGGCTCGAGCGGCTTCGAGCACGTGCACGGCGACGATCGCGTTGTGTATCTGGTGTTCTCCGCGCAGGGCCAGTCGCAGAGGTCCGTAGCGACCGTGGCGCGTGTCGATGCTGATCTCCGCCCGCCCATCTCGCATGCCGCCCTCGACCTCGGTTTCGGCGACGGCGTCGACCAACCTGGCGTCGTGCTGGGCGCTAATCGATCGGATGACCCGCATGGCTGGTTCCGGAAGCGCACCTGCCACCACGGTCATTCCGGGCTTGATGATCCCGGCCTTTTCGAAGGCGATCTGCTCGATCGTGTTTCCCAGATGCTGGCGGTGATCGAGCCCGATGCTGACGATGGCGCCGACGGGCGGCGACAGGATGTTCGTGGCGTCGAAGCGCCCGCCCAGCCCGACTTCGACGACCGCGGCGCGTACGTGCGCGCGGCGAAAGAGATCGAACGCCATCGCAGTCGTCGCTTCGAAGAAGGTCGGCGGAGCGACGAGCCCCCCTTCGCGCTGCAGGCGATCGGCGCATTCCAGTATGCGATCGGCGGCCGCCTCCACGCCGGGCTCGTCCACGGCGCCCCGGTTGACGACGAACCGCTCTCGAAGGTGAGTGAGGTGCGGCGACGTGTACCGGCCTGCCGTGATGCCGCCGGCGACGAGCGCCGCATGTACCATGGCAGTCACAGAGCCCTTGCCGTTCGTGCCCGCGATGTGCAGGGGCGTGAAGGCCTGCTCGGGGTGATCGAGCGCGGCGCACAGCCGCCGGATGTTCTCGAGACCCAGCTTGATGCCGAATGTCTCGAGGGCGAAGAGCCGGTCGAGCATCAGGTCACGTGCGTGGCACGTAGAACCGCGTGCCGCGGTTCTTCCCCCGAATCTGGCGAATCAGATCGTCCACGGCCTCATCGCTGCTCTGTAGGTCGACTTGTGAGGTCTCAACGACGAGCAGAGGCGTTGCGGAGTAGTGGAAGAAGAAGTGCTGGTAGGCCTCGTTGAGTTCGCGAATGTACTCGGCGTTGGGGATGAAGGCGTCGTGCTCGATGTTGGTCGCGCGATCGCGCAGCCGCTTGAGCAGCACGTCGGTGGGCGCCTGCAGGTAGATCACGAGATCAGGCGCCGGAATGTCCTTGGCGAGCAGGTCGAACAGGCGTTGATAGATGAACAGCTCGTTGTCGTCGAGATTCAGATACGCGAAGATCTTGTCCTTGTCGAACAGGTAGTCGCACACCGTGGATTGCGAGAAGAGATCGGCCTGCTGCAGGTGCATCAGCTGACGATGACGGTTGAGCAGGAAGAACAGTTGCGCCTGCAACCCGGCGCCGGCGCGGCCCGCATAGAAATCAGCGAGAAACGGGTTCTCGGTCTCCTCGAGTACCGTCCTGGCGTCGAGTCGTGTGGCAAGCTGCCGCGCGAGCGAAGACTTTCCGACCCCGATGGGTCCTTCGAGCGCGATGTAATGGAAGGGCATCAACGTGTGCGCCGGCACGAATCGTCGGCGACTGCGATGCTATCATCGGCCAATGCTGACGGCCCGACGTTCGAGGCGCCCGTGGCTTCTGGGCGTGTCGGTCGCCGTCATCTCCGCATGCGCGACGGTTTCGACACCTCGGATCACGACGCCACCGGTCGTCACCTGGGAAGAGAAGCTCGGGTGGATCATGCGCCTCGAAGACCAGCGCATCCTCCGCTATCCGAATCCACCGGCGCCTGTCGTGCTGGTGCCGGCGGCGGAAGGTCGTCCCGCCATCGTCGCACCGCCCGTCCCGTCAGACTTGGTCAAGCTCCTGGGCGACGACGAGGCCCGCACGCGGCGGCGGACGGCGCTTGCGGTCGGCCGCGTCGGGCTGGCCGAGGCCGTGGCGCCGCTCCAGCAGACTTTGACCGACCCCGAGCCCGAAGTAAGGCAGATGGCCGCATTCGCCCTCGGCCTCATTGCCGATCCGTCGGCGCGTCCGGCGTTGCTGATGGCGCTGGGCGATGAGGACCCGCTGGTACAAGGTCGCGCCGCCGAGGCCCTGGGGTTGATCGACGACAAGTCGGATGCGCCGGCGGTAGCCGCGATGGTGCGGACGCGTGTGCAGGCCGGCGCGTTGGCCGACGTCGCGCCTGACGAGCTTGCGTGGCCCCTGGCGCCAGCGGTGGAGTCGGCCCGACTAGGGATCTACGCGCTCGCCAGACTGGGGTCGTTCGACGCGCTGGCCTCGGCGTTGATTGGCGACAGTGGCGCACCCGTCTCGTCGTGGTGGCCCGTGGCCTATGCCCTTGGACGGGGAAGCGATGTGCGCGCGGCGCCAGCCCTCCAGTCGCTGCTCACGATTCCGGGCCGGTTCACCGCGGCCTTTGCGGCGCGGGGCCTCGGAACGCTCAAGGCCCAGAGTGCCACTGCCGCTCTGAGAGAGATCGTCATGAATCGGCAGCGCGATCCGGCGGTGGTGATCCAGGCGGTTCGTGCGCTGGGGGCGGTCGGGGACACCGGAGCCGTGCCCATCCTCGTCAAGATCGTGGCGGATCCGAGCGGCGATTCGACCTTGCGAGCGGAGGCCGCGTCGGCGCTCGGCGCCGTACGTTCGCCATCGACGGCGGACTTCATGGTCGATCTGGTGTCTGACGAGGTCCCCGCGATGCGTGCAGCGGCGATTCGGGCACTGGCGGGGAGCGATCCCGCGACGTTCCTGACCATGCTGTCCTCACTCGATCCCGATCCGGATTGGTTCGTCCGCAATGCGCTGGCCGAGGCACTGGGCAGGCTGCCCGAGGGGCAGGGCGTGGCCAGGCTGCAGACCATGCTGACCGACCGTGACCCGCGGGTCGTGGCCTCGGTGCTGCGGGCGCTCGTTGCCGCGAAGGCGCCCGGCATGGACCGTATCCTGCTCGACCGTGTCAGGGCGTTTGACGTGGTGTCACGGCTGGCGGCAATCGAGTTATTGGCCGATCTCAAGGCCACGGCCGCCGTGGCGACTCTCACCGAGGCGTATCGATCCGCCACCGGCGGTGACGGGTACGTCATGCGAACCGCGCTGCTGAACGCGCTCAACGCGATCGACCCGGCGTCCGCGCGTCCGCTCGCCCAAGAGGCCTTGCACGACCCCGAATGGGCACTGCGACTGAAGGCGTCGGCGCTCTTGCGCGCACAGGGTGTCAGCGATTCGTCCGCGGAGATTCGACCAGCGCCCGTGCTTCCCATTGGGGATGCCCAATGGGGCGCGCTGATCACGCCGCAGTTCTCACCGCACGCGTACATCGACACGGACAAAGGAACCATCGAGATCGAGATGGCCATTCTCGACGCCCCGTTGACCGTCTCGAATTTCGTCAGGCTCGCCCGGATCGGCTTTTTCGACGGCCTGCCGATGCATCGCGTGGTGCCGGACTTCGTGATTCAGGGTGGGGATCCGCACGGGGACGGCGAGGGGGGGCCTGGCTACAGCATTCGCGACGAGCTCAACGAGCTGCCGTACCTGCGTGGAATGGTGGGGATGGCGCTCGACGGGAAGGACACCGGCGGCAGTCAGTTCTTCATTACCCACTCACCGCAGCCGCATCTCGACGCGCGGTACACGGCCTTTGGACGCGTCGTGAGCGGGATGGACGTCGTCGACCGCATCCAGCCGTGGGACGTGATTCGGCGCGTGCGAATCTGGGACGGCACCACGCCGCCCTGACGCTCGCCACGCACACGACCCTGGCGCGTACAAAGAAAAAGGGCGCACGAGGCGCCCTCTTTCCGGCGAGCGGTCGTCTTACCGCTTTTTCGCCGCCTTCTTCTTAGTTGCTTTCTTAGCCATCGATGGAATCCTCCCTTCGCTGGTTGGGTTGCGAGTCGCCACGGCATCCAGCGCACTCTGCCGCCTGGCACGTCGGGCCAGCTGCCGGGGACCACGCGTCGCGGGCCTGCTCCCCGTCCCATGAGGGGCGGTGGAGGGCGCATCTTGATTTCGACTAGATAGAAAAATGGGGTGCCCGATTCGAGCACCCCCGAAGATCAGAACGGAAGATCTACCGCTTCTTCGCGGCCTTCTTCTTCGCGCCCTTGGCAGCCTTCTTCGCCATTGTTTTCTCCTCAGGTTGTTGTGACTCAGCCTCCGACGAGCCGCTTGGCCGTCACTACGGGTGGGCTGAGCCATCCACCCTCATACCAGATGTAGATTATGGGTGAGATTTTCTTCATGTCAAGCACAAAAGAGCGTGCGTTGTCAAAAACGCGGGTGTCGCAGCACGCTCATTCATGTCTCTCAAGTCAAGTGTCGGTTGAACTCGCGCGACACTACAGCGCGAGGCGCGCGAGCGCGCGATCCGCCGCTTCGCGCGTGCGCAGATCGGCGCCGAATGTGTCGCGCGCTGCGCGATAGAGATCGATCGCGCGGGCCGTCGCGCGCTGGCGTTCGTACGCACCGGCGGCTTCGAGACACGCAGAGGCATACACGGTCGGCGGAGGCGTGGGGCGCGCAACGAGGATTCGGTCCAGGACCACGAGCGCCGCGGCGTCGTTCTTCTGTGCAACCAACAGCTGCGCGTTTCTGAGACGGGTGACCGGATCGTCCGGGCGTGCGGCAAGGGCCTGTGGCAGAAGGCGGGCGGCGGTCGCCAGATCGCCGCGCTGCAGGGCACGCCAACCTTCGAGCGACTCACGATAGGCCTGGTCCAGCATGCGGGCGGTGGCTTGACGAAGCTGCAGCTGCGCTTGCGCCACGGCTCCATAGGGTTCGGATGGATTGGCCACCACCACGGCACGGAGATGCTCGATCGCGACGTCGGTTTCAAACAGGCGGTCCAGCTGCAGCGCCGCGCCGAGCCGCGCCCGGGTTTCGGCGAGCGTCGGCGCCGCCACACGCCGCGCCCGCGCCGCCTCGAGTAGTTCCCGCCAGGTCTCCAGGCTGGCGCTCAGGTCGTGCAGGTACTGGTCCTGCACCTCGGCGATCAGCTGCGGGAAGAGGGGGTTCCGCGGATGGCGTTGGCGCAGACCGGCGAGCAGGTCGAGCGCTCTCTGCGGCTGTTTCTCGTACCAGAGATAGACGATCTGCAGCTGATAGTCGGCCTCGTCCCGCAGGAGCGCGCCACTCGAACGGGCCCGGAGCATCTCCTGTAGCGCGGCTGTCTGGTCGCCGCCCGGCAGCAGCAACAGCCAACGTAGCATCTTGGCCGCGGCCGGCGCGACATCGGCGTAGTAGTGGTAGAGGCCGATGCCGAAGTAGGCCTCCTGCAGACGCGGATCCAGTGTCAGGGCGCGTTCGAGCACTTCCTTGATCCGTTTGCCGTCCCGTGCGGCTCCGATTCGCTGCCCCCGCAGCACTCGCCACTGCGCCCGCGCTCCGTACGCGCCGCCGGCGTAGAACCAGGCCTCGGCGCGGGTAGGCTCACGCGCGGTCCATGCGTCGGTGGCCGCGATCGCCGTTTCGATCTTGGATTGGAAGAGACGGTCGCGCGCGACGCTCAACGGATCGAGCTGGATCTGCCACCAGACGGATACGGCATCGAGCACACGACACGTCTCCATCGGAGCCGGCGGGCACGTCTGCGCGAGCACGTCGGAGATCTCGTCGAAGCGCGCGTCGACGATAGCGTCGTACGCAGCCTGAAGGGCGGGCCCGCCCGTGAGGCTCGAGGTGGACTGCGCCTGCAGATTGGAGGAGGACGCGTTCAGCGCGAGGACGACGGTGACGGCCACGAGCGCCGGCCGCGGATCCCAGATCACGTCAGACTGGTGCGCAGCTGCTGCTTCCCGGCATGTCGCTCGAGAGCGAGCGCGATCAGGCGATCGATCAATGCCGCATACGGCAGCCCCGACGCCTCCCAGAGTTTGGGGTACATGCTGATGGTCGTGAACCCGGGAATGGTGTTGACCTCGTTGACGTAGATGCGTCCGTCCTGACCGGCAAGTAGAAAGTCGACCCGCGCCATCCCCGCGCCGTCAACCGCCTTGAACGCCTCGATCGACAGGCGCTGGATCTCGGCCACCTGTTCTGGAGCAAGTGGCGCCGGGACAAGGGTCTTCGACCCCGCGTCCAGATACTTGGCCTCGTAGTCGTAGAATTCGCGCGACGGCACGATCTCACCGGGAATGGACGCCTCGGGGTCGTCATTTCCCAGCACGGCGCACTCGATTTCGCGGACGTCCGGAATCGCCGCTTCGACCACGATCTTCCGATCGAACTGCAGCGCGAGATCCATGGCCGCGTCGAGCTCCGCGACCGATCGTGCCTTCGAGATCCCCACGCTCGAGCCGAGGTTGGCCGGCTTGACGAACATCGGGTACCCGAGGGCGATTTCGAGTCGCGATGCGACCATCCGCGGACTGCGATCCCACTCCGGTCGCAGGACGGTCGCGTACGGGCCGACCGGAAGTCCGTGCGCGACGAAGAGTGTCTTCATCACCGCTTTGTCCATCCCGACCGCTGAACCGAGAACCCCAGCGCCCACGTAGGGCACGTTGGCGAGTTCGAGCAGACCCTGGACCGTGCCGTCCTCTCCGTAGGGACCATGGAGGACGGGGAAGACGACGTCGAGGCCGACGCCCGTGATCGTCGCGGAGCCGGCTTCGGATCCACTGGCCGCACCGCGGCGTTCAATCGCCAGGACGGTGTCTTCTCCCGGGTGCGCGACGAAATGTGCCTCGCGCCCGGGCCGCACGGACCTCGCACCTTCGAGCCGCGCCTGCTCGATGACCTCGGCGGCCGAGATCGATGTGGGCACCTTGTCGGCCAGCGACCAGCGCCCGTCCTTGCCGATGCGAATGGGCACGGGCTCATATCGCGCGCGATCGAGGTGCTTGATGATCGACGCTGCCGACGCGATCGAGACCTCGTGCTCGCCAGACCGACCGCCAAAGATCACGCCGACGCGTAACTTCTTCACGGAGAGGTTCTAATAATAGCGTGTCGGCAAACGCCTTCGGATTCAGGCTCCACGGAACCGATGGCCTCGCGCGGATCGGCGAGGTCCAGACGCCCCACGGCGCGGTGCAGACGCCGGCCTTCATGCCGGTCGGCACCCAGGGCGGCGTCAAGGCGATGCGGCACCCCGATCTCGAGGACGCCGGGGCGCAGATCCTGCTCGCCAACACGTATCACCTGTATCTGCGGCCGGGTGACGAACTGATTGGCCGGCGTGGGGGCCTTCACCGCTTCATCGGGTGGAGCCGCCCGATCCTCACCGATAGCGGCGGGTACCAGGTGTTCAGCCTGGCCGACCGCCGGCAGATCACCGAGGAGGGCGCGGAGTTCCGATCGCATCTCGACGGCTCATCGCATCTTTTGACCCCCGAGCGTACGGTGGACATACAGGCCCGGCTCGGGTCCGACGTCGCCATGGTGTTCGACGAGTGCCTCGGCTACCCGGCTTCACGCGACGACACGGCCGCGTCGGCCGAGCGTTCGGCCCGATGGGCGGGGCGATGCAGGCAGCGCCTGCACGAACTGCGAGATGGGCGCGCCAACGGGGTTGCCATTACCAATCCTGGCCAGGCGCAGTTCGGCATCGTCCAGGGCGGGGTGTTTCAGGACCTTCGTGACATGAGTGCCGCGGCGACCATAGCCGTCGGGTTCGAGGGCTATGCGATAGGGGGCCTGAGCGTGGGTGAACCGATCGACCTCATGTACTCGATCGTGGCGGCGAGCGCGGCTCGATTGCCCGAGCACCAGCCCCGCTACCTGATGGGCGCCGGCACCCCCGCGGACCTGGTGGAATGCGTCGCGAGAGGCATCGACATGTTCGACTGTGTCATGCCGACCCGCAACGCCAGGAATGGCCAGCTGTTCACGAGCGAGGGGCGGCTCAATATACGGAACGCGCGGTTTGCCGAAGACGACGGTCCCGTTGACCCGGCATGCGGGTGCTACACCTGCCGCACCCACTCCCGCGCCTATTTGCGGCATCTATACATGGCGGGCGAGATTGCGGCGGCAGCCCTTAACACGTTGCATAACCTCAGCTTTTACCTTGACACCATGCGGAGGATCAGAGACGCTATATCGCTTCGGACCTTCGACAGATTCAGGCAAGAGTTCCTGCGCTCGGCTTCCCGTCTGTCGCTCGATTCATGACCGTGTCTTTCGTATTGGCGATGGCCGCGCCCAGCCAGGGCGCGCCGAGCGTGTGGGTGCAACTCCTTCCGTTCGCACTCGTTCTGGCCATTTTCTATTTCATCATCCTGCTGCCCATGAAACGAAAGCAGCAGAAGGTGGCCGATTTCCTCTCGGCCCTGAAGGTCGGTGATCAGATAGTGACGTCCGGCGGTCTGTACGGCACGATCACCCGGGTGAGCGACCAGGCGATCCAGGTGCAGATCGCCGAACGCGTGCGCGTTGATGTTTCGCGAAATGCCATCGTCGGGTACCAGGGGCAGGCGCCCGTGGCCACCGACGGCGGCGGTGCCTCGTCATGAACAAGAACATTCGTTGGAAAGTCTTCACCACCCTGGCCGTCCTCGTGGTGTTCAGCGCGGTCGGCGTCTATCCGATCGTCGCCTCGCAGTACGGCATCACGTCGCCCTCGTGGCTGATGGCCAAGCAGCTCAAGCTGGGTCTCGATCTCAAGGGCGGCGTCCACCTGGTGCTGCGCGTGCAGACCGACGATGCCATCCGGCTCGAGGGTGAGCAGGAGATGGAGCGGCTGCGAGAGGCCCTTCGGACGCGCAACATCCCGATCACCAGCCTGACGATGCCGTCGATTTCGACGATTCGGGTGGAGGGCGTTCCGGCTCCTCAAGACGCCGCGTTCCGCGAAGCAGCGGTGGATCTCGCCGTTAATTTCGATCGCAGCCCCGGGACCAACGGCAGCTATACGTTCACGATGAAGCCGAACATCGCGATCCTGCTGCGGCAGGAGTCGGTTGTCTCGGCCCGGCAGACGATCGAGCGCCGGGTCAACGAACTTGGAGTCGCCGAACCCAGCATTGCCCAGCAGGGCGCTGCCGGCGACCAGATTCTCGTTCAGCTTCCAGGCGTGACGGACGTCGAGCATGCCAAGGAGATCATTCGTTCCACGGGTCTGCTCGAGCTGAAGATCGTCGAGATGGGACCGGCGGCCAACCGTGAGGACCTGATGCAGAACGGTCAGGTCCCCGAAGGCATGGACATCGTGCCAGGCGCGGCCGATTCCACTGGTGGCGGCACGGTGTACTACATGGTGCGCAAGGCGGCCGCGGTCAGCGGTCGAGACCTCACCAATGCGCGGCCATCGGTGGATCAGAACAACCTGCCGGCCGTCAGCTTCATGCTGAGCGGCGAAGGGGCGCGCAAGTTCGGCGCAGTCACCGAGGCGAACATCGGCCGCCGGCTGGCGATTATTCTCGATAACCGCGTCACGTCGGCGCCGACGATTCAGTCGCGGATCACCGACAACGGCCAGATCACGGGTGTGACGCCAGACGAGGTCAGCGACCTGGCGCTGATTCTCAAGTCGGGTGCGCTGCCGGCCACGCTGACGTACCTCGAAGAGCGGACGATTGGTCCGAGCCTTGGTGCCGATTCCATCCGCTCGGGTATCGAGGCGTCGGTAGTGGGCCTAGTGCTGATCGTCGCCTTCATGCTGGTCTACTACAAGCTCTCCGGCGTCAACGCAGTCGTCGCGCTCATCTTCAACCTGATCATCCTGCTGGGCCTGATGGCTTACATCGGTGCCGTCATGACGCTGCCCGGCATCGCGGGGTTCGTGCTGACCATGGGCATCGGCGTCGACTCGAATGTGCTGATCTTCGAACGCATCAAAGAAGAACTCGAGGCGCAGCACGGTGTGCGGGCCGCCGTCAACGCCGGCTTCAGCCGCGTATTCCTGACCCTGCTCGACACGCACATTTCGGCGCTCATCGCGGCGCTGTTTCTGATTCAGTTCGGGACCGGTCCGATCCGGGGCTTCGCGTACACGCTCATCATCGGACTCGCCTCCAACCTGTTCACCTCGACCTTCGTCTCGAAGACCCTGTTCGAGCTGGCGCTCGGACGTCAGCAGCGGCAAGCCACGGCGCTTTCGATCTAGGGGCGGGGCACAAGCATGCATATCTTCACGAACCCCAACTACAACTTCCTCCGCTGGCGGTGGCACGCCGTCGCGCTGTCATGGATTGTGATCATCGCGGGTCTAGGGCTGATCTACACCCGTGGTCTGGCGAAGGGGATCGAATTCGCCGGCGGCACGTCGGTGATCATGCAGTTCGACCGGACGCCGTCGGTGGATACGGTGCGGAATGCCCTGAACGCCAACTACGCGGGCGGCGGCCAGGACGCGGTCGTGCAGTCCTACGGCGACGAGACGCAGCGCCAGGTCATGGTGCGCGTGCCGCAGGTCGGCGCCGAAGAGGGCGCAGCGCTGGGCGCGACGGCCCAGGCGGTGGAAGCCGCGCTCCGCAAGGGCAACCTGGGAAATTTCAGCGTGGTCGGGACGGAGATCGTCGGCCCGGCAGTCGGCGAAGAGCTGACGGAGAAGGGGATCTGGGCCTTCGTGCTCTCGCTCGTCGGCATCCTGGCGTATATCGCCTTCCGCTTCGAATTCGCCTTCGCCCTCGGCGCGGTCGTCGCCACCGTTCACGACGTGCTCGTGACGCTCGCGTTTCTGACGTTCTTCGGCTACGACATGACACTGAACGTCATCGCGGCGATTCTGACGGTCACGGGCTACTCGACCAACGACACCATCGTCATCTTCGACCGCGTCCGCGAGAACATGCGCAAGATGCGGCGCGATTCGCTCGGCGGGGTGATCAACACATCGATCAACCAGACCCTGGGTCGCACCGTCATCACCGCCGGCACGGCGCTGCTGTCGGCGATTGCGCTGTTCCTCTTCGGCGGCGAGGTGTTGCACGGATTTGCGTTCACGATGATCGTCGGGATCGTCACCGGCACGTACTCGAGCGTGTTCGTCGCCGCCGCCATCGTCACGTTCTGGCATCGGAAGGCGCAGTCGAAGGCCGTCGCGTCTCCGGCGGCCGCCCCCGCGACGACGCCCGCGCGCCGGGCGAAGTCGGCGCGCAACGTGCGGGCCTCATAGCGGGCGCGGGCATCCACGCTCGCCTTGGCGTACCTTCTCGCGACCGTTCTCGGCCTCGTCCAGGGAGTCACGGAATTCCTTCCCGTGTCGTCCACCGCCCACTTGCTGTTGGGAGAGAAAGCGCTGGGCTTCGACGACCCCGACCACACCTTCGCGGTCATGATTCAGCTCGGCTCCATGGTGGCGGTCGCGTGGCTGTATCGACAGCGGCTCGTGAGCGTCATTGGCGGCTTGCGATCGGACGCTGACGCCAGGCGCTTTGCCGCCGCGATCGCGGTGGCCGTCGTCCCAGCCCTGGTCGCCGGCGCCTTGCTCTCGTCCTTCGTGAAGTCCGTGCTCTACGAAAGCCCCGCCGTGTTCGCGGTCTCCTTCGTCGTCGGCGGCGTCGTGATGCTGGTGGTCGAACGCATCAGGCCCACGCCAACTGTGCTCAGCGCCGATCGAACGCCGCTGGCCCGGGCCTTTGGCGTGGGGCTGTGTCAGATGCTGGCAATCATTCCGGGGGTCTCGCGCAGCGGCGCCACCATCGTCGGGGGCATGTTGATGGGGCTGGACCGCCCGGTGGCCGCCGAGTTCTCCTTCTTCGTTGCCATTCCGACGATGGCCGCGGCTTTTGGCCACGATCTGCTGGAGATCAGGAGCACGGTGACCCCAAGCGCCGCGATGGAAATCGCGGTTGGGTTCACGGCTGCGTTCGTCGCCTCGCTCGCCGTGATCGGCCCGTTCATGGCATTCATCCGACGTTCGGGCTTTGCGCCGTTTGCCTGGTACCGGATCGCGCTGGGCTGCGCGATCGGCGCGGCGCGTGCGGCGGGGTGGAGATAGGCTGTGGAGGAGTCCACGCTGGGACTGTGGCTTCGGCGCCGCTTCATCGCCGGCTTCTTCGTCACAGTGCCCCTGGTCCTGAGCATTACGGCCTTGGTGTGGATCTTCGGTATCATTGACGGCTTCACGGCCCCGCTGTCCACCCGACTGGTGGGGCGCGCCGCGCCCGGCGTCGGCCTGGCGCTCATGCTGCTGTTCGTGCTCGCCATCGGCACGGTGGCGACCAACGTCATCGGACAACGCATGCTGGCGCGGGCGGAACGCTGGTTGGCGCGGGTGCCGATCTTCAGGACGATCTACACGCCTGTGAAGCAACTGGTGGACGCGTTCTCGCCGGACAACGAGTACGGCTTCAAGCGCGTCGTGATGATCGACGTCGCGCACCGCGGACTCGTGATGGGGTTTCTCACGAAGGAGTTCACGATTGATCGGGGTCAGGGCCAGGAAGCGTTGATGGCGGTGTACGTCCCGACCAACCACCTCTACCTCGGCGATATCGTGATCTGTCCCCGGGATCGCGCCTTCTTTCCCGATATGAGCGTCGAGGAAGGCGTCCGCATTTTCCTGACCGGCGGGATGTCGTTTCCCGGTCAGGTGCATCCACTGCGAAGAGAGGACCAATGAGTTTGATGACTGGATCACTGAGGGGCATCGGCCGCGTCGCGGCGCTGCTCGTCTTCGTCGTTGCCGTGTTGGCGATTCCCGCGCGCGCGTTCGCGCAGGAGCCGGCGCCAGGAGGGGCAACCGGGGCCCAGGCCCGGCCGGCGGGCGGCGAAGCCAACCTCATCCTGCCCGACCTGTCGCAGGTCGACGTCGGCGGCTACGACGGGCGCGCACTGTTGATGGGCGGGATGGTGGTCTCGGTACTCGGGATCCTGTTCGGCCTCGTGATCCTCAGGCAGATCAAGAACCTGCCCGTGCATCGCTCGATGCGCGAGATCTCCGAGTTGATATACGAGACGTGCAAGACCTACCTCGTCACGCAAGGCAAGTTCATCGCGATTCTGGAGATCTTCATCGCGGTCATCATCGTGCTGTATTTCGGGCTGCTCTCGGGCCTCGAGTTTCAGCGGGTGGTGATCATTCTGTTGTTTTCGGTTGTCGGCATACTCGGCAGCTACAGCGTCGCGTGGTTCGGGATCCGCGTGAACACGTACGCCAATTCACGCACCGCGTTTGCGAGCCTCGAAGGCAAGCCGTACAAGGTGTATGCCATTCCGCTCAGCGCGGGCATGAGCATCGGCATGCTGCTCATCAGCGTCGAGCTCCTGATCATGCTGTTCATCCTGCTCTTCATCCCGCGCGACTACGCGGGGCCGTGTTTCATCGGCTTTGCCATCGGCGAGTCGCTGGGCGCGGCCGCGCTGCGTATCGCGGGCGGCATCTTCACGAAGATCGCCGACATCGGGGCCGACCTCATGAAGATCGTCTTCAACATCAAGGAAGACGACGCGCGGAACCCCGGGGTGATCGCGGACTGCACGGGCGACAACGCCGGCGATTCGGTGGGCCCGAGCGCCGACGGCTTCGAGACCTACGGCGTGACGGGCGTCGCGCTCATCACGTTCATCATGCTGGCCGTGCCGCAGACGGACACGCAGGTCAAGCTGCTGGTCTGGATCTTCTCCATGCGCGTGATGATGGTCATCGCGAGCGGGGCGTCGTACCTCATCAACGAGACCGTCGCGAAGAGCCGCTACGGGTCGGCCACGAAGATGAATTTCGAGGCGCCGTTGACCTCGCTCGTGTGGCTGACGTCGATCGTGTCGGTGCTGGCGACCTTCGTGGTGTCGAGGATCCTGATTGCCGATCTCGGGGACGGAACGCTGTGGTGGAAGCTGGCGACGATCATCACGTGCGGCACGCTGGCCGGCGCCATCATCCCCGAGCTCGTGAAGATCTTCACCTCGGTGGACTCGAGCCACGTGAGGGAAGTGGTCACGGCCTCACGCGAGGGCGGGGCGTCGCTCAACATCCTGGCCGGCTTCGTGGCGGGCAACTTCAGCGCCTACTGGCTGGGCCTGAGCATCGTGTCGCTGATGTCGATCGGCTATCTGGTGAGCGCCATGAGCACGTCGATGTCCGACCTCATGCTGGCCCCGGCCGTGTTCGCGTTCGGGCTCGTCGCGTTCGGCTTCCTCGGGATGGGCCCGGTCACCATCGCGGTCGATTCGTATGGCCCCGTTACCGACAACGCCCAGTCGGTGTTCGAACTCTCCGTCATCGAGGGCATTCCGGGCATCAAGGACGAGCTGAAGCGCGATTTCGGTCTCAACGTCCAGTTCGACAAGGCCAAAGACCTGCTGGAAGAGAACGACGGCGCCGGCAACACGTTCAAGGCCACTGCCAAGCCCGTGCTCATCGGCACGGCGGTCGTCGGGGCCACCACGATGATCTTCTCGATCATCATGGAGCTGACGGAAGGGTTGACGCAGAACCTCGACAAGCTCTCCGCAGTGCACGCACCGTTTCTGCTGGGTCTTGTGTCGGGTGGTGCGGTGATTTACTGGTTTACAGGTGCATCCACACAGGCGGTCACGACCGGCGCGTACCGCGCCGTCGAGTTCATCAAGGCGAATATCCGCCTCGACGGTGTGGAGAAGGCGTCGGTCGCCGACAGCAAGAAAGTCGTCGAGATCTGCACGCAATACGCGCAGAAGGGTATGTTCAACATCTTCCTGACCGTCTTCTTTTCGACGCTCGGGTTTGCCTTCCTCGACCCGTTCTTCTTCATTGGCTACCTGATCTCAATCGCCCTGTTCGGGCTGTATCAGGCGATCTTCATGGCAAATGCGGGCGGGGCGTGGGACAACGCGAAGAAGATCGTCGAGACCGAGCTGAAGATGAAGAACACCCCGCTGCATGCGGCGACCGTCGTCGGCGATACGGTGGGTGATCCGTTCAAGGACACCTCGTCGGTGGCGCTCAACCCCGTCATCAAGTTCACGACGCTGTTCGGGCTGTTGGCGGTCTCGCTGGCGGTGCGGCTCGGAACCGAGGTCGGGACGGCCGCCAACCATGGGCTCGCCGCGGTATTTCTGGTCGTTTCCGCCGTGTTCGTCTACCGGTCGTTTTACGGCATGCGCATCGGGTCGTCTTCGCATTGACATTTGATGTTGCAGTAGGGGAGAACCGGTATAAGATCACGGGTCTTTGTCCCCGAGCAGCCGGGGAGCACTTTGGGAAAAGCGGTGTCTAATCTGGCTGTCGGCGATCCGGCGTCTAGACTCCGTGATCGTTGACATCAATTTTTTGCGCTGGATATAATCGGCAGCCTTTGCCTGCCGCGAGGGACGTCCGCCAGGAGGGTTAAGACCGGTGCCACGTGACATGTTCCGCGATATCGTCGATCCGACCGTCAAGGTCGGGACCCAGCAGTGGTATACGGTCCCGGTCTCGATTTTGGTCCACACGGCGGCGGTGCTCGCGCTGATCGTGATTCCCCTGCTAGCGGCCGATGTCCTGCCGACGGTTCCGACGATGATGGCGTTTGCGGCTGCTCCCCCGCCGCCGCCACCGCCGCCACCGCCGCCACCCCCGCCGCAGGCCGCGGCGCCCAAGCCGGTGGTTGAAGTGAACCCGGCGGCGGCTCCGACCGAGGCGCCCAGGGAGATTGCTCCCGAGCCCCCTGACACCAGCTTCGAACGCGCCAGCGATGTTGGCGGCGTGCCCGGCGGTGTCGTCGGCGGCGTCATCGGCGGGATTCCCGAGGCCCCGCCGCCCCCGCCGCCCCCGCCGGCGGCTCCGGTGCGCGTTGGCGGCAACATCAAGCCACCGATGAAGACCAAGGACGTTCGTCCGTCCTACCCGCCGATCGCCCAGTCGGCGCGCGTGCAGGGTGTGGTCATCATTGAAGCGACCATCGGCCCCAACGGCAAGGTGCAGGACGCCCGAGTGCTGCGCTCGATCCCGTTGCTCGATGCGTCGGCGCTCGACGCCGTGCGGCAGTGGGAGTTCACGCCGACGTTGCTCAACGGGGTGCCGGTGCCGGTCATCATGACGGTCACCGTTCAGTTCACGCTCAGTTAACTCACACCACCAGCCAGCTATTCGCCAGTCATCTCTACCAGCGGAGGATGCAGTAATGGAAGTCAGCAGGATGCGTCAGATTGCACAAGTCGTGAGCGCCGTGCTCGGAATGGTGGCCCTCAGCACCCCGGCCTTCGCGCAGGGTGCCGCGGCGGGTTTGAATTTCATCGACATCGCCCAGAACATGAGCGGCATCGCGATCGCGGTGGCCGTCGTCCTGTTCGTCATGTCGTTCTGGTCGGTGGGTGTTGCCATCGAGCGCGTCTACACGTACAACAAGGCCCGGACGCAGTCCAAGCTGTACGCCCCACAGGTCGCCAAGCACCTCAAGGACGGCCGCCTCAAGGAGGCGATCGCGCTCTCCTCGTCGAAGGATTACCGCTACAGCCACCTGGCCAAGGTCGTGCTCGCCGGCCTGCAGGAATACCAGTTCCAGCAGGAAACGGGCGGCGCCAGCCTGAATCGCGACGACGTTCTCGACACCGTGCGCCGGTCGATTCAGCGCGCCACGGCCCTGACCGCTTCTGACCTCAAGAAGGGCGTCAACACCCTGGCGACCATCGGTTCGACGGCCCCGTTCGTGGGACTGCTCGGCACGGTCGTGGGCGTCATCAACGCGTTCGTCGGCATCGCGTCCACCGGCTCGGGCGGTATCGGCGCCGTGTCGGCCGGTATCGCGGAAGCGCTGATCGAGACCGCGCTTGGTCTCTTCGTCGCCATTCCGGCGGTCTGGTTCTACAACTTCCTGACGAGCCGCATCGAGTACTTCAACGTGGAGATGGACAACTCCTCGTCGGAGCTCGTGGACTACTTCATCAAGAAGACGGCGTAGCAATTCGAGTGTCGGGGCGGGCGTTGGGCCTCTGAGCCAGCGCCCGCACCCGCCTCAAAGACGTTCAACGGAGTTGTAACTATGTCAATGCAGCTGGGTAGTAACACTGGTGTCAAGTCCGACATCAATGTGACGCCCCTCGTCGACGTGATGCTCGTGCTGCTGATCATCATGATGATCATCGCCCCTCTCCTTCAGAAGGGCGTGGACGTGCGACTCCCCATCGCCGTCAACAGCGCATCCAAGCCCGAGACGCAGGACCAGACCGTGCTCGGCATCAAGGCCGACAGGACGGTCTGGATCAACGGCGTCGAGGTACGGAAAGAGGAGCTGCGGTCGCGGCTCGAGACCGTGCTTGAAACCAAGAAGGAAAAGCTGATCCTCATCAAGGCCGACGAGGACGCGCCCTACAGCGCCGTCATGGACGCCATGGATACGCTGAGGGCCAGCGGCATTGAGGACGTGGGGCTCATCACCGACAGCAAGTCGGCGAGCGCGCCGGCCGGCGGGGCGGGAGGCCAGTAATGTCAAGCCACGCCCACAAACACTACGGCGCCGACGCGGTGTTCAAGGGCACCGTTCCGCAGCCGAATGCGGACATGAACATCACGCCGATGATCGACGTGCTGCTCGTGCTGCTCGTGATCTTCATGGCCGCCCTGCCGCTGTCGCAGAAGGGGCTCGACATCAACCTTCCGCCAGAGACGAACACGCCGCAGCAGAATCAGCCGATCAGCCAGATCGTGCTGGAGTACACGGCGGACAAGAAGATCTCCATCAACCACCAGGACGTCAATCTGCAGGAGCTCGAGGAGCGGCTGCGCACCATCTTCGAGGAGCGGAAAGACAAGACGATGTTCATCAGCGGCGACGGCGCTCTTCGCTACGGTGACATCATCAACGTCATCGACGCGGCCAAGGGCGCAGGCGTCGAGAAGGTGGGAATCGTCACCGAAGGCATGCGAAAGGGCTCCACGCCGGGCGCGTAGCCTCTCTTCGAGTTGGGCGGAGACATCTTTGTCTCCACAGGAAGGGCCGCCTACAGGGGCGGCCTTTCTGCTGTACACGCGGGCCAGACGGTCGAACGACCGAAGCGCTGACAGAGTCTCACGGCCCCAGCGCGGTCCGAGAAAGGGCGAGCGGGCCGCGGCGTTCGATATACAATTTTTCATGTTTTTGCGTCTCAAAACCTTCACGGTTGCTGAGGCGTCACACCGCGTTTGTAACCTCGTTCCTCCCCGGGCGTTCTGGTGTTTCTTCTCCACCGCCCTGAAAGGCGTCCTCGTTTGACTAGCTGGAGTGATTCCATGAAGCGAGCTTCTGTGCTCTTTGCCATTCTCGCGTTCCTCGGCCTGGCCAGCGACGCCCGTGCGCAGGGCGTGACCACCGGTGCGATGACCGGCATCGTCACCAACGATCAGCAACAGCCGGTCGCCGGTGCAAATGTGATCGCCATACACCTGCCATCGGGAACCACATACGAGGCGACGTCGAGGGCGGACGGACGGTTTGCGATTCCAGGCATGAGGGTGGGCGGCCCGTATTCGGTGACGGTGGCCTACACGGGCAGCGGAGGGGGCACGGCCTTCCAGCCGGAAACCGTTGACAACCTCATGGTGAACCTCGGCGTCGCGACCGACGTGCCGGTCACGGTGAAGGCCATCGCCGTGCAGGAGTCGATCACGGTGACGGCGCAGGTCGATGCCGTGTTCAGCTCCAGCCGGACGGGCGCCGCCACGTCCGTGAGCCGGGAAGACATCGCGAGCCTGCCAACGGTCACCGGCAAGATCAGCGACCTCACCCGAATGACGCCCCAGACGGTCGGCACGTCGGTTGCCGGACAGGACAATCGCCAGAACAACATGACGGTGGACGGTTCCTACTTCAACAGCCCCTTTGGCCTTGGCCAGGGTCAGCCGGGTGGACGTACCAACATCGCTCCGATCTCGCTCGAGTCCATCGAGCAGGTGCAGGTCAGCGTGGCGCCCTATGACGTGCGCCAGGGCAACTTCATCGGCGGCGCGGTGAACACGGTCACCAGGAGCGGGACCAACCAGCTCACCGGTTCCTTCTATTACCGGACGCGAAACGAAAGCTACGTCGGGACCGAGGCTGATGGGCTGGCCGTGAACCCCGGCACGTTCACCTTCCGGAATATCGGCGGCTGGGCCGGCGCGCCGATCGTCAAGAACAAGTTGTTCGTCTTCGGCAACTACGAAAACGAGAAGCGAGAGGCACCGCTTCACACGTTCACGGCCAACACCGGCGGTCAGCCTGTCGGCGGGAACGTCAGCCGAGTCCTCGCCTCTGACCTCGATACGCTCAGCGCGTACCTGAAGCAGAATTTCGGTTACGAGACCGGTCCGTACCAGAACCTCCCAGCCGAAACGCCGGCGAAGCGCTACATGTTCCGGGGTGACTACAACCTGAACAACAGCAACAAAGTCAGCTTCCGCTACAGCCAGCTTGATTCCAGTGACGGCAAGATCATTTCCGGCTCGACGTCCGCCGGAATCGGACGGACGCTCGGCACCGGCTTCCTGCCCTTCGCGGCGTCGAATTACGCGCAGCTCGAGAACATCAAGTCAGGCGTTGGCGAGTGGAATGCCGTGCTCGGCAGCAGCATGTCGAACAGCATCATCGCCGGCTACACGACTAACAACGAGAATCGGACCGACCCCGGCAAGTTATTTCCCTTCGTGGACATCCTTGCGCCCGATGGCACCACCTACGCGTCAATTGGAACCGAGCCGTTCACACCCAACAACGAGCTCGTGTACCACACCTATCAGTTTCAGGACAACCTGACGAAGTACGGCAACCGCCATTCGCTCACGTTCGGCTTCACCACGCAACGCTACGAAGCTGAGAATTCGTTCTTCAACTGCTGCAAGCAGGGCGCCTACGTGTACAACTCGTTTGCCGACTTCTACGCCGACGCCAACGGCTATCTGGCGAACCCCAGCCGGACGACGTCGCCCATCACGCCTCGGCGATACCAGGTGAGATGGATGAACATCCCCGGATTGGACAAGCCCCTCCAGCGCATCAACGTTTGGAATTCAGGCGGATACGCCCAGGACGAGTGGCGGCCGCGCGCGAACGTGACGGTCACAGCGGGCGTCAGAGTCGACATCCCGGCCTTCGACGACACCACGTACCCCAATCCAAATGTGGACGCGCTGACATTTCGCGATGAAACGGGCGCGGGGGTCCAGTACCAGAGCGGTCACTTTCCCGATCCGAAGATTCTCTGGTCGCCGCGCGTCGGCTTCAACTGGGACGTCGCCGGCGACCAGAAGACACAGGTACGCGGCGGCACGGGCATCTTTACCGGACCTCCGCTCTATGTGTGGATCTCGAACCAGCTCGGCAACACCGGCGTGCTGCAGGGCTCGTTGCTCGAAGACAACCCGACGACGCGGCCGTTCACGCCGGATATCAATCGCTACAAACCGACGAACGTGACGGGCGCGCCTGCCGCCAGCTATGAGTTCGACGTCACAGACAATGACTTCAAGTTCTCGCAGGTCTGGAGGAGCAACATCGCAGTGGACCGCCGGTTGCCGGGGGGCATCATCGCCACCGGGGAGTTCGTTTACGGCAACGACGTCAACGGCATCTACTACATCAACGCCAATCTGCCCGCGGCGCAGTCCGCGTTCACGGGCGTCGACAACCGGCCCCGATGGGTCGGGCCAGCGTGCGGGGCGCCAGGCCCCTGCGTGACCAGAATCAACAACGCCGCGGGGAATCAGGTGACGGCTGCCATCGTCATGAAGAACCAGAGCGTCGGGAACTCGTGGAATCTGTCGGGGATGTTGTCGAAGTCGTTGTATCACGGTCTCACGGTGAGGGGCGCGTACGGTTACGGCGATGCGCACAACACCATTGACCCCGGAACCACGGCCAGCTCGTCCTTCAACCTGAACGAGCACTCTGGCGACCCGAACAATCCCGGCCTCGGACGCTCCCAGTCGGCTCAGGGCCACAGGGTGTTCGTGCAGACCACCTACAGCCGCTCGTACTTCGGGTTTGGAGCCACGACGATCTCGGCGTTCTACGAGGCCAGCCACTCACTGAACGGCGCGGGCGCCGGTGTGAGCACCACCGCGAGCTATGTCTTCGCCGGCGACATGAACGGAGATGGCGGCTCGGGCAACGACCTGATCTACATCCCGAAGGACACGTCGGAAATGAACTTCGTCCCCTTCGCGCTGGGCACCCGAACTTTTACGGCGGAAGAGCAGGCGACGGCCTTCGAGGCGTACATCAAGCAGGACACGTACCTCAGCGCGCACCGAGGCGAGTACGCCAAGCGCGGCGGCATCTGGAATCCGATGCTCAATCGCATGGACCTGAGCATCACGCAGGACGTCTTCCACAGCGCCTCCGGCAGGCGCCACGCGGGCCAGTTCCGCATCGACTTCACCAACTTCGGTAACCTCCTGAATCACAACTGGGGCGTCAGCCAGCGTCTGGTGGTTCCGATTACGCAGCAGTACGGAGCGCAGCTCCTGACCAACCCTGGCGTCGATGCGCAGGGACGCCCCACCTATCGGCTGGCTACGGCCAACGGGCAACTGGTGACTAAGACCTTCCAGCCACAGACCGGGCTCTCCGACGTCTACCAGTTCATGCTCAGCTTCCGATATTCGTTCAACTGAGCCCGAGGCTCTGACGGTCCGTACATGAAAAGGGCCGCTCCCCTGAGGGAGCGGCCCTTTCGTTTTGGAATCGGAACCTGGCGGGAGCTAGCTCTTCGCCGGAGCGGCCGCGGCAGCCTGCTTCGCCTTCTGCAGTTCCTGGGCCCGGTCGCGGAGCTGGTCGGCCTGTTTCAACAGCGCCTGCTGCCGCGCCGGATTCGTTTCGATGTTGGCCATGAGCCGCAGCAGGAGGTTCTTGTAGGTGAGCGCTTCAAAGTAGTCGTTATTGAGCGCCAGCGCCTTGTCCGATTCGTCGATGCCCGCCTGGATGTACTTCTTCTTGTCGACCTCGGAGAGCTTGAAGTTCTTGTACGCCTCGTTCCAGTAGTACGTCGCGATGACGTGATGAGCCTCGGGGTTGCTCGGCTCGTGCTGGGCCCGCTCGTTCAGCGCATTGATCGTCTTGTCGAACTCGCCCTGCCTGTCGTAGAACGCCGCGAGCGTCGTGTAGACGGTCGACTCGTTCGGCTTCATTTCCTTGGCCTTGAGGAACTGCTCCTCGGCCTTTTCGTAATCGCCGTTCTGCTCGTAGATGTTGGCGAGGTAGAAGTAGTTGGCGGGGTCGGTCGGATCCACTTGAATCATCTGCTGAAGAATGGGTTCCTGCTGGGTGGGGTCATTCAGCTTCTCCGGACCGTACGCCGCCACCAAGAACTGCAGCGACAGCTTCTTCATTTTGGGGTCGGCGTCGAGCTCGGCGTCCTTCCGGTAATTCTCGACGGCCTTGGTCATGTACCCGTCGTTGATCGGGTCGCCTGCCTTGGCCCCGCGGTACAGATTGTCGTAGCTGTTGGCGAGGTAAAAGTAGGCCGGTGTTAACTGGAACTTGTTGAGGATGTCCTGGTCGAGCGCGACGATCTCTTCGTATTTCGCGGCCGCGCCTTTGTAATCGCCGGTCTGATAGAGACCGTTCGCGTCGCGGAACGTCCGCTTGGCCTTCAGTCCGTTGTACTGACTGCATCCCGTCGTCGCTATGCCGACGGCCACCACGACGGCGACCAGGCTCCCCTGTGACAAAAGCTTCCGCATCGTTTCCCCTTTCAATCTGTCGAAGCGTCGTTCTGGCCGCTGGGGTTGACCGCGTCCGGCTGGTCGGTACCCGCGTGACCCCGAGCGCGCCAGTATATTGATCCGTTTTCGGGTCAGTCAAGCCTCCATCGCAGGTTCCTTGACCCCCCTCAACCTCACTCCTATCATGAGGATGGCGGGATTCCTCCCCGCATGCATCCGGATTAGACACCGCTCCCGATGATTCGTTTCGAAACACTGCTCGAGAAAGTGCGGGCCTACAGCCCGGAAGCGGACCTAGAGCTGCTCCGGAAGGCCTATGTCTTCTCCGCGCTCGAGCACAAGGGGCAGGTGCGGCATTCCGGCGAGCCCTACCTGGTCCACCCGCTCGAGGTAGCCGATTTCCTCGCCGACATGAAGCTCGACGTTGTGGCGGTGGCCGCCGGCCTGCTCCACGACGTCGTGGAAGACACCCTGACGACGCCCGAGCGCATCGCGGAACTGTTCGGGCCGGAAATCGCGCACGTGGTGGAGGGCGTCACCAAGCTGGGCGCCATCCCGTTCTCCTCCAGCGAAGAGCGGCAGGCTGAGAACTTCCGGAAGATGCTGCTGGCGATGGTCGACGACATCCGGGTCATCCTCGTCAAGCTGGCCGATCGCCTTCACAACATGCGGACCCTGCAGCATCTCCCCGAGGAGCGCCGGATCAAGATCGCCCAGGAGACACTCGACATCTACGCCCCGATCGCCAACCGCCTCGGCATGAGCAAGGTCAAGAACGAGCTCGAAGAGCTGTCGTTTCGATACCTCGAGCCCAAGGCGTTCGAGAGCCTTCGCGACAAGGTGGAAGCCAAGCGCAAGACCGCCGAGGTCGTCATCGCCGGGCTGATCAAGACGATTCAGGCCAAGCTCGCGGACGCCCAGATTCCCATCACCCAGCTCGACGGCCGCATCAAGCGTCCGTACAGCATTCACCTGAAACTCAAGCGCCAGAAGATCGACCTGGATCGCGTCTACGACTTCGTCGCGCTGCGCATCATCACGCAGTCGGTCAAGGACTGCTACGCGGCGCTGGGCATCATTCATCAGACGTGGTCGCCGGTACCGGGCCGGATCAAGGACTTCATCGCCATGCCCCGGCCCAACGGGTATCAGTCGCTCCACACATCGGTCGTGAGCGAGAACGGCTTTCCGTTCGAGGTCCAGATTCGCACCGAGGAGATGCACCGGCACGCCGAGGAGGGTATTGCCGCCCACTGGAAATACAAGGAGGGGCGGGTCGGCGACCATCGAGACGAGCGGTACTTCCACTGGATGCGACAGTTGCTCGAGGTGCAGCAGGAGGTCCGTGACCCGCAGGAGTTCCTGCAGAACCTGAAGATCGACCTGTATCCCGAAGAGGTGTACATCTTCACACCCAAAGGAGAGGTGCGCTCGCTGCCGAGAGGCGCGACCGCGGTCGATTTCGCGTATTCGATTCACACGGACGTCGGCAACCAGTGCACCGGGGCGCGCGTGAACGGCAAGATGGTGCCGCTCCGGACCCGTCTGCAGAACGGCGACATCGTCGAGATCCTCACCCAGTCCGGACACAAACCCAGTCGCGACTGGTTGACCTTCGTGGTGAGCTCGCGGGCTCGCAGCAAGATCAAGCACGTGCTCCAAGGAGAAGAGCGGGTCCGGAGCCTCGAACTCGGTCGGCGTCTGTTCGAGAAGGAAGCCCGCCGATTCGACCTCAATCCGAAGACGCTGCTCGAAAGCGAGGAGTTGACGAAGTTCGCCGCCGAGTACGGCGCCCAGAAGCCCGAGGATCTGCTCGTCTACATCGGCTATGGGAAGCTCTCGGCCCGAACGGTCCTGCAGAAAGGCGTGCCGGGGGGACACCTGAAGGAACGGCCGCAGGACTCGGCCGTCGTGTCGGTCGTCAAGCGCGTGCTCCGACCGAGAGAGACCGACCGAATCAAGGTTCGCGGCACCGACGACATCATGGTGTTCCGCGCCAAGTGCTGCAATCCCATCCGGGGCGAGAAGATTGTCGGCTACATCACGCGCGGAAAGGGCGTGTCGGTGCACGCGGCGACGTGCGCGAACGTCGTAAATCTGATGTTCGATCCGGAGCGGCGCATCGACGTCGAGTGGGATACGAGTACGTCGGACCAGGCACCGTACACGGTTCGCCTCACCATGCACGTCGAAGATCGCAAAGGCATGCTGGCGGAAATCAGCGCGAAGGTCTCAGATATCAACACCAACATCACCAACATGGAAGCGCGCACGGGCGACGATCAGCAGGCCCGGATCGATATGACCGTGGAAATCAGCGACGTGAAGCACCTCGAGCGAGTCATCAAGTCGATCAAGGGCGTGCAGGGCGTACTGGGAATCGAGCGCACGGCGCGGGCATGACCCGGTCGCGCGCGGGGTCAGCCGAGGACGGCGATCACGTCGATTTCGACGAGGGCCTGGCGCGGAAGAGCAGCCACTTGTACCGTCGACCGCGCCGGTGGTGGATCTACGACGTGGCGCGCATACACGGCGTTCATGGCTGCGAAATCGTTCATGTCAGCGAGGAAGACGGTCGTACGAACCACGTTCGCGAAGCTCGCGCCCGCGGCATCGAGCAGGACGCCGATGTTGCGCATGACCTGTTCGGTTTGGGCGGTAATGCCGCCGTCGACGAGCAGACCGGTGGAAGGCTCGAACCCCACCTGCCCTGAGAGGAACAGCCACTCGCCAGCCCGGATGCCAGGGCTGTAGGGGCCGACTGGTTTCGCCGCGAGGGGCGCCGAAACCGGTACTCGCATCTCAGGCTGCCTTCGTGACCTTGCCCGACCTCAGGCATCGCGTGCAGACGCGAATTCGCTGCGTGGCACCGTTGATGAGGGCCCGTACAGTCTGAAGGTTCGGCTCAAAGCGCCGAGGGCCCACATTGTGCGCGTGAGAGATCGTCCTGCCGACGACTGGGCCCTTGTTGCAGATCTCGCATCGCTTGGCCATGGATAACCTCCAGAGGCTCCGTGCATTGCCCGCCTTAACGCAGCAGGCACAAACTCCAAATTGTAGTCGACGCTCAGGGAACGATCAACGACTGTTCGGCGGCCCGCTGGGGCGACTCCCGACGTTGGTTGAGCAGTCGCGCTATGAGGGCCAGATAGGCATCATCGCCCGGCGTGGTCTTTCTGGTTTCCCTGGCGCCCCGTTCGATGGCCCGCAAAACGGGGGGAATCTCACCGTCGTAGACCGTGGCGCCTCGCTGTCGGATCTCCGCCAGAAAGGCCTTGATGGCGGCGACCAGCTGCTGGGCCGGCAGCGATTGGGCGGGATGCTCGTAGATGACGCCCCGGGAGGCAGTCTCCAAGGTCGAGGCGAGCGCGCCGGCGGCCTCCGCCACGTCATCGTCCAACAGACGCGTGAATCCCTCGGGCTGGTGGCGCGCGATCACCGACTGCAAGAGGAAGAAGAGCTGGTACTGCCGCTCGGTGAGGGTCTGAATGGTCGGAAACAGGGTGGCCACGTCACGGTCCTGCTGGCGCTTGACCACGGCAGCGGGGTGCTCTCTCGCCGAGGCGAGATACCCGCAGTCGTCAGGACACGCAATCTCTATGACGCGCTTGGTGCCGCAGCAGGAGGCGCAGATCGTCTGACCGAGGGCCGGACAAGCTCGGCGCGCTTTTCGAACGCCGCAGAGGGGGCACACCATGTTTGGGCGGGATTATAGACCGTTGTAAATTTTTCGTGGCCCGAGCCCTTGGCCGGTCCGAGACAGTAGAAACATCAGCAGAGTGTCTATTAATCTGCATCAATCGGCTGACGACGTGGCGACGCGAGGTTACTGGACGTATACCGTGATCCCCTCACCAAATTCGAAGTTTGAGATCCGGCCAGTGACGCAATTTCGCATCATTCTGTAGGATTCAAATCGTCCACTCCTAGTGACACGACTCCATGGCCCAGCCAGGCGTCTAACCTCCAGGGCCCAAGCAGAAGACTCCAGAACGACCCAGGTTGCTACCTTCAAGTAATTGCGAATTAGTCAGTTAGTGAGCGTTGATGGCCCTCTTGAACCGGTTGGCTGGGGCCTTCCCCAAGCGGATGAAACCAATCGTCAATTGCCAACGTCAAACAGAGGCATCCAAGTTGCATGTGGCGATGGTCACTGAGAGCTTGATACGAGGGAATCGGCATCCGGAAGGAGCGGCAGGATCATGGCGACGACGAAGAGCACGAAGGCGGTAGCAAGGACGCGCCGCTATAACGAACTGAAGAAGATGCTCGAGGAACGCCGCCGCGAGTTGTTGAGCGCCGTGCAGGGCAAGATGCGCGACGTGCGGGCCGAGGGCAACAGGGAGCGCGACGTGCTCGACCAGGGCGAGAGCTCCGAGGTCGACATTCAGGAAGACATCGAGTTTGCGCTTATCCAGATGAAGTCGGAGACGCTCAACAAGATCAACGAGGCGCTTCGCCGGCTCGACGAGGCCACATACGGGAACTGCTTCGAGTGCGGCGAGGAAATCGCGCACCCGCGCCTGCGAGCGCTGCCGTTCGCCGTTCGTTGCAAGGATTGCGAAGAGGCCCGCGAGAACGCCGAGCAGCGTGAGCGAGCGCTCGCGAGGAAGAGCGGTGCTTCCACCCTCTTCTTCGACATGTCGAACTAAGACACTTTTCACCTCGGTTCCGCGCCACGTGCGCGGAACCGAGTCTTCAGCCCGTCCCCACCCCTCGCCCTCCGGATTCCCCGAGCAGCGCCAGACCGGCCACCGTTTTGAGGTCGATGATGCTGCCCGCGACGATCATCGCGCGTACCTCTTCCACGGTGAATACCCCTCTTTCGATGTCTTCGTCGGCGTCCGGCTCGGCGCGCGGGTCCTCAGGTCCCGGCGCCCTTAGATCGGTCGCCTTGTAGAAATTCATCTCTTCATCGCAGTAGCCCGGTGTGGGAAAGAAGCTGCCCAGCCGGGTCAATTCCCCGGGGATGAGGCCGATCTCTTCCTGGCACTCCCTTGCGGCGGCGGCAGCGGGCTCTTCACCCGGCTTGAGTGTGCCCGCCGGCAGCTCCCACGCCCATCGCCCGATGGCGTGGCGGTATTGCCTCACGAGCACCATCTCGCCTGTGCCGGTCACGGGTACGAGAACCACCGATCCTGGATGTCGAACGAGCTCGGCGTCCAACGGGCTTCCCTTCGGCGTGGTGATCGATTCGACGACAACGCGAAAGATTCGACCGTCGAACACGCGTCGAATCGTGTGAGGAACCGAAGGCTTCTCCATGTCACTCCTCGTCGCGGTCACGCCACCCCGGCAGCTCGTCCAACACGTCCTGGAGGTCTAGAGCCAGGGGTGCAATGAACTCCATGCGGCGTCGGTCGCGGGGGTGCAGAAACACAAGCCGCGCTGCGTGGAGGAACGGGCGTTCCAGGCGCTGCACAGCCCGGATGTCCCCCGGCACGCGACGGTGGACGCCTCCGTAAAGGGGATCACCGACGATGGGATGGCCGATGGCGCTCAGGTGCACTCGAATCTGGTGGGTGCGTCCGGTCTGAATGGCGACCTGACACAGCGTCAAGCCAGGCAAGTGGAACGCGCGGGTGATCCTCGTGACCGCCTCTCGCGCCCGCCGGGCTCGAGACGACATCTTCTGTCGATGGACCGGATCGCGTCCGATGGCGGCGTCGATGCGACGGCCAGCCTGGACGACGCCCCATACGAGCGCGATGTATTCCTTCTCGACCTCCCGATCGTGAAACTGTCTGGATAACTCCTGGTGGGCGCTGTCGTTCTTTGCCACGACCATGACGCCAGAGGTTCCCCTGTCGAGCCTGTGGACGATGCCGGGGCGCATCTCGCCACCGATGCCGCTCAGATCGGTGACGTGGTGCAGGAGAGCGTTGACCAATGTGCCCGACGCGTGGCCCGCGCCCGGATGAACGACCATGCCCGGAGGTTTGTTGACGACGACAAGATCCACATCGTCGTGGAAAATCTCGAGGGGAACCGCTTCCGCCTCCATCGTGGCGGGCACGGCCTCGTGTAACTGCACGAGCACACGGTCGCCGGCGCGGACCGTCAGGTTGGCGCGAGCGTCGCGCGAGGGCACCGTCACGTGCCCGTCCGCAATCAGCTTCTGAACCTGAGACCTCGAATGGCCGGCCAGAACGGTGACCAGGAAGCGGTCGAGGCGCTGACCCTCGGCCTCAGGCGTGACGGGGAATTCGATCGGTACCACTACGCAGGCT
>Ga0210380_10000193_pt1 | contig 33030 bp, 20 predicted proteins | sample PLM4_5_coexredo_FD_155476 | JGI IMG/M metagenome (GOLD analysis project Ga0210380, IMG submission 155476) | Groundwater sediment microbial communities from an aquifer in East River, Colorado, USA - PLM4_5_coex redo | ecosystem: Environmental > Terrestrial > Soil > Riparian zone | place: USA... | reverse complement strand
CGCTCGCGTCGTTGTTCGTGCCCGATGCCCAGTTCGAGATGGCACAGCAGGCATACTACGCCGGCCTCGAGATGCTCTATCGCGTGGCGGGCGCGCCGTCGCAATCGCACGACTCTGGACGCGCGGTCGAGGAGGTCGAGCGGCTTGCCGACGGGCTGCGGAGTCTGGGGATGTCCAACTCGCAAGTCAGGGTGCTGGCCAAGCGCCGCGAGCTCGTGCACGACATCCGTGTCGAGTCGCCGGCAGACGGCGTCGTGCTGATACGCAGCGCTTCGCCCGGTCTCCGGTTCGATCGCGGCTTCGAGTTCTACCGGATTGCGGATCTGAACCGCGTGTGGATTCTCGCCGACGTGAGCCGCCATCAGCGGCCGTTCGTCCGTCGCGGCGCTTCAGCGCGGATCACCGCGGCGGCTGAGAGCCGGGCGGCGTCGGCGACGGTGAGTCAGTCGGAACCGATCTTCGACGATTCGACGCTGACGCTGAAGGTGCGGCTCGAGGCTGCGAACCCGCAGCGGGCGCTCAAGCCGGGCATGTTCGTCGACGTGGAATTCCCGGTCGCCCTCCCGGCGACGCTGATCGTGCCGGCGGATGCGATCGTGGACTCGGGGCTTCGCAAAACGGTGTTCGTCGAGTGCGGCAATGGATCCTTCGAGCCGCGGCTGGTCGAGACGGGGTGGCGCATGGGCGACGACGTCGAGGTCACGAAAGGGCTCACGGCTGGCGAGCGAATCGTCGTCTCGGGCACCTTCTTCATCGACTCCGAGAGCCGCATGAAGGCGAAGCCGTGATCGACCGCATCATCGACTGGTCGGTCAGGAACACATTTCTGGTCCTGCTGCTCGTGGGCGCCGCCGCGCTCGCCGGCGCGGATGCGCTGCGGAACGTGCCGCTCGACGCGATTCCCGACGTCGGCGACACGCAGGTCATCGTCTACTCGCGGTGGGATCGCAGCCCCGACGTCATCGAAGCGCAGGTCACCTATCCAATCGTGACGGCGATGCTTGGCGCGCCGCACGTGCGAGCGGTCCGCGGCGTCTCCGACTTCGGCTACTCGTTCGTCTACGTGATCTTTGAGGACGGCACCGACACCTATTGGGCGCGCACGCGGACCCTCGAGTACCTCTCGGGCGTGCTGTCGCGGCTGCCGCCCGATGCGCGAACGGAGCTCGGGCCCGACGCAACCGGTCTTGGGTGGGTGTTCCAGTACGCGCTCGTCGACCGCTCGGGTCAACACAGCCTGGCGGATCTGCGGTCGTATCAGGACTGGAACCTGCGCTACCACCTGAAGGCGGTCCCCGGCGTGTCGGAAGTGGCGTCGCTCGGTGGTTTCGGCCGGCAGTACCAGGTGAACGTGGATCCGAACCGGCTGCGCAACTACGGTCTCTCGATACCGCGCGTCGTCGAGGCGGTGCGCGGCGGCAACACGGAGACGGCCGGTCGGCTCATCGAGTTCGGCGGCACTGAGTACATGGTGCGCGGCCGCGGGTACGCGAAGTCGGTCGCCGACTTCGAGAGCATCGTCGTGTCGGCGAGCGAGAGCGGCACGCCGATCCGCATCCGCGACATCGGCCAGGTGACAGTTGGCCCGGACATGCGACGTGGCGTCGCCGACCTGAACGGCGACGGGGAAGTGGTGTCGGGGATCGTCGTGATGCGCCAGGGAGAGAACGCTGTCGATGTGATCGACCGCGTCAAGGAGCGCATTCGCCAGATCGAGCCAGGTTTGCCGTCCGGCATGGAGATCGTCCCAGTCTACGACCGTTCAGCGCTGATCCGCGGCGCGATCGACAACGTGGGCGAGACACTTATCGAGGTGGTGCTCGCCGTGGTCTTCATCGTGCTGGTGTTCCTGTGGCACGTGCCGAGCGCGCTCATCCCGCTCATCACGCTGCCGGTGGCCGTACTCGTGGCATTCATCCCGTTTCGCGCGATGGGGATCACGGCGAACATCATGTCGCTCGGCGGTATCGCCCTCGCGATCGGCGAGCTGGTGGACGCGGCGATCGTCGTCGTGGAGCAGACGCACAAGAAGCTCGAGGAGGCGCAGCGCAGCGGATCGACCCGCGAACATCACGCGATCGTCCTCGAGGCGGTCAAAGAGGTGGCGCCGACGAGCTTCTTCGCGCTGCTCGTGATCGCGGTGTCGTTCCTCCCGGTGCTGACGCTGGCGTCGCAGGAGGGGCGGATGTTCACACCGCTCGCCTACACGAAGACGCTCACGATGCTCGTCGCGGCGGGGCTGGTGATCACGCTCGACCCCGCGCTGCGTGTGCTCCTCACGCGCGTGCGGCGGTTCGAGTTCCGGCCCGCGTGGCTGTGCCGGGCGGCCAACGCGGTGCTTGTCGGTCGCATTCGCTCCGAGGAATCGCATCCGATCAGCCGCGTCCTCACGCGGATCTACGAGCCGATCGTTCATTGGTCGTTGCGGTGGAAGTGGTTGGTGATCGGCGGCGCGGCCGCGCTCGTGGTCGCAACTGTGCCGGTGTTCAGCCACCTCGGATCGGAGTTCATGCCGCCACTCCACGAGGGCTCGCTGTTCTACATGCCGACGACGATGCCCGGGATCTCGATCGGAGAGGCGCAGAAGCTGGTGCAGGTGAGCGACCGGGCAATCAAGCAGTTCCCCGAGGTAGATCGCGTGCTCGGCAAGGCGGGGCGCGCCGACACGAGCACCGACCCGGCGCCGCTCTCGATGCTCGAGACCGTGATTACGCTCAAGCCGGAGTCCGAGTGGCGCCGGGTCCAGACGTGGTACTCCGGCTGGGCGCCGGAATGGACGAAGCCCATCCTTCGGCACGTCACGCCCGATCACATCTCCGAAGAGCAGCTGGTCGAGGAGATGAACGCCGCCCTGACGTATCCCGGGGTATCGAACGCCTGGACGATGCCGATCAAGGGGCGGATCGACATGTTGACGACCGGTATCCGCACACCGGTCGGGCTCAAGATCGCCGGCGCCGACGTGGCCGAGATCGAGAGCATCGGCAAGGCCATCGAGGCGGCGCTCCCCGCTGTGAGCGGCACGCGAAGTGTGTTCGCGGAGCGCGCCAACAGCGGGTCCTTCATCGACATCGAGTGGAACCGGGACGCGCTTGCCCGCTACGGCCTGAGCGTCGAGACAGCGCAGAGTGTGGTGCAGAACGCCATCGGCGGCGAGAACGTCACCACCACGATCGAGGGGCGCGAGCGGTACCCGGTGAACGTCCGCTACATGCGCGACTTCAGATCCGACCTGGACGCGCTCGCGAACGTGCTCGTGCCGGCATCGGACGGACTGCGGCAGGTGCCGCTCGGAGAGCTGGCGCAGGTGAAGGTCGCAACAGGGCCCTCGATGATCCGCGACGAGGACGGGCTGCTCACGGGTTACGTGTTCGTCGACGTCGCCGGCCGTGACATCAGCAGCTACGTGGACGAGGCGAGCCGCGTCGTGCGCGAGCACGTGAAGCTGCCGGCCGGGTACGCGGTGCTCTGGAGCGGCCAGTACGAAGCGATGGCGCGTGTGCGTGCGCATCTCGCCTACATCATTCCTCTGACGCTGCTCCTCGTGTTCGTGCTTCTGTATCTGAACACCAGGTCGCTGGTGAAAACGTCGATTGTGTTGCTGGCCGTGCCGTTCTCGGCCGTCGGTGCGATCTGGTATCTCTACCTGCTCGACTACAACATGAGCATCGCCGTCTGGGTAGGGCTGATCGCGCTGCTCGGCGTCGACGCCCAGACCGGCGTCTTCATGCTGCTGTATCTCGACCTGGCGTACGAGAAGGCGCGGCGCGACGGACGCCTGGCGACGCTCGCCGATCTCCAGGCGACCATCGTGGAAGGCGCCGCGAAGCGGCTGCGGCCGAAGTTCATGACGGTGGCCACGACGTTCATCGGGCTCATTCCAATTATGTGGGCCACCGGCACCGGGTCCGACGTGTGGAAACGGATTGCCGCGCCGATGGTTGGCGGCATCTTCACATCGTTCGTTCTCGAGCTCGTCGTCTACCCGGCGATCTACGAGATCTGGAAATGGCACTTCGAGATGAAGCGCGCTCACAGCGGTCAGCCGCGTGCCGCGCTCGCGGTCCTGCCGTCGCCCCACGCGGCGCCGTGACGAGCGCGTGAATACGCACGATGTGCGCTTTCGCGCGACGTGCGATCGCCCCCAACCGCCAAATACACGCTCTCTTGCGACGAAGAGATGGCATGCGAGTTGCCATTTCAGGTGGCGTGACGTCTCCTCACCGCGAGTCCCATGCGCCAACGCGCCGCCAAGGGCGACGCGCCTCGGCGTCCATTCTCGACTCGCTTTCGACGTCGGCTCGCCGGCGTTCCCGCCTATCCTGCCCGCCTTGTTCAAGACGATGAACGGTTGCGCCCTTCAGCGCAACTGTTCATCGTCCTCCGCTCTGCACCTGGCGGCGATTGTTCCTCGTGACGCGCCGACCGGCCGGCGCCAGCGGGCGTACCCGAACGAGTATCCGCAAGACCCTCCGAACAGTCGCCCCGATGACGATATGTGAGCGCATGAATGCGCTCGGAGGGAGGTTGTGGGCATCTGCGTGGCCGCCCAGAATCGCAGATAGGGAGGGCATCGCAATGCCGGCAAGAGTACAAGAGCGGCAAGAGGTCCACGACCGGATTGACGCGGAACTTCATACGGTCGGCCTCCGGCATTTCGGCGCGGTGATTGCGCAACGGATGGAGCTGATCGAGGTGCTGGCCGGTCGGTTCAACAACGATTCGCGATGGATTCGCCGGATATGCCTGACCGTATTGGACCGCATCGCGTGCCTCGAACCCCGGCTTCAGTTCCAGCTGGATGCGAACTGCAGGCGTGACATGTCGATTGCCGCCTATCTCCACGACATCGGCAAGTCGGGACCGTTCGGCGCACCACAAGCGACCCAGGAAGCCATCGTGAAGCTGTACGCCGTGGAGAATGTCCCGGATCCTGATCAAACGATTGCGGAGACGGCGCGCACGAACTTCTCTCCCGACGACGCCGAGAGCCTGCTCGCGTGTCTTGGCTCATGCGGCCTGCGTTCACACGACACCATGCGCGCGTTCTGGGATCGCCATGGCTACTGGACGCACGACATTCTGGAAGCCGACTCCGAAGACATACCGGTGCGGGCAAGGGTTGTCGCAGGAAGCCATCACATGGACAGGGGTATAGACCCATATGAGTGGTCGAGCGATGAATTCGTAGACAAGCTTGAAAACAGGATTCTCATCGCGGTTGACAAATACCAGGCCGCCGTGGCTCGAAGTCGGAAGACTCACGGTGAAGCCATGGAGAGAGTCAAAGGAATACTCGCTCCGAAGTACGGAAACGACGTGCTGATGAACCACGTGCTGAAGGTGGTTGATGAAGTTGGGAAAGAGGAGTCACTCCTCGCAGCGGCAGCGTGAAGGACGGAAAGAGAGGACGACGTGGCAGCCTACGTTATTGGAGACGTTGAACTTCAACGGCGGCAGCATCGCCGACATCCGGGACGAGATTGATCATTTCGCAAGGATGAGCGACGACCTGGCTGCGCTGGTGGACCACCAGAACAGGTCCCGTGAACGTGCTGGGGTGGTGCGTCCCGAGGTCCTCGATCTCATCAGACAGTCGACGGGGGCTGTCCCCGCTGCCGATCGCAACACATCCGGAGGCCAGCGCGAGCTCAAGGTGACCGGCGCGACGCTTGCAGAGCCGAACATTGAGGCCAAGGCGCTCGAAGCCATCACGGCACCCATTTTGATACTGGCGAGCGATCACGATACGATCGTCGCCCCGCCACGTTCAATCGCACGGTCGAGCGGTTCCACCGAACGCCGTTCGTGAAGCGGGATCGGATCGGCGACGCGTTCAAGTCGTTCGAGACGATGCGCAGCCTCGCCGCCGCTCCCGGTCGCTGAGACAAGTACGCAGGCGGGGTTGGACAGGCATCCTCAACTCGCCAACAGCACCACGATGCACACGCCGTCCCATGTCGCACGCTCCACGCCCTTTGGCGGCGCGCTGTTCATCGGCACAACACCGAGATGCTGTGGATCGAGCTCGAACCGCTGCTGAACGTATTGCTGCACCGCCATGGCACGGCTGCGGGAGATCCGGAACTGATCGGCCGGAACGCCGTCGTGTGCGTAGCCCTCGATGACAATGGCGCGTTGTGTAAGGGACTCGCCGTGCTGTATGAGGGCTGCCTGCAGGACCGCCTTTCCCTTCTCGGACAGTTCCTCGCCGTTCGACCCGTGCTGGAACAGCTCCGAACCGGACAGCCAGATTCGCCGGTTCGAGCGGTTGGTGAAGGCCCCATCCCGGCGATACTGCTCCGGGGAGATGTCCGCCAGGCTGTAATAGCCCCTCTTGTTGAAGAACCCGCGCACCAGGAAATTGTGCTTCGCCGCTTCCGTCACGTCGGCGAGATTGGCCGTCGCCACATTGACGTTGGTCAGAGATGACCGGACGCTCGCGCCAGCGCTCACGCCGGCCTGATCGGGTGTGGAGATGTCGGACGTGATCTGATGAATCTGCTGCGCGCTGTCGCGGAGGTGTTCCACTAGTTCGGCGGCCGTTTGTGGGAGCTGGCGCGAGCCCAGATCCGTCATCAGCGCATCGGCCTTCCGCGTCGCTTGACGGAGTTCCGTGGTCGCCGCTCGAGCAGCCGCGACAGCCTCGCGGATCTGGCCGGCCACGGCTTCGTCACGCAGCAGCATGCCGGCGGTGCCGCGGCCGTCTTGCAGGTCTGCAGTGATGGCACGGATGCTGGACCCGGTGGCCGTCACGGTCCGGCGGATGTCGCTCGCCAGCGCGTCGTCGCGAAGCAGCATTCCGGCCGTGCCACGCCCTTCTTTGACCCCGACCACGACCTCATTCACGTTCGATACCGCCGACGTGACACCGTGCAAAGTGCCCTTCAAGTCGTCGAGAAGCCCCGCAGCGCTTGTAAGGATCGTCGACAGTTCAGTCGGCTCCGCACTCGGTATGGTCGCCAGTGCCGCCGCCTGCGGCGCTTCGCTGCTGCCCGGTCGAACCGACAGGTAGGTGCCGCCGACGACCCCCTCCCGGCCAATGGTGACGAGGGAATCGCTGCGGACGAGGGTACGCAGTCGCGCGTCGATTCGAAACCTGAGACGGAACCGCGCGGCGGGGGAGTCGGGCACGGCGATGGCGAGCACCTCGCCGGCATCGAGCCCCGACACGCGAACCTTGGCACCTGGGGTCAACCCCGAGAGATTCGAGAACTCGGTCTGATACTCGGCGTGGCGCGCGAACAGCTGATGTCGATCGCCGATGAGAAACATTCCGATTCCAAAAAGCACGAGCCCCCCGATAACGAAGAGGCCGATGCTTTCTTTCCTGATGCCCATGCCTGTTACTCCGATATCAAACTGCGAGCGATTTCGTGCTCGCTGTGTTGGACGTCCTCGACTGTGCCATCGGCAATTAGCCGCCCGTGATCGAGCACGGCGATGCGATCCGCAAGGCGCCTGGCGCCCCGCACGTCGTGGGTGACGACGATCAACGTCGTCCGACGCGCGACCTTCTCCTTCAACAACAGCTCGTCGATCTCGGACGCGGTGATGCGATCGAGCCCGCTGCTCGGCTCATCCACGAGCAGGATCCTGGGCTCGAGTACCAGCGCACGTGCCAGGCCGGCGCGCTTTCGCATTCCACCCGAGAGTTCCGCGGGCATCCGCTCCCTGTCATTACCGAGGCCGACGTCGCGAAGTACGCGGTCGATGATGGTCTCGATCTCCGCCGATGACTTGCTGGTGAGCCGGACGAGCGGCAGCGCCAGATTCTCGTACAGCGTCAAGGAATCGAAGAGCGCGGCACTCTGGAAGAGGAATCCCATCTTTCGTCGCACGCGAGACAGGTCCGCGGCGTGTAAACGCGTGATGTTTTCCCCTTCGATCCAGATCTGTCCCTGCTCCGGCTTGAGGAGCGAGATGATCAATTTGAGGGTGACGCTCTTCCCGGTGCCGCTGCGGCCCAGAATGCAGAGCGCTTCCCCCGGGTGAACGTGAAACGACACGTCCTGGAGAATCGGTTTGTGGCCGAACGACTTGGACACGTGTTCAAGGACCACCGCAGGACCGTCGCTCATAGCGCCGCCGTCTCCGGAAAGATGAAGAAGATGAACTTGATCAGCAGGACGTCTACGAGAATGATCACCAGGGACGAGACCACCACGCCTCTGGTCGCTGCGCGTCCCACGCCGTCCGCACCTGCGTCGGTGGTGTAACCGAGAAACGCGGAGATGGTGCCGATCGCGAATCCGAAGACGGCTGTCTTCAGCGTCGGCGGATAGAAGTTTGCCCAGTCGAACGCCGAGAACGCCCTGGAGATGTAGAGCTGAAAGGAAAGGCCGGACGCGGCGTACTCCGAGGCGAAGCCGCCGAGGAGGGCCGAAAAGTCCAGGAAGAGCGTCAGGGGAGGGAGCGCGAGCGTGCACGCGATGATGCGGGGCACGACCAGAAACTTGAACGAGTCGATTGACAGCGATTCGATCGCGTCGATCTGCTCGGTGGCCCTCATGTTGGACAGGACCGCCCCGATACCGGAACCGACCCGGCCCGCCATCAGCAGGCCGGCGACCAGTGGACCGATTTCGACGAAGAACGCGAGTGCCTGCACGGTCGGAATCCACGCGGTGGCCCCGAACGTGACAAGGGTTCCACGCGTGTGCAGCGTCAGCACTGCCCCCAGCGCAAAGCCGGAGGCCACGATAAGAGGAAGAGATTTCGACCCGACTTCCGCGAGCTGCCGCCGGATCTGAGCCAATTCGAAGGGGCGCCGGAACGCATCGGTGATCGCCCGCAGTCCGAAGAGACTGATGTCACCTGCGATTGCCAGCATGCTCGTCGGGCCATTCATTGCGAATCCGGTTTGAGAGACGCAATCGCCGGGCCGGGGGGCGACCGGTGGAAACCGCGGGAAAGCGGCCGTCCGAGTGCCGCCCGAGGCGGCGCCCGGAGTGTAGACGCACACTCCGCGTATCAGCACACACCCCCCGGCACCCTGACCCGTAGCCTGCCGGCCGTACGCGCAGGCTGAAATCCGGCGCGCTCGTTGCACAGCGGGTTGCGCATGTGCGTGTCAGGTGGGCGACTTCAACGGGGAGTGAGGAACGTGAGACAGACATGCATGCGTCTGTTCGCCTTGGCGTGCTGCGCGTTGGCGCCCGGGGCGATCGCGTTGGCCCAGGAAACCGTCAATCAGGCAACGATCAGTGGGCGCGTGCTCGACCCGCAAGGCGTCTCGGTTCCCGGCGCGACGGTCAGCGTGCGTCAGACCGAAACGAACGCCACGGTTCAGGCCATCACCGAGGCCGACGGACGTTTCCGCTTTCCGTACCTGAAGATTGGCCCGTACGAGCTGGAGGCACAGCTCCAGGGATTCAAAGACAACACACGGACCTTGGTGTTGAGCGCGGGCTCGGCGTTCGATCTCTCGATCCCCCTGGAAATGGCCGGCATTGATTCTGCCGTGACGGTCGTCGCCGACAGCCGGGTGCTCGAGACGGCACGCAGCCAGATCGCGGGCACGGTTCCGCAGGCGGAGATCCAGAAGCTGCCGATGAACGGCCGCAATTTCCTGGACCTGGCGCTGCTCGTGCCGGGCGTGTCGCCGACGAACACGAACAGCACACAGCTCTTCGCGGAAACGTCCGGCGTGCCGGGACAGGGGCTCTCGATCGCCAGCCAGCGCAACTTGTCCAACAGCTTCATCATCGACGGCGTGTCGGCCAACGACGATGCTGCCGGGCTCAGCGGCATCACCTTCGGCGTCGACGCGATCGAGCAGTTTCAAGTGGTGACCGGTGGCGGCCAGGCCGAGTTGGGCCGGGCGCTCGGCGGGTATATGAACGTCGTCACCAAGAGCGGCACTAACGCCCTGCGCGGGTCCGCATACGGCTTCTTCCGTGACGACAACTTCAACGGCAGGAACGCGTTGACAAAAACGAAGCTGCCGATGGACCAGCAGCAGTTCGGCGTCAGCCTCGGCGGACCGGTGCGGCTGAACCGCACGTTCTACTTCACCAACCTCGAACGCAAGATCCTCGACCAGACGGGCGTCGTAAGCATCACGCCGGAGAATGTCGCCACCATCAACGCCCGGCTCCGGCAGGTGGGCTACGGCGGGCAGGCGGTGACAGCCGGCATCTATCCCAATCCGGTGCACAGCACGAACCTGCTCGGCAAGATCGATCACCAGTTCAGCGGCGCCGATCAGTTGACGGTGCGTTACGCGCTCTACGACGTCACGTCGGACAACGCGCGCGGCGTCGGCAATCTGAATGCGCCGTCGGGCTCCACCTGGCTCGACAACCGCGATCGGTCGGTCGCGATCAGCAACGTGTGGACGCTCTCATCGAACACGGTGAGCGAAACCCGGGTGCAAATCGCCCACGGCGACCTGCAGGCCTACCCGACGGATCAGGTCGGACCGCAGGTCTCGATTTCGGGCGTCGCCACGTTCGGCACCTTCGGGAGCAGCCCGACCAGACGCCAGAACACGCTGTACCAGGCGGTCAGCAACGTGTCGCATCGAGCCGGGGCACACGCCCTGCGCGCCGGCGTGGATGCCCTCTACAACGACGACACGATCACGTTCCTGCGCTCGTTCCGCGGCGCCTATACGTTCTCGTCGCTCGCCAACTTCATGACCGGCACCTACAGCGCCTACGCGCAGACGTTTGGCAATCCGGTCGTGACCCAGCAGAATCCAAACGTCGGCGTCTTCGCTCAGGACGAGTGGCGCGCCAACTCGACGCTGACGCTCAACCTCGGGCTTCGCTACGACCTGCAGTGGCTCGAGACGATCCACGCCGACACCAATAACGTGTCGCCGCGCCTGGGCTTCGTGTGGTCGCCGACCGACTCGCAGAGGTTCCTGATCCGTGGCGGCGCGGGCGTCTTCTTCGATCGCGTCCCGCTTCGCGCGGTGGCGAATGCGCTGCTGTCGGCAGGGAACACGGCCGACGTGACACAGCTGCGCCAGCCGCAGGTGTCGAACCTTCTACCCACGCAGACCGGCGCGCCGGTATTTCCAGACATCCTGCCGGACCGGCTGCCGTCGACCACCCTTGTCTCGATCACGACGATGGACAGGAACCTGCAGAGCGCCTACTCGAAGCAGGCCAACATCGAGGTCGAGCACAGCCTGGGCGACAGGCGGATGATTAGCGTCGGCTATCAGTACTTCAAGGGCGAGAAGCTGCTGATGTCGATCAACCAGAACGTTCCAACGTGCGTGTCCGCCGGCACGAACAACGGCTGCCGGCCGGTGTCCACCTACCAGAACAACAGCCGATATACCGGCGCCGGCGAGTCCAACTATCACGGCCTGCACGTGTCCTATCTGCAGCGCCCGAAGGACTGGTCGTCGGTTCGTGTGAGCTACGCGCTGTCGAAGTCGATGAATGACCTCGGGGAGGCGTTCTTCAGCTCGGCCACTGATCCAACGAACGTGATGAAGGACTGGGGTCGCTCGGACAACGACCAGCGCCATCGCCTGGTCGTCAGCGGTTCCGTGAACTCGCCGATGACGGCTGGCAGCACGACCTGGGAGCGAATCAGCCATGGGTTCCAGGCCAGCACGATGGTGCAGTACTACTCGTCGCTGCCTTTCAACATCGTGTCGGGCGTCAACAGCCTCCAGGGAACGGGGGGACGGCCATTCGCGGATGGGTCGGTATCGACGGCCAACTTCGACGTCCGCCGGGCCGAGTTCATTCCGCGCAACGCCGGCAGCGGTAGCGACTTCTTCACGATGAGTCTGCGGATCAGCCGCTCGTTCCGGCTCTCGGGCGGAAGCCGGCTCGAAGGGCTAGTCGAGGCCTTCAACCTCACCGACCGAATCAACCCGATCACGCGCAACACCACGTTCGGGACCGGCTCGTATCCGTCGACTCCCGTCGCGTCGTTCAACACCGTGACTGCGGTTGGAGATCCAAGGGCCCTGCAATTCGGCGCGAGGTTTACGTTCTAGAAAGCCCGCTGACCGCGGAACTTGACGTTCCACCTCAAGGCGTTCACTCTGTTCAATCATGGTGGTTGGTGGCTGCTGAACGACCATGGCGCTCGCGAATATTGGTGGCTGCAGTCTGCCTTCTTCGGCTTGCCTCCACTGCGAGCGCCGCGGAACCCGAGTTGGTGAAGCTCGCGCTAAGCGAAGGCAAAGACATCCTCTTTGCGCATCTGACCAGCAAGGACGGTTTGTCCCCCGGGGCAATCCGCGGCATCCTCCAGGATGACCAAGGGTTCTTATGGGTGAACACCTCGGGCGTGCTGAACCGATACGACGGTAACCAGTTCAAGTCGTACCGGCGCGACGCTGCTCACCCGAACAACCCGGCGGGAGGCGTTCTTCAATATTTCCTCAAAGACCGGACCGGCTATCTCTGGGTCAGCGGCAGCGAGTCTTTCGATCGGTTCGATCCCGCCACCGAAATCTCGACCCGCTTCGCGATCGATCGCGACAGTTTGCACAGTGTGCGCGGGCCGATCCGGCACGTCCTGCAGGACCGCGCTGGCATACTCTGGCTCGCAACGGCGACCGGTCTGCATCGACTCGATCCGGCGACGGGTGAGTTCCGCCACTATTCTCACGACCCGGCTGATCCGGACAGTCTGACCGGTTCGGAGGTGACCTCGACCTACGAGGCCTCGGACGGCACGCTGTGGGTCTGCACGCTGGCGGGGCTGGACGCCTTCGACCGGCGGGCGGAAAAAGTCACGGAGCGGATCCGCTTCAGCTTGCCCGATGCCCGCCAAGTCAACGCTTTCGAGGATCACTCGGGTGTGCTTTGGATTTTCTACACCTCCGGCAATGGACTGGCCTCCTGGGACCGCCGTACACGGCGGCTCACGCCGTATTCATTCAAGGACCGCGAGCCGCCGGCCTCAGAGCTCAGCGGGGTCGCGGGACTCCACGAAGACGCCGATGGCAACCTGTGGCTGGCGACGTACGGTAGCGGCCTGGTCAGGGTCGATCCGAACCGGCGCAGCGCGGTCCGATACCGCCACTCGCCACTCGTGCCTGACGGCATCAGTGACGACGTGCTCGGCGCGGTGTTTGAGGACCGCGAGGGCAATATCTGGGTCGGCGCCGGGACGGGCGAACTGAACCAGTTTCGACGAAAACCGCTGCCCTTCAGCCGTTATCGACACGAGGCGGACAATCCGCAGAGCCTTCTGCGTACGTCCGTCAGCAGCGTGTATGCGGACAGCCACGACAGCATCTGGGTGGGCGACGTTACGGGCTTGACGCGGATCGATGGCAGGAGCGGAAACTACAGCTTCTTCCGGAAAGCGGGGCCCGCACCGGCGAACCTCTCCAACACGTTCGTGATCTCAATCGTTGAGGATCACTCCGGTTACCTGTGGTTCGGTACGTATGGGGGCGGATTGAACCGATACGATCCGCGGACGGGCAGTTTTGTCGCCTTTCGGCATAGCCCCGCTGATCCGTACAGCCTGAGCCACGACATTGTCTACAGCCTGATGGTCGACCACTCCGGTACCCTCTGGGCCGGAACGGAGGATGGCCTCAACCGGTTGGAGGATCCGGCCACCGGCCGCTTCCATTCCTGGAAGGCCGACCGTTCCGCCGCATCATCGCAGGAAGTCTCCGCCATCATCGAGGATCCGAACCGGGTGCTTTGGCTGGTCAGCCAGACGCTTCAGCGCTTCGATCCTGCGACCGGGCGCTTCACCGCTTATCGATTCGATTTCTCCGGAACGGGAACGGTGGACCGGCAAGGTTCCGAGACTCTCGTCGCAGTCGCAACAAAGACGGTGAACAGCTTCCTTGCCCTCGATCACACGGGCGTGTTGTGGGTGGGTACCCCCAACGGCCTCCTGCGGTTTGATCGTGACCGCGAGCAGTTCGTGATTTATGGCGAGCGCGAGGGCCTGTCGGCCAGTTCCGTCCTCGGCATCCTCGAAGATCGCAATGGCAACCTTTGGGTAGGCACCGACGGCGGGTTGTCCCGGTTCAACCCACGCACGAAGACGTTCACTAATTACTATGAGACCGACGGCCTGGCCGGCAGCGCGTTCGAGGGCTTTCCGGCTTTCTCCCGATCCCGACGCGGTCAGATGTTCTTCGGCAACAAGGGCGGGCTCACGTCATTCTGGCCGGAGCAGATTGTCGAGAAGCCATTCATCCCGCCCGTCGTGCTGACTCAATTCTCGTTGCGTAATGTGCCCGTGTCGCCGGCGTCGGGGGCGGTGCTCGCAAAGTCGATTACGTATACGCCGTCGCTGACGCTCTCTCATGACCAGAACATGTTCGCGTTCGAGTTCGCGGCTCTGAGCTACGTGGACCCGCAACGGAACCAGTATCGGTACATGCTCGAGCCGTTCGACCGCTCCTGGAACCGGGTGGACGCCCACCGCCGGACAGCGACCTTCACGACTCTACCCGCCGGAACCTACACGCTGCGCGTGCAGGCCTCGAATAATCGCGGGGTATGGAATGAACAGGGAGTTGCGCTGCGCCTGGAGATTCTCCCTCCATGGTGGGGCACTCGGTGGTTCCGCATCGTGTGCGCGGGGATGGTTCTGGCGCTGCTGTGGGCGGGCTACCAGTTGCGTGTCCGGCAATTGCATCACCAGTTCGACATGACCCTCGACGCGCGCGTCGGGGAGCGGACGCGAATCGCCCGGGAACTGCACGACACGTTGCTGCAAAGCTTTCACGGTCTGCTGCTGCGGTTTCAGACCGCCTCGTACCTGCTGCCGGCAAGCCCGGTAGAGGCGAAAGACAGACTGGACACAGCAATTGACCAGGCGGCGAAGGCCATCACCGAAGGCCGGGACGCGGTCCAGGGCCTGCGGGCATCGACGGTCGAACGGAACGATCTCGCGATCGCCGTCAAAGCCCTTGGTGAGGAGCTCGCGAGCGCTTCAGGCGTCCACCGGCCTGTATTCGAGGTTGCGGTCGAGGGCCAGCCGCGCGATCTACATCCGATCGTTCGTGACGAGATCTACAAGATTGCGGCGGAAGCGCTTCGGAATGCCTTCCGCCATGCCCGCGCCGGGCACGTCGAGGTGGACATCCGTTACGACGAGGAGCAATTCCGCATGCGCGTGCGTGACGATGGGCAGGGTTTCGATGCGACGCTGCTCGCTAATCAGGGGCTCGAGGGACACTACGGGCTGCGCGGCATGCCGGAACGCGCGGCGCAGATTCGAGGAAAACTGGCGGTGTGGAGCGAAATGGGTGCCGGGACGGAGGTCGAGCTGCGCTTGCCTGCCAGCGCCGTCTACGCGACATCCAAGCGGCGCTCCTGGTGGTCACGGCTGTTCGCTTTCGATCCGGCGCGGCACCTGGGAGGAGACGGTTCATGAGTGAGGACAGCTCGCCCAACTACGCGCCGACCACCGATGACCCGAAAGGGGGGTGCGCCGACCCCCCGAACAAGCCTTCCACCTGACAGTTTCTGATCGTGAGAACGCGCCCGAACGGGGATTGTGGCCAGCGCTGCGCCCACACAGAATATCCAGCACCGACACGGCACGAGGAAGGGTCGAAGTGGAGATCCACTACGGCACAACCACGCAAAAACGGCGCTTGAGGTGCCAACGCCTCCGTGATTGAATCCGATCCTCTCAATCGAGCGAGCCGTCCGCGATATCGTTCGTGCTTCGGCAGGGAGGGTGCAGCGATGGGCGACGATGCGGGGCGCGGCAACACCGTCCCGCCTGTGTCTCGCGTCCGCCCTGCTCTCTCGGGAAGAGCCATCCGAAGGCACCTTGTGCTCGTGGGTGCATTGTTCCTTGCCACGGCGTCTCCCGTGGTCGCGCAGACCGCGACGGGCGTGATTCGCGGGACCGTGCAAGACCCGACCGGAGGCGTCGTCTTCGACGTTCACGTGACGTTGGTGAACGCGGCGACGCATCAGAGACGGGAGCAAAGGACGAACGAGGAAGGATTCTTCGAATTCCGGACCTTGCCGTTCGGCACCTATCGGATTGAGGCCGGGCAACCCGGCTTCAAGAATGCCGTGATCGAGAATGTCACTCTCGAGGTAGCGCAGACGGCGGTCGTGCACATCGCGCTGGAGGTTGGAGCCCTCACCGAATCCATTGGCGTCCGAGCCGAGAGTGTGTTGCTCGAGACGTCGGACGCAAGCTTGTCGCAGGTGATCGACGACACGCGACTGCTGGGTCTGCCCCTCAACGGCCGCAATTTCATGCAGCTCGTCTCTCTTTCGGCTGGTGTGAGCAGTGGGGGACGGGCCAGTGCGACGCAACGTCAAGCCAACTACGGCGCGTCGTTCTCGGTCGGCGGTCAGAGAGACAACACATCCGTGGTCCTGGTCGACGGTATGGAAATCAGCGGCCAGGAGCTCAATAACTATCCGTTGGCGATCCCTCCTCTCGACTCGTTGGCGGAGTTCCGTGTGCAGACGGCCAACTATCCAGCAGAGTTTGGCGGCAATTCCGGCGCTGTGATCAATGTGGTGTCGAAGCGTGGCTCGAACGAGTTTCACTCCACGCTCTTCGAGTTCCTGCGCAACGATGCGCTGGACGCGCGGAACTTCTTCAGCGCCACGGTTGACCCGCTGAAGCGGAACCAGTTCGGGTTCGTCGCCGGCGGACCGGTAGTTGTGCCACGACTCTACGACGGCAGAAACACACTGTTCTGGATGTTCTCGTATGAAGGGATGCGTCGCCGTCAGGCGGTCACCACCACGACGCTCGTGCCGACGCTGCAGGAGCGTGCCGGGGACTTCAGTGCCGTGCCGACGACGATCGTCGACCCGATCACCAAAATACCGTTTCCCGGGAATGTGATTCCGGCGAGCAGGATCAACCCGGTCGGTGCCGCACTCGCCAGGTTGTATCCCGTTCCGAACAACGCGGACCCGGCGAGAAACTACATTGGCCATCCGAGCGGTGTGTCCGACAACGACGTCCTGGCGGCTCGCGTCGACTACCAGACTGGAGGACGTGACGCGATATGGGGCCGGTTCACGGCCAGCACGCCATTCGATCAGGGCGTCGGGCAGGCACTCTCGCCGGCATTTTCCGGATTCGATCAGGAACAGTCGGAGAACAACCTGCAACTGGCTGCCGGCAACGTGCACATCTTCACGCCGACGATCACCAACGAAGTCAACGTCGGGTACGTGCGATTCCGGCGTGAGCGTCATTCCGTCGACGCGTTCAGCCGCAACTGGATCGAGGAGCTGGGCATCAGAGGACTATCGCCCGATCCGCTGACCTGGGCCGCCCCCTCGATGACGCCTGACGGTTACTCCGAGGTCGGCTACTCCTCGAACAATGCGGTGTTCAAGTGGGTGAGCGACTCGGTGCAGATCGTCGACAACTTCGGTGCGGTTCGCGGTCCGCACAGCGTCAAAACGGGTTTCACGCTACAGCTCAAGCGCTTGAGTACCGTTCAGTGGGGGCAGCCGAACGGCGCCTACGGGTTTTCCGGACAATTCAGCTCGCCGGTGCCGTTTTCCGTCACCTCCCGCTTCAATGCGCTGGCCGATCTGCTTCTTGGGTTTCCCTCGCGCTATTCAGTCCAGACCACGCCGTTTTCGCCGCACCTGTCGTACACGCAGTTTGCGTCATACGTTCAGGACGACTGGCGGCTCACGCGGAGCCTGACGGCGAATATCGGACTGCGCTGGGAATACTTCGGCCGGCCAGTCGAGCGCGATAACCACATCGCCAGTTTCGATCTGGCGACCGGGCAACAGGTGTTTCCCGGACAAGACGGCTACCCGCGCAGCCTCGTGAATCCCGACTACAAAGACTTCGAGCCCAGGATCGGGCTGGCATGGCAGGCACGCGATCGGCTGACCCTGCGCACCGGCTACGGCATCTTCTACACTCCGGACATCATCAACTCGTATCGCCAGCTGGCATTTCAGGCACCGTTTGGGAGCGTCAGCAGCATTACCGTGCGGCCCGCTGATCCGCAAAACCCGCTACCCCTGTTCACCGTGGACGATCCTGTGGCGTCGGCCACCCGTCTGACCACCAACAACCGCATAGGCATACAGCGGGATCTCCGCGATGGTCAGGTGCAGCAGTGGAATGCATCGGTCCAGTATCTCGTGAGCAACAGCACGCTGCTCGAAGTGGCCTATCACGGCAGCAGGAGCGCGCGCCTGATGGGTGTGCTCAACTACAACGAGACCGATCCATTCCCGGCGCAGCCGCCCGACTTCAAGTTGGTATTTCCGTACCCTGAGCTCGGCAACGTAAGTATCTTCGAGTCACGCGGCAAGGCGAATTATGCGGCGTTCCAGGCGCGAGCCGAACGGCGCCTGGCGAACGGGTTCACCGCACTCGTGTCCTACACATTCCAGCAGACGCTCACCGACCTGGATGTCAGCAGCGTCGGTGTCGCCATCGGTGCTGGAGCCGGCCTGCAGACCATCAAGAATATTCACGCAAACTACGGTCCGTCGGTGTTCGACCGGCCGCATCGTCTGGTGGCGAGCTGGCTCTATGCGCTACCGTTCTTCGGACAACGACACGATCTGCTGGGAATGGTTGCCGGCAATTGGCACATCGGCGCCATCGGCACCTTCCAGGACGGTCCGTCACTCACGCCGTCCTCGTTCGGCGTTCCGTTTGTCGGATCTCACGCCAATCTGCTGGGCGATCCGAATCTGCCGCGCGGTGAGCGGACGATCGATCGATGGTTTGATGTCAGCCAGTTGGCGAATCCAGCCCCCGGTCAACTCGGGAATGCGGGAAAAGGCGTGATTCGCGGCAGCGGGACCAACAAGTGGGACGTCGTTATTTCGAAGTTCCTGGACATCGGGTCCGGCCACCGACTGGAGTTCAGGGCGGAATTGTTCAATGCTCTCAACAATCCGCAGTTCGACGATCCGGTCGTCGCTCCCGGCAACAACCCGCTGGCCGGAAAGATCACGTCAGCGAGTGATTTCGGATTCACTCAGACCGAACGCGTGATCCAGCTGGGTCTGAAGTACAGCTTTTGAGCGGCTGCAAAAAAGATGAAGCGAGCGGATCGGAGACGAAGCGCTGTGATGGCCGCCTGCATGCTCCTGGTGTGCCGGGTTGATGCCTTCGCGCTGGACTCCAGTCTCGACGTGAGTCAATACGCACACACCGCGTGGAAAGTCGGTGAAGTGCTTCCTAGTGGCCTCATTCGGGCGATTGCACAGACGCCCGACGGGTATCTCTGGTTGGGCACAGAATTTGGGTTGCTTCGGTTCGATGGCGTGAGGGCCGTCCCGTGGCAGCCACCGGCGGGGCAGCATCTCCCCACCAGCGATATCAGAAGCTTGCAAGGCGCGCGCGACGGGCGTCTTTGGATCGGTACCTTTAGAGGGCTTGCAAGCTGGAAGGACGGCAAGCTGAGTCACTACCCGGAACTGGATGGCCAGGTTATAGAAGCGCTGCTCGAGGATCGTGAAGGCACGATCTGGGTTGCCGGTTGGGCGCCTTCCGTCGGGAGGCTCTGCAGGATTCAAAGCGACGACATCCAGTGCTATGGAGAGGACGGCCGTTTCGGCTCCGGGGTGACGCCCTTGTATGAGGACAGCGGAGGCAATGTCTGGGCGGGAGCGATGAACGGCCTGTGGCGATGGAAGCTTGGGCCACCAAGCCTGCATCCCATGCCAGATGCGGCGCAGAGAATCTACGCGCTGGCCGAAAGCGATGACGGCGGAATCTTAATTGCCAAGCATAGCGGCGTCACAAAGCTGCGGAACGGAAAGACCGAGGCGTATCCCCTTCCTGCCGGACTACAGTTCCAACCCCACAGGCTGCTTCGGGACCGCAATGGCGGCCTGTGGATCGGCGCCCTCGTGGACAGCGGGTTGTTGCATATCCATGAGGGAAAAGCGGATCTCTTCACCAACGCCAACGGCCTGTCAGGCGCATCCGTGTCCGCTCTCTTTGAGGATCGGGAAGGCAGTATTTGGGTCGCGACGGTTGACGGGCTCGATCGGTTTCGCGAGTTCGCCGTCCCCACGATTTCTGTCCACCAAGGTTTGTCCAGCCAAGGCTTAGGCTCGATTCTGGCCGCGAAGGACGGCAGTCTTTGGCTGGGCACGTCTGAGGGACTGAACAGATGGAATAAAGGCCAAATCACAGCGTATCGTAGCCGGCAGCCGCGTGGCGTTCGCGGCGCGGACTGGAAGCGCTCGGTTCGGGAGATTACCGACAGCGGGTTACCGGAAAAAATCGCGGAGTCGATCTTTCAGGACAATCGCGGGCAAATTTGGGTGGGGACGCAAAGCGGAGTCGCCTTCTTAAAGTCTGGCCGGTTTGTTCCTGTAGCGTCCGTACCGTACGGGGTCGTGCATTCCATCACCGGCGACAGTGCAGGGAACCTGTGGATGAGTCACCAGGAGGGGCTGTTCCATTTGCTCGACGCGAGTCTGGTCGAGCGCATCCCCTGGGACCGGCTCGGGCGCAGAGAACCGGCGACTGCTCTCCTCCATGATGCTCGCCATGGTGGTTTATGGCTTGGCTTCCGTGACGGTGGCGTTGCCTATTTCAACGACGGTCAGATCCGCGCCTCGTACGCAGCCGCCGACGGACTGGGAGAGGGCATGATTCGCCGCTTCTACCCGGATGCGAGCGGTTCTCTCTGGGCCGCAACTGAAGGCGGACTGAGCCGCATCAAAGACGGCCGTGTTCTGACGCTCAGCAGCCGGAACGGACTGCCGTGCGACACGGTTCACTGGATGATGGAGGATGACGCCCATTCGGTCTGGCTTTACACGGTTTGCGGTCTGGCGCGGATCGCCCGGTCTGAGTTGGACGCCTGGGCCTCCAATCCAAAGCAGACGATCCAGGCGACCGTGTTCGACAGTTCTGATGGAGTCAGCAATCACCTCTACCCGGGCGGCTACGACGCGAATGTTGCAAAAGCCGCGGATGGCAAATTGTGGTTCTTGCGTCTCGGCGGTGTGAGCGTCCTCGATCCGCATCGTCTTGCGTTCAACGAACTTCCGCCACCGGTGCAGATTGAGCAAGTCACTGCCGACGACAAGAGCTATGACGCGACGAACGGGCTGCAACTGCCACCGCGCATCCGAAATCTAGCAATCAATTACACGGCGCTGAGCTTCGTCGCGCCGGAGAGAGTGCGCTTCCGGTACAAGCTGGAAGGTCAGAACGGGAACTGGCAGGAGGTAATAAACGATCGCCGCGTGCAGTATACGAATCTCGCTCCTGGTGCCTACCGCTTCCGCTTGATGGCGAGCAACAACAGCGGCGTGTGGAACGACACGGGGGCGACGCTGGAGTTCTCCATTGCGCCGGCGTACTACCAGACGCGCTGGTTCGCGGCGCTTCTCGCGATCGCAACGGCAACCCTCCTGTGGCAGGCCTACCGGCTGCGCGTTGCACACATCGCGCGGCAGTTCAATCGCACGCTCGATGCGCGGGTGAGCGAGCGAACGCGCATCGCACGCGACTTGCACGATACGCTGTTGCAAAGCTTCCACGGATTATTGCTGCGATTCCAAACGGTATCCTACCTGCTGCCGGAGCATCCGGCGGACGCGAAGCGGCAACTGGACGGCGCAATTCAACAGGCGGCAACGGCGATCACCGAAGGCCGCGACGCGGTCCAGGGGTTGCGCACGTCGACCGTCGAACGCAACGATCTCGCCGTCGCGATCAGAACTCTGGGCGACGACCTCGCAGGGCTGTCGGCCGTGGACCCGCCGCCCGTGTTCAATGTCGCCGTCGAAGGCCAGACGCGGGATCTGCATCCGATCGTACGTGACGAGATCTACAAAATCGCGGCGGAAGCCCTTCGCAACACGTTTCGTCACGCGCATGCCACGCAGGTCGAAGTCGAAATCCACTATGACGACGACCAATTCCGTTTGCGCGTGCGCGACGATGGCAAGGGGATCGACCCGCGGGTGGTAGCAGGTCAAGCGCTCGGGGGACATTACGGATTGCGCGGTATGCCCGAACGTGCGGCAGTGATCGGAGGCAAACTCGCCGTGTGGAGCGAAGTGGGCGCGGGAACGGAAGTGGAGCTGCGGCTTCCCGCGAGAACTGTCTACGCGACAACGGCGCGGCGCTCATGGCTGTCACGACTGTTTTCGTCCAAGGCGTGGGGGCACGTCGGGGAGGACGCGTCATGAGCGGCACGCAGTCGCGCTCACGGGCAATGCTGGCCGTCGTGGCGTTGTGCACGGCTGGTCTCCTCCTGTGGCCTCGTTCTGCTGGTGCGCTCAACGCATCGCTCGATATCACGCAGTACGCCCATCTGGCCTGGACCTTTCGCAACGGCTTCTCGAACGGGGCCGTCTACGCAATCGCGCAGACGCCTGACGGTTACCTCTGGCTGGGCACGTCGTCTGGTGTGATGCGCTACGACGGCGCACGGCTGACACCTTTGCCTCTTCGCCCTGGGCAGCGCCTTCCGAATGCTGCGGCTGGAGCGCTCCTGCCGGCGCGCGACGGCGCCCTGTGGATCGGCACGCTTGATGGGTTGGTGCGTTGGAAGAACGGTGAGCTCACGCACTATCCGGAGTTCGATCGCCGCACTGTTATCACCCTCTTGCAGGGTCGCGACGGAACTGTCTGGGCCGGCTCTTTTGGTGGGCCGACAGGGAAGCTGTGCGCATTCCGCGGCGAACAGCCCACATGCTACGGCGATGATGGAAAGCTGGGCGCCAGCGTCGCGTCCCTCCATGAAGATGGCGACGGCAGCCTGTGGGTGGGAGCGGGCACAGGGCTATGGCGTTGGACCCCCGGTGCTCCAGCCCGTTATTCGACGACACCGATACAGACCCACCAGTCGTTGACGGTAGGCGATCGCGGGAATGACGTTCTGGTTGCGGTTGGCGGCATCCATCAAGTCGCCGGCGCCGGACTTGTCGATTATCCGCTTCGCGGCGTACCGTCCGTGTTGAGCGCGACGAGCGTGCTTCGGGATCGCAACGATGGATTGTGGATCGCCACCGCCGCTCACGGGCTCGTGCACACATACGAGGGCAAAGCAAGCCTCTTCACCCACGAGGACGGCCTGTCGAGCGACGAGGTCCTGGCCCTGTTCGAGGATCAGGAGGGAACAATCTGGGTCGGCACTTCTGAAGGTCTCGATCGATTTCGTGAGTGGCCGGTCACCCCGGTGTCGGTCAAGCAAGGGCTCTCGAACTCGAATGCCACGTCGGTGTTGGCGGCGCGCGACGGCAGCATCTGGATCGGCACCGCGGATGGGCTCAATCGATGGCAAGAGGGACGGACGACGATTTATCGCAGGCGAACCGATCCTGCTCTACCCGATGACTGGGTCCAATCGCTGTTCGAGGATGAGCGCGGCCGCATATGGGTTTCAGGATCTCGCGGTCTTGCGGTATTCGAAAACGGGAAGTTTGCCACCGTTCCGGCGGTGCCCGGGGGGGCTACGCACGCGATCGCAAGCGACAATCGCGCTGGCCTGTGGCTGAGCCTCTGGCTTACGTCCAATGATTACGGTCTGGCGCATCTGGTAGACGGCAAGATCATCGAGCACGCACCTTGGCAGAAGCTGGGTGGCGGTCCTGGGACGGGTCTCGTGCCCGACCCCGACGGTGGCGTCTGGACGGGGCTACTGAGCGGCGGAATCGCGTATTTCCGCGCCGGGCAAATTCGCAACCTGTCGTTGGCTGGCAGCGGCGAAAGCACCCCGAAGGTGTTGGACGTGTCGCGCGACCGCGACGGCTCGATGTGGGTCGCGACCGACAACGGCCTGTCCCGGATCACGAATGGGCGGGTGGCCACGCTCACCACGGCGAACGGATTGCCCTGCCCAACGGTTCACTGGATTATCGAAGACCGATTGGATTCGTACTGGCTGTACACGGCGTGCGGCCTCGTGCGCATTGCGCGGACCGAGTTGAACGCCTGGACCGCAGACCCGAAGCGGGTAGTCCGATCCACGTCGCTCGATAGCGCGGACGGAGTCCTGCTGGTTCCGATCCTCAAGCCCGCGAGGCCGGCGGTCACGAAGTCGTCGGATGGAAAGATCTGGTTCGTCAATGGGCTGGGGGTCAGCTTCATCGATCCGTCTCGCATCGGTGTCAATACGCTGCGTCCCCCCGTCCACGTCGAGCAGATCGTTGCCGACGGCCAAACGTTTGATGACACGCGCCCCTTGCGCCTGCCTCCAAAGGTCCGCAATGTGCTCATCAACTACACCGCCCTGAGCATGGTGGCGCCGGAGAAGGTGAACTTCCGCTACATGTTGGAGGGTCAGGATTCGGAATGGAGGGAAGTCGTCAACAAGCGTGAGGTGCAATATTCAAATCTCTCGCCCGGCGAATACCACTTTCGCGTAGTCGCGAGCAATAACAGTGGGCTATGGAACGAAGCGGGCGATGTCCTCGCCTTCTCGGTCGCCCCGGCCTACTACCAGACGAACTGGTTTCGCGCTCTTTCCGCGGTCGCCGTTCTGGCCCTGTTGTGGGCGGCCTACCAGTTGCGGGTTGGGCAATTGCGACATCAGTTCGACATGATGCTGGAGACTCGCGTCGGCGAGCGCACGCGTATCGCGCGGGAGCTGCACGACACGTTGCTGCAAAGTTTTCATGGGTTGCTGCTGCGATTCCAGACGGCGTCGTACCTGCTGCCGGAGCAGCCGGCGGACGCGAAAGAGAAACTGGAGGGCGCGATTCAACAGGCGGCCACGGCGATCACCGAAGGCCGCAACGCCGTACAGGGGTTGCGAGCGTCCACCGTCGAACGCAATAATCTGGCGCAGGCGATCAGTGTCTTCGGCGACGAGCTGTATGGCGACACGAGCGCCCAGCCGGCGCCCGCGTACACCGTCACAGTCCAAGGAGAGACGCGCGACCTGCATCCGATCGTTCGCGACGAGATCTACAAGATTGCGGCGGAGGCACTGCGCAACGCCTTCAGGCATGCGCACGCCACACGGGTCGAAGTCGAGATCCACTACGACGACGAGCACATCCGTTTACGCGTCCGCGACGATGGCAAGGGGATGGATCCGAAGGTGCTCGCCAACGACGGCGTCGACGGACACTACGGATTGCGCGGCATGCCGGAACGTGCCGCACTGATTGGAGGGAAGCTCGCAGTGCGGAGCAAAGTCGGCGCGGGGACGGAAGTGGAGTTGCGCGTTCCGGCCAGCGCCGTCTACGCGACATCCAAGCGGCGCTCCTGGACGTCGCGCCTGTTTGCGTCGAAGGCGCCCGCCCACCTTGGAGGAGATCCGTCATGAGCGTCGGCAGCTCGCCGATTCGAATTCTCGCCGTCGACGACCATCAACTCGTCCGCGAAGGGATTGCCGGTTTTGTCGGGGTTCAACCGGATATGACATTGGTCGCACAAGCCGCCAACGGTCGCGACGCCATCCAGCAATTCCGCACCCATCGCCCCGACGTGACGCTGATGGACCTTCAGATGCCGGAAATGAATGGCATGGACGCGCTCATCGCCATTCGCGCCGAGTTTCCCGACGCAAGAGTCATCATGCTGACGACGTACGAGGGCGACGCGCACATTCTCCGCGCCCTCAAGGCCGGTGCCCAGGGCTACCTTCTGAAGAACACGCTCCATTCCGAATTGCTGCAGACCATCCGGGCCGTACACACCGGAAAGAGAGCGCTCTCATCTGAAGCCTCGTTCCAGGTGGCCCAGCATGTGAGCGATCAGGGCCTCACCCCGGCGGAAGTTGCCGTATTGCGCCTGATTGCCGCGGGCAACGCGAACAAGCAGATTGCGGATCAGCTCGCCATCACGGAAGACACGGTGAAAGGACGAGTCAAGAGCATTCTTTCGAAGCTGGATGCCAACGACCGGACGCACGCGGCGATCATCGGCCTCAAGAGAGGCATCATCGACCTCTAGTTGTCCGCCACACCCGTTTCGAGCGACCCAAAAGAGTCACGTCAGCGACCCCGTCGGGGGAGGACGCGTCGCGTCCCCACGGCGAATAATCGTGCGGAGGTACGTGTTGCGACGCCTGTATTCCACATTCGCCGGCGGCTGGCCCGGCATCGGCCTGCTGGTCATGCGCCTGGTCGTCGGCTCGGTCCTGCTTGCGGATAAGAGCCCCAACCTGGTGAGTCCCTCGTCGTTGCACCTGACACTCACGTCCGCGCCGCTCGCGCTATCGGGACTTCTTCTCGTTGCCGGGCTATGGACGCCCGTCGCCGGGGCGATTGTCGCCGCAATGGAGATCTCGCAGATCGTGCGAGCGGACGAACATCCACTGGTCGGATTGCTGGCCGGAACCATTGCCGCCGCTCTGGCGATGTTGGGACCGGGTCGGTGGTCGGTTGACGCTCGGCTCTTCGGCTGGAAGCGTATCGACACAGCACTGCAGACGAAGTAAGTCGAGCCGGGAACGCCACGCCCGAAAGGGTTGCCTCCAGCCCCCCTAGCCAGTCATCTCGAGCCATCCAACCGAGTGGACTCGAGACACCCGACGAAGCCGTTTCAATCACGCCTTATGAGCCTGTGAATCTGCCCGAACGGAGGTTGTGGCCGCCGGACTGTGCGCTCAGAATCGCCGCAGTCAGGGAGGGCTACCGCGATGCTGGCTATTGACGGAACCGCTGCCAACCGTTTGGAGTCTCAGGGATATTTCGACGGCTCGCTGGAACTGCTCCGTGAGCTTGCCGTGACGAACAACGTCGACGCCGCACTGCCGCGACTCTCCGCGATTGTGAGCAGAATGCTGCCGCACGATGCCTTGCGCGTGGCGTGCTTCGATCAGTGGGGGCGAGCCGTCGTGAATGCGTCGACCGGCGACGTGCCAGACATGACGACGTCCGACGGCGAGGACGTGATCGTCGACGATCTGCGCACCAGAGCGCTCGGTGCATCGGCAGCCCCGCACGCAGCGGAGCGGCTGGTCGGCGCCGGCTACCGTTCGGTCCTCGGGGTGTCGACTCGCGCGCCAGAGCCGCTGGTGCGGGTGGCGTTCTGGTCGAAACAGCCGTCGGCGTTCAACCGCTCGCACGCGCCGATCGCGCGGCGGATCGCCTACCACTTCGGGCTTGGAGCCGGTCGCGGCGAGCACGGCAAAGCGATCCCTCACATCGAGACGGAGCGGCCGCCGCGGGTCGACGCCGGCCCGCAGCGACCCGTTGATCGTGTGACCGTGGGGACGGACCTGCGGGTAGTCAGCGAGTCGATCGAATTTCGCGAGGTGCTGCGCAAGGCGAGGCAGGTCGCCGCGACCGACACCACTGTGATGATTACCGGTGAGTCGGGCACTGGCAAGGAAGTCGTGGCGCGATTCATACATGCGGCGTCGGCGCGGAAGAGCGGGCCGTACGTGGCGCTGAATTGTGCGGCGCTGCCCGAGCAGCTGCTCGAGTCGGAGCTGTTCGGATACGAGCGCGGTGCGTTCACGAGCGCGCAGCAGGCAAAGCCGGGGCAAGTGGAGCTGGCATCGGGTGGCGTGCTGTTCCTCGACGAGGTCAGCGAGATGAGTCTGTCGGCGCAGGCGAAATTCCTTCGCGTGTTGCAGGAGCGCGAGTTCCAGCGGCTCGGCGGCACGCGGCCCATGAAGGCAAACATCCGCGTCGTCGCCGCAACGAACCGCGATCTGCGAAAGGCTGTGGAGCGCGGCGACTTTCGCGAGGACTTGTTCTATCGCCTGAGCGTCTTCGACATCCAGATTCCGCCGCTGCGCGAGCGTCCATCCGACATCATTCCGCTCAGCGAGTCGTTTCTGCAGGAATTCGCCCGATCGCTCGGCCGGCCACCGGCTGGCCTGACTCGGGACGCACGCAACGCGCTTGTCCACTACGAGTGGCGTGGAAACGTTCGCGAGCTTCGCAACGTCCTGGAGCGCGCGACGATTCTCTCCGAAGGCGCGCTCATCGACACCGAACATCTGGCACTTCACGCAGCCGGGTCGCCGCACACCGACACGACCAATCTCGGCGTCGCCGAGCGGATCACCATTGCCAAGGTGTTGCAGGAGTGCCGCGGCAACAAAACCAGGGCTGCGCGCCGCCTCGGGTTGTCGCGCACACAGCTGCACTGGCGGGTGCGGAAATACCAGCTTGAGGAAACTGCCAGCGTCTAGTCGCGGTGACGCTGGATGCGAGCCGCAGCGTGATGCAGATGGAGGGTGCGTGATGAAAGCTCGATGTGTGGTGCTTGCAGTGCTGCTCGCGGCAACGGCGGTTGCTGGCGCGAAGGAAGCGGTGTCGATTCGCGTGTCGCCGGCCTTCTCGTTTGCGCCGGCAAACCTCGTCATCCAGACCAGCGTCGAGCCCGACCCGGATAACCGGTCGATGGAGGTGATCGCGGATTCACCCGAATTCTACCGGTCGAGCACGATTGCGCTCGAAGGCGATCGCGCGCCCAAGACGACGAGGTTCGAATTTCGCAGCCTTCCGCCCGGTGACTACGAGGTCACCGCGAACCTCATTGGCGCGGACGGACGCCATCGGGCGATTGCACACGCGCAGGTCAACGTGATCGAGTCGGGCCTCGCGCGATGATGCGCACCTTACGAAGGCCGCGGCGCGACGGCGGGTTTGCTCCCGGCGACGTGATCTCCGCCGTCAATCGCGTGCCGGTGGCCGGGCTCGATGATCTGCGCGCGCACCTCGACAAGCTGCGGATCGGCGACCCCGTTGTCGTGCAGCTGCAGCGGCGCGGCCAGCTGATGTACCTGGCACTCACACTCGAGTGACCCTGGCGGGTGGGGACCCGTTGCGAAAAATCACGCACCGGACGCGTGGACGGTGCGGTCGCACTCGGCTCCATACGCAGGTGACGTCACGAAAAGGCCGCTGCGAGCGAAGGTCGTCGCTCGAAGACAAAGGGCATCAATGTTGCGAGCAAGGCCAAAGGAGGATGCCAGTGAGACGTCCAGCGAGAGTCATCGCCGCAACCGCACTTGCAGCAGGGTTGCTCGTCCCGGCGCCCGTGGCCTCGACGGCCGACGGCGCACAGCGGTCGTTCCCGCCAACATTGGCGTCGTTCCTGACCGAGGAGGCGCATGCCACGCCGTTGGAGCGCGAGGCGTTGCTGGCGGGCACCCCCCTGGTCAAGTCGCTCGATGCCGATCCCGCGAAGGAGATGGCGGTGCTCGGCGCTGTGTGGGTCAACGCGTCGTCCAGGCTGTACGTCGAACAGGTGAAGAATATCGAGCAGTTCGAGCGGGGCGCCGCGTTCCGCATCACGAAACGAATCAGCGATCCGCCGAGCGGAGACGATTTTGCCGCATTGACCATTTCAGACCAGGATTTCGAGGACCTGAAAGACTGCACGCTTGGAGATTGTGTCCTCAAGCTCGACGCCAGCGGTCTGCAGGCACTCCGCGCCGAAGTGGACTGGCGCAAGCCGACGGCCAAGGCGGACGCGATCACGCTCTTCCGCCGGTTGGCCCTCCAGTACGTCAACGGCTATCGGGAAGGCGGCAACGCCAGGTTGGGTGTCCATCGCGACAAGGACCGTCCCACCTTCGTCGCCAACGAATTCCGCTCAATGGTCGAGCAGCTGCCGCGTCTCACCGCTGAACTGCCCGAGCTGCGGCGATACCTGCTCGATTACCCGAACGCGACGTTGGCGAATTCGACCGACTTCCTCTACTGGCAGGAAACGCAGTTCGGGCTGAGGCCGACCATCCGCATCAGTCACCTGGTGATCCAGGACCGTGCCGATCAGACGGTGGTCGCGTCGAAGATGCTGTACGCGAGCCACTATTTCTGGACCGCGCTCGAACTTCGCGTCCTGCTGCCCGATCCGGCGCGTGGATCCGGATTCTGGCTGGTGACGGTCAATCGCAGCCGGTCCGACGGCTTGAGCGGATTCACGGGCCGCGTGATTCGACGTCGGGTGCGGAGTGAAGTCGAGGACGGTACGCGGTCGGCGCTCACGGCAACCAAGACGAAGCTTGAGTCGATGGGGATGCGGCCATGAGTGCGGATGCTCGCGCCGATACGGCACCGCTGGTGGTGAAGTGGTCGGTGTTTGCCGCGGCGGCCGGCGTTGTCGTCTACCTGTGCGCACTGACCGTGCGCCCGTTTCTTGGCGTCGTCGCCTGGTCGGCGATGCTTGCGACTACGTGCTATCCCTTTCACCAGCGGCTCCTGCGACGTAACGGGCACGCGGCGCTGAGCGCGTTCATCACCAGCGCGCTGATGGTGCTGGCGGTTCTCCTGCCGCTCCTCGTCATCGTGGCCGCCGCGGTCAACCAGCTGCTGGCACTCGGTGATGTGCTGCGACAAGCGCTTCTCGATCCCGATGGCATAACCCGGCGCGTCACGGCGGCGCTCGCACCGGTCGCGCAGCGCCTGGGCCTGGACACCGACGCAATCGTGGCATGGGGGAGCGGGCGCGCCAGCGAGTGGGTCGCTGGCGCCGGGCAGTACACGATGTCCGCTGCGGCAGGCGTCGGCGGGGCACTCCTGTCGTTCGGGTTCACCGCGTTCGCAACGTTCATCCTCCTTCGCCATGGCGAAAGCCTGGTCGCGACCATTCCGGATCTGCTTCCCTTCGAACGGTCGCGGAGCGAAGCACTATTGCTTCGGATTAGGGACGTCGTGGACGCCAGCGTATATGGCGTCGTGACGATCGCGATGATCCAGGGGGTCCTCTGCGGAGGCATGTTCTGGGTGCTGGGCGTTCCAGCCGCAGCCCTGTGGGGTGTGGCGACGGTGTTCACCAGCGTGGTGCCGTTCGTCGGCACCGCCGCGGTCTGGGTGCCGGGGACTATCTATCTGGCCGCGACCGGCGCCTGGCCACAGGCGATTGTTCTGGCCGTGTGGGGTTCAGCGATCGTGAGCACCGTCGACAACGTGTTGCGTCCGCGACTGGTCGCCGGCCGCACGCGGTTGAGCGGCCTTGCCATGTTCGTCGCCATGCTGGGCGGGCTTCAGGCGTTCGGCGCGCTCGGCATCATCCTTGGCCCGGTTCTCTTTACGACGGTCGCCTCGATGGCCGAACTGCTGCGTGAGGCGCAGCGACCACCCGAGTGCCATGCTGAGCTGTCTGGGCAGAAGGTGGGATGACTGCGTCCGTCAGCTGTCTGCAGAGCCGTTCTTGTCGGATAAGACTTCACCGACGAGCGCCAGCACGTCGTCGCGTGTGAAGGGTTTGACAGCGTTCGCGTCGCGCCAAATCGCCTGGCCATTTCTACGCGGGCGGCATCGCCGCCGTTGCGGTGGAATCCTACGACTCACTACTGGCGCTGATGCATGCGCGCGTCGTGACATACCGTGGCGATGCGCGGTTGGTCGCGGCCGCGACGATAGGTATCAGCGACATCAGGCAGCATTTCAAATTGTTGTCGGGTCGCGAGAAGCAGTTCGTGCCGCTCAGCGAGCATCTCCACGAAACGCTCTAACCGATCCTGGACGAGACGCTGTTCTTGGGGTCTGGACTACGACCGAGCCTTCGATATCTTCGAGATCCTGTACGCGGTGGAGTTCTTGTATCAATCCGAACGCGGGTGGGGACCAATCGGGCGCTTCGGTTGGAAGGCCGGGCGCGGCGAATCCGATCCGTTGCGACAACTCGCCACGGAAGCGGCGGCCGCGTCGCGAGGATGGCCGGCCCTCGCCGCCGGACTCTGCGGCGGGTCATCTGAAAAGCTGGACGAAAGCCTCAAGAGCTTGGCAGCAGTCGTTGCGCGAAGTGGTGTGTGGGAGGCCGTCGCCTTTCGACCGGCTTTGGGCTGTCTCACACAGGTGGGCAGACCTGGACGTTCCCTTTCGTCAACTCCTTGGCGGCGTGGCAACCGGCGAGGCTCCGTTCAATTCCCGTTCAATTCTCACCCAAATACTAGGTAACACCAGCCATCAGCAAGTGGCTAAGCCGCTGACGAGACAACAAGATAGAGAGCCCGCGTTAACCTGTTAACCGGAGGGTTGCTGGTTCGAATCCAGCCCGAGGAGCCACTCCCTCACTTCGTTCGGTCGTAGCTCCCCGCGCTGTCTTCCGTCAGGGCCAACCTCGCCTTCGGCTCGGTTGTAGCGTGGGCGAATCCAGCCCGAGGAGCCACTCCTGTAGGAAATGCGCGTAGTCGCGGAGCGCTGTGCCGCGTCGTTGTGACATAACCTCGTTGCACCCCGCGGGCTCGCTGGCCGCTACGCGCAAGTTCCCTCAGGAAATCGACGTGGGCGCGCCGCTCAGAAAGTGATCCAATCGCCGCTCGGAAAGTGATCCACCTGAGGGCCTGATCGCGGGTTGCCGAAGCGCCGGGCTTCGGGTCCGCTGAGAGGATGCTCAGGATGGACCAGGTACATGTGATTCGCCACCAGGTGCTGGTGGAAGGCCGGTCGCGGCGGCAGGTCGCCAAAGAGTTTGGGATTTCAAGGCTGACCGTTCGGAAATACGTCGGCGCGACGGTGCCGAGTCGGAAGGTGCCGACTCCGCGGGCACGACCGGTGTGGCAGGCCGTGCAGGCGCGGGTGGAGACGCTCCTGCGCGAGTCGGCGCAGTGGACAGGCGGCAAGCAGCGGCTGACGGCCACACGGCTGCATGGGCTGCTGGTGGCCGAGGGACACACCGTCGGTGTCACGGTCGTCAAGGCGGCAGTCGCCGAGTGGAAGCGGCAGCGCCGCGAGGTCTTCGTGCCGCTGACGTATCGGCCGGGCGATCTGGCGGAGGTCGATTTCTTCGAGGTCCTAGTCGACATCGACGGGACGCGCCGCAAGGCGTGGCTCTTTCTGATGCGGCTGATGTACTCGGGCCGGGACTTCGCCTGGATCTACGAGCGCCAGGATCAAATCAGCTTTCTCGACGGACACGTCCGCGCTTTTGCGCACTTCGAGGGCGTGCCGGCTCGCGTGGCGTATGACAATCTGCGGGCCGCCGTCGTGCGGATCCTCGTCGGCGGCGCGCGGACCTTGACGCCACGGTTCACGGCGCTGGCCGCGCACTATCTGCTGGAAGCCTGTTTCTGCCGCCCCGGTGAAGGTCACGATAAGGGCGGCGTCGAAGCGCGCGGCAAGGCGATCCGGCAGCAGGCGCTAGTCCCGATTCCGACCGGGTCGACGCTGGCGACGATCAATACGGCCCTGCTGGCGCGCATGGACGCGCGCGTCGACACCACGCGGGATGCCGTCGGGCAGACGATCGGCGTCCGCTTCGCCGAAGAGCAGC
>Ga0210380_10000192_pt1 | contig 33115 bp, 24 predicted proteins | sample PLM4_5_coexredo_FD_155476 | JGI IMG/M metagenome (GOLD analysis project Ga0210380, IMG submission 155476) | Groundwater sediment microbial communities from an aquifer in East River, Colorado, USA - PLM4_5_coex redo | ecosystem: Environmental > Terrestrial > Soil > Riparian zone | place: USA... | reverse complement strand
GTGATCCTCGAGACCCGCGCCGAGGTCGAAGGCGGCGCGTCGCTCGCCGACGCGATGAAGAAGAACCCGAAGGTCTTCGACCCGCTGTTTACCAACATGATCGCGGCGGGCGAGGCGGGCGGTATTCTCGACACCATTCTCAAGCGCCTGGCGACCTACATCGAGAAGGCCGTCAAGCTGAAGAACCAGGTGCAGTCGGCGATGATCTATCCGGTGGCGATCGTGGTCATCGCCGCCGTCGTGGTCGGCGTCATCCTGTGGAAGGTCATCCCGACTTTCGCCAACCTGTTCGCGGGCCTCGGCGCCGAGCTCCCGCTGCCGACCCGCGTCGTCATCGGTCTCAGCAACGGCCTGGTGCGCTACATGCCGTTCGTGCTGGTCGGCATTGGCGCGTTCGTGTTCGGACTGCGCGCGTACTACAACACGGTCAACGGCCGCATGACGCTGGACCGGCTGCTGCTCAAGGCGCCGGTGATGGGAAACCTGATGCGCAAGATCGCCGTGGCGCGGTTCTGCCGCACACTGGCCACCCTGCTCGCGTCGGGCGTGTCGATCCTCGAGGCGCTCGACATCACCGCCAAGACGGCCGGCAACGCCGTCGTCGAGCAGGCGCTCTACGCCACCCGGAAGAGCATCGAAGGCGGCGAGACCATTGCCGCGCCGCTGAAGGAGACCACGGTGTTCCCGCCGATGGTCGTGCAGATGATCAGCGTCGGTGAGACCACGGGCGCGCTCGACACCATGCTGGGCAAGATCGCCGATTTCTACGAGGAAGAAGTGGACGTGGCGGTGGCGGGTCTCCTCACCCTGCTCGAGCCGATCATGATCGCCGTGCTCGGCGGCGTCGTCGGCGGCATCGTCATTGCGATGTATATGCCGATCTTCAGCCTGATCAGCAAGCTGACGGGCGGGTAGTTCGACCTGTGGGCCTGGCACAGGACGGGGACGACGACGGCGCGCGGAGGCGTGTGACCCTGCGGTCGCGCGTCGCGCCCTTCGTGGCGGGCCGCGTGGTGATCTCCACGATCATCCTCGGCACCGCGACACTGGTGCAGCTGGCGACGCCCGGCGCCTTCCCCGTCAACCCCTTCTTCTTCCTGATCAGTCTCACCTACCTGCTCAGCGTCGTCTACCTGGCGACGCTGCGCTACGTGGACGCCAACCCGTGGCTGGTGGACCTGCAGCTCACGGTCGACGCCGGGGTCGTGTCGGCCTTCATCTACGTGACCGGCGGCTTCATGAGCGACTTCTCGTCGCTCTACCTCCTGCCGATTCTCGCGGCGAGCACGCTGCGGCAGCGCCGCGGGGCGCTGCAGGTGGCCGGCGTGAGCGCGGTGCTCTATCTGAGCATCGTCCTCAGCCAGTACACGACGCTCGAGACCTTTCCCCATTGGGCGGTGACTCCCGAATCGGGGTTGCCGGCGCCGCGGTTCGCGCAGTACGTGCTTGCCATCAACCTGTTCGGCTTCCTCGCGCTGGGCTCGCTCGCCGGCGCGCTCGCCGATCGGCTGCGGTTTGCCGGCACGCGGCTGGCGACGGCCTCGGAAACCATTGACGACCTGCGCGCGTTCAACGAGCACGTCATCAACAGCCTGGTCAGCGGGCTCGTCACCGCCGACGCCGACTGCCGGATTCTGACCTTCAACCGCGCCGCGTCCGCGATTACCGGGGTGCCCATCGGCCACGCCATCGGCCGCCATGCCGCCGCGGTGCTGGGCCTCCCGGCGCACTTCGTCAACCGGCTCGGCACGCTGGGGCGAACGCGCAGCCAGCGCGGCGACTTCGCGGTCCGCACCGAGGACGGCCGCGACATCGAGCTCGGCGTGACCGCCGCCCGGCTGTCGTTTCCCGACGGCCGTACCGGCTATCTCTTCACGTTCCAGGACGTCACCGACGTGAAGCGCTTCGAGCACGAGTCCGGTGTGCGGCAGCGCCTGGCGGCCGTGGGCGAGATGGCGGCCGGCATCGCGCACGAAATCCGCAACCCGCTGGCGTCGATGTCGGGCTCGCTGCAGGTGCTACGGGCCGAGCTGCCGCTGACCGACGATCAGGAGCAGCTCATGGACATCGTGCTGCGCGAGTCGGACCGGCTCAACAACACCATCCGCTCGTTCCTGGCCTACGCCCGCCCGCAGCGCGCATCGATCACCCGTTTCGACCTCGCCCAGGTGGTGGGCGACACGGCGCGGCTGCTGCGCAACGGCTCGGACGTGCGCGAGGGCCACGGCGTCGACCTCGACGTGCCTGCCGACCCGGTGTGGCTCGAGTTCGACGAGAACCAGATGCGTCAGATTGTCTGGAACCTCGCGACCAACGGCCTGCGCGCCATGACCGGCGGCGGGCGCCTCCGCCTCTGCGTGGAGCAGTCGGACGGCCAGACCGTCGGGCTGCGGGTCGAGGACCAGGGGTGCGGCATTGCGCCGGGCGACATCGACCGCATCTTCCAGCCGTTCCGCAGCTCGTTCGAGCGCGGCACGGGGCTGGGGCTGGCGACCGTGCACCGCATCGTCACCGACGCGAAGGGCACCATTCACGTGGCGTCGCGGGTCGGCGAGGGCACGACGATGCGCGTGGTGCTGCCGGCCGAGCACGTCGTCACCACTCCGGAGCCGGAGCTCGTGGAGGCCGCGTCGTGACACCGCTGGCCTCGAGCGTCGCGCCCGCGCGCGAGTCGGCCCGTCCGGCCGCGGCCAAGCGCGTCGAGGCCCGATTGCTCGTCGTCGATGACGAGCAGTCGATGCGCGACATGCTGCGGATTGTCCTGAAGCGCGACGGCTACGACGTGCAGGTGGCCGAGAACGGCAAGCGTGCGATCGAGCTGCTGCGCCGCGAGAGCTTCGACCTGCTGCTCTCGGACATCCAGATGCCCGACGCGACGGGCGTGGACGTGCTGCGCGTGGCCAAGGACGTCAACCGCGACATCGTCGTGTTCATGATGACGGCGTTCGCGTCCACCGACAGCGCGGTCGAGGCGATGCGGCTGGGCGCCGTGGACTACCTGACCAAGCCGTTCAACGTCGACGAGCTGCGGCTGAAGATCCGCCAGCACCTCGAGGCACGGCGGCTCAAAGAAGAGAACGTGTTGCTCAAGCGCGCGCTTCACGCGCAGCATGGGCTCTCCAACGTCATCGGGCGCAGCCCGGCGATGCTGGCCCTCTTCCAGATGGTGGGCACCGTCGCCAAGACGAACAGCACGCTGCTCGTCACCGGCGAGTCGGGTACCGGCAAGGAGATGGTGGCCCGGGCCATCCACGAGAACTCGCTGCGGCGCGAACACCCGTTCGTGGCGCTCAACTGCGGCGCGGTGCCCGAGACGCTGCTCGAGTCGGAGCTCTTCGGCCACATGAAAGGCGCCTTCACCGGCGCCGACACGATGAAGAAGGGCCTGATCGAGGTTGCCGAGCGCGGCACGATCTTCCTCGACGAAATCGGCGAGATGAACGCGACCATGCAGGTGAAGCTGCTGCGCGTGCTGCAGGATCGCCGCTTCCGCCGTCTCGGTGGCACCGAGGAAGTGCAGGCCGACATCCGCGTCGTGGCGGCGACCAACCAGGATCTCGTGAAGCTCGTGGGTGACGGGAAGTTCCGGGAAGACCTGTACTACCGCATCAACGTCATCGAAATTCATCTGCCGCCGCTGCGCGAACGGCGAGAGGACATCCCGCTGCTGGCCGAGTACTTCCTGCCGAAATTCGCCGAGCAGATGGGCAAGCCGGTGATGTCGATTTCGAGCGAGGCGCAGACGTTGTTGTCATCGCATGACTGGCCGGGCAACGTCCGCGAGCTGCAGAACGTCATCGAGCGCGCCGTGGCGCTCGAGCCGTCGCCGGTCATCCTGCCCGAATCGTTGCCGGCGCATCTGCGCGCAGGCGGATCCGATCGGCAGGGCACGGGCGATGCCGAAGCCGGCCTCCCGGATCTCGGCGAGGGTTTCGACCTCGAGGCGCGCGGCGAGGCGTTCTACCGCCACTACCTGGCCCTGGCCCTCGATCGCGCCGGCGGCGTGCAGGTGAAGGCCGCCGAGATGCTCGGTATGAGCTTCCGCTCGTTCCGCTACTACGCCAAGAAGTACAAACTGCGCGACGGCGACGAATAGACGTAGGGGCCACCTTCAGGTGGCCCGGGCCGGCTAAAGCCGGCCCCACATCGAACGCGTGCCCCGGGGAGTTCCGGGGGGCATATCGCAACGACTGCCACTTCGTGGCACCAACCCCTGACAGTTAGTGTCAGCACGCCGGCAGGCGCTGCCGCGATCGAGCGCCGCCGTTCTGCACACGCACGCACGGCCCGTCGCTCTCCTTCCGCGTCTTGCCACCGCTCGTGAACCCTCTGCTGCGTTGGCACCCGGGTTGCTCTTTCAAGGCGCATCGGGAGGCGCACGAGTCGCGGCGCCGGTGATGAGGCAAAGGCTACCCGCACGGGCCAATACCCGGGCGCTGTCCAAGGAGACTGACACGTGAAGAAGATGCAGAAGAACGAAGGCTTTACGCTGATCGAGCTGTTGATCGTGGTTGCGATCATCGGCATCATCGCGGCCATCGCGGTGCCGGGCCTGCTCCGCGCCCGCATGTCGGGCAACGAGGCGTCGGCGATCGGTTCGATTCGCACCATCGCGAGCGCCGAGGCCACCTACGCGTCGTCCTGCGGCGGCGGCGGCTACGCCATCACGATGGCGGCCCTCGCGAAGGCTCCGCCGAACAACGCCCCGTCGTTCGTCCCGGCAGACCTGGGGGCGGCCATCAGCGTCGCGGTTCTGAAGAGCGGCTATTTCTTCGTGCTCGTGGACGGTCCGATGCCGACCCAGGTGCTCGCAGCTGCTAGCACCTGCAACACCGCTGTCACGCCCTCGAGCACGCAGTTCTTCGCGTCGACCGAGCCCGGCACGCCCGGCACCACCGGCACGCGCTTCTTCGCGACCGACCACAGCGGCATGATTCGTCAGGACACCAAGGCGCTCGCGCTCATCACCGACGGGATTCCCCTCCAGTAGCTTCGGCACGGGGGTGAATCGAGGGGAGCAGCTTCTGCTGCTCCCCTCATTTCTTGTACTGGAGGGCCGCGGCCTTCGGCCGCGGTGGGCGGGTAGGGCGGGTGAGGCGGGCAAGAGCTTTCCGCATGTCTCTCCCTACCAGCCCACCCGCCTCACCGTCGCGCAGCGACGGCCCCACCCGGCCCAGTAAGGCCACTGTGACAGAATGGGCGTCTATCCCTCAGGTCGAGGGAGGAGTCTGCGAATGACGCCACGCGCCCACGACGGGTTCACGCTCATCGAGCTGCTCATCGTCGTCACGATCCTGAGCATCCTGGCCGCGCTGGCGGTCCCCGGCTACCGCCGCTACGTGATGAGCACCAACGAAACCTCCGCCATCGCGTCGATGAAGGTGATCGCCGACGCCGAGGCTGCGTATGCCTCGGCCTGCGGGGGCGGCGGGTATGCGACGTCGATGGCCGACCTGGTCAAGCCGCCGGTCGCGGGCGGGCAGCCCTTCATCTCTCCCGACCTGGCCGAGGCCGTCAGCCCCGACAGCCCGAAGGATGGCTACGTCTACATGATTGCCGACAAGCCGGGCACGGCGAAGGTGACCGACAAAGCGCGGACCTGCAACAATGCGGCGGGTGATACCAAGTCGGGGTTCTTCGCCACCGCCGAGCCCGGGTCGCCGGGAACGACCGGCACGCGGTTCTTCGCGGTGGACGAGGCGAATCTGATTCGGCAGAACACCGCGCCCCTGGCCGACGTCGCCAGCGGCTACAGGCTCCAGTAGCCCTCGGACCGCGCTCGGGCGAGCCGCGTTTCGCGGCCTCGGCCGAGCGCCGCACGGTTGACAGCCCCGGAGCCCTTCCGTACGATTCGACTGCTTATGTCGAAGTACGGTCGCCCGTTGCTCCTCGTCCTGGCCCTGGTGGCCCTCGCCGCCTCGGTTGCCTCGCTCTACGTCCACTACCGGCTCATCGCCGATCCCACTTACGTCAGCTTCTGCGACGTCAGCGAGACGGTGAGCTGCGAGGCGGTCTACAAGAGCGCCTATGGCACTGCGTTCGGCGTGCCCGTGGCCGCCGGCGGCGTGGTCTGGGCGGCGCTCGTCCTGGTACTCGTCGGCTACGGCATGCGCGCACCCCGCAGCGAGGCCGCGGCGCGTGCCGCCGGCTACGTGTTCCTGCTGTCGGTCGTCGGGCTGGCCAGCGTCTTCTATTTCGCGTACGCGTCGTTCTTCGTGCTGCAGAAGGCGTGTCCGCTGTGCATAGCGGTCTACGCGTCGGTGGCCGGCGTCTTCATCGTCTCGAGCGCCATCGCCCCGGCCAAGCTCGGGTCGCTGCTCTCGGGGATGGGAAGCGACATCGGCGGTCTGATCTCGAGCCCGAATGCCATGGGGCTCGGCGCACTGTGGCTGATTGGGTCGCTCGCGCTCGTGGCGCTGTTCCCGCGCGAGGCCATCCGTGAGCCCGGCACCGCTGCACCCGTCGTCCCGGTCGAGACCCTGGATCAGGCCCAGCTCGAGGAGTGGCACACGTGGATCGACGCCCAGCCGCGCGTGCCGCTGGTGATGGCCCAGGCGCCGGCCGGCGTCAAGGTGTGGGTCCTCAAGTTCAACGACTACCAGTGCCCGGCCTGCCGGATGACCTACTTCGCCTACAAGGACATCTTCGCGAAGTACGAGGCCTCGAACCCGCAGGAGTTCCGCTACGAGACGCGGGACTTTCCGCTCAACTCCAAGTGCGGCGTCGGCGCGGCGCACTCGTTTGCGTGCGAAGCAGCGGTGGCCGTGCGGCTCGCCAAGTCCAAAGATCCGGCCCGCGGCAGGCAGCTCGAAAACTGGCTGTTCGAGCGCCAGGAGAGCTTCTCGCTCGACCTCATCAAGCAGGGCCTTTCCGAAATTGCACAAGTGAACAGTTTCGACGCCGAATATCCGAAAACCATTGAGGCGATCCGCGAGGACGTGAAGCTCGGAACGTCGGTGGGCGTGAACGGGACGCCCACGTTTTTCGTGAACGGCATCAGGGTGAACAGTCTGCGGCCGGCGTATCTCGACGCCGCGATCGCCTATCTGCTCGCCAAAACGTAGAGAGGTAGCGGGGCCGGCAAGCCACTCACGGCGGCGCGGTCTGGTCTCGCGTGGGGTATGGACGCGATTCGGACCGAGGCTCTCACCAAGCACTATCAGGTCGGGTTCTGGCGCCCACGGCCGTACTTGGCGCTCGAGGGGGTGTCGCTGTCGGTCGCCCAGGGCGAGGTGTTCGGATTCCTCGGGCCCAACGGTGCCGGCAAGACCACCACGCTCAAGCTGCTCATGCAGCTGATCTACCCGACGTCGGGCACCGCCGAGATACTCGGCCTGCCGGTCGGCGCCGCCGCGGTCAAGCGGCGCATCGGCTACCTGCCGGAGAACCCCTACTTCTACGACCACCTCACCGCCGAGGAGCTGCTCGAGTATTTCGCCAGCCTGTTCGGCTACGCCGGCGCCGAGCGGCGCCAGCGCGCCTCGCGGCTGCTCGACGAGGTCGGCATCGGGGCCGAGCGCCGGCTTCAGCTGCGCAAGTTCTCGAAAGGCATGCTGCAGCGCGTGGGTATCGCCCAGGCGCTCGTCAACGACCCCGAGGTGGTGTTCTTCGACGAGCCGATGTCGGGCCTCGACCCGCTCGGCCGGCGTGAGATCCGGCAGTTGATTCTGCGGCTGCGCGATCGCGGCTGCACCGTGTTCTTCAGCTCGCACGTGCTGGCCGACGCCGAGGCGCTGTGCAGCCGCGTGGCGATCGTGGCGCGTGGCCGGCTGGTGGCCTCCGGGGCGCTGTCGGAGATTCTCGCCTTCCAGGTGCACGGCTGGGAGCTGGTGGTCAGCCAGGTCACGCCGGCGGCACTCGAGTGTGCGCGCAAGTCGGGCCGCGTCGAAAAGATCGTGCCCCTCGGTCCGGATCGCTACGCGTTCGACGTCCCGCTCACCGTGGCCCCGGAGCAACTCCTTGGCGAGCTCACCGCGGCCGGGGCCCAGCTCGTCTCGTTGACGCCGCTGCGCGAGACGCTCGAGGACTTCTTCGTCCGGCAGGTGGCCGGCGCCACGAGCGATCGGGGGCTCGAATGACCTCGCTGCGCACGGTCGCCACCGTGGCCATGAGCGTCTTCCGCGAATCGGTACGCGACAAGGTGCTCTACAACCTGGTCGCGTTCGCGGTGCTCCTGATGGCTGCGTCCTACCTGATCGGCCAGCTCACCGCCGGGCAGGACATCAAGATCATCAAGGACTTGGGGCTGGCCGCCATTGCCACCTTCGGCCTGATGATCGCCGTGTTCATCGGGATCGGTCTGGTGTGGAAGGAGGTGGAGCGGCGCAGCATCTACAGCCTCCTCACCAAGCCGCTCAGCCGCGGCGAGTTCATCGTCGGCAAATACTGTGGCCTGGGGCTCACGCTGGCCGTGAACGTCGTGGTCATGGTCGTGGCCTGGTACGCGGTGCTCGGCTACATGGCGGCGAGCGTCCCGGCCGAGGTGCGCGCCGCCTGGGCGGCACCGGCCACCGATCCGGGGATGTTGCGGGCGGTCGGCCTCATCCTCGTGGAACTGATGCTCGTCACCGCCATCGCGCTCTTCTTCTCGACGTTTTCCAGCCCGTTTCTCTCGGCCGGCCTGACGCTGGGCCTGTGGGTGATCGGTCACTTCAACGCCGACCTCAAGAACTTCGAGTCGGTCGTCGACTCGCGCGCCGCGGCGTGGCTCGCCCACGGTCTCTATTACGTGCTGCCGAACTTCTCGGCCTTCGACATCAAACAGCAGGTGGTGTACGCGCAGCCGATTCCGGCCGCCTACCTCGCGACCACCGCGCTCTACGGCGTCATCTACATCGCGCTCCTGCTCGTGGCCTCGGTGGCCGTGTTCTCGCGGCGCGACTTCAAGTAGTGATGCGACGCGTCCTGACGCCCGTGCTCCTCGTGCTGCTCATGGCCTCGGCCGTCGGGCTCCAGGCGATGCGTGAACGCGGCGGCGAGCTGCCGGCAGGCCAGGACGGTCTGCTCTACGTGCGCTCGCCCGAGGCGCTGCGCCGCATGTCGCTGTCGTATCACTCGATCCTCGCCGACGTGTACTGGATCCGTGCGGTGCAGGTGTACGGCGACACCAAGCTGGGGCGTACGGCGGATCGCAGCTACGGTCTGCTCTATCCGTTGTTGGATCTCACGACGTCGCTCGATCCCTACTTCGACGTGGCGTATCAGTTCGGCGCGCTCTTCCTGGCCGAGCAGCCACCGGCGGGACCCGGCCGGCCGGACCAGGCGGTGACGCTGCTCGAGAAAGGGCTGCGCGCCCAGCCAGACGACTGGCGGCTGCACCAGGCCATCGGCTTCGTCCACTACTGGTCGTATCAGGACTATGCCGCCGCGGCCGACTGGTTCCGCCGCGGCTCACAACTGACGGGGGCGCCAGTCTGGATGGGGCCGCTGGCGGCGGTGACATTGGCCGAGGGCGGCAACCGGAAAGCCTCGCGTCTGATCTGGCAACAGATCCTGCAGAGCGTCAGCGACGACTGGTTCCGGAAGGAGGCCGACCGCCGCCTGAAACAGCTCGATGCGATGGATCAACTGGACACGCTCACGCGCGTCGTCGCCACCTTCGAAGCGCGGCAGGGCCGTGTGCCGGCGAGCTGGGCCGAGCTGACGCGCGCCGGCTACGTGCGCGGCACCATCGCCGATCCCACAGGCGCTCCCTATCGGCTGGAGGGCCGGGTGGTGTCGCTGGATCCGGCGTCGCCGCTGCTGCCGCTCCCCAAGGAGCAGGGGCGGCCATGACCGAACTGCCGCCGCTCTTCGTGGCCGGTGTCTTTGCGGCGTTCGGTCTGGTGATCGGGAGTTTCCTCAACGTCTGCATCTACCGCCTGCCACTCAAGCAGTCGATCGTGTGGCCGGCGTCCCGCTGTGCGACATGCCAGCGTGAGCTGTCGTGGTACGAGAACGTGCCGGTCGTGGCGTGGCTCGCGCTCGGGGGGCGGTGCCGCACGTGCAAGGCGCGCATCAGCGCGATGTATCCCGTCGTGGAGCTCGTCACCGGCGCGCTCTTCGCGGGCGCCTACCTGCTCTACGGTGTCGCGCCGCTCACCTTCGTCCGCATCGGCTTCGGCTGCGCGATGATCGTGCTGTTCGTCATCGATCTGCGCCACCGCATCCTGCCCAACGTCATCACCGTGACCGGCATCCCGATCGGGTTCGCGCTCAGCCTCGTCCTGCCGCCGGGATGGCGTGAGTCGCTCATCGGGCTGGTCATAGGCGGCGGCGTCCTCTGGGTGATCGGCGAAGCCTACTACCGCCTGCGCGGCATCGACGGGCTCGGCATGGGCGACGTGAAGATGCTGGCCATGATCGGCGCGTTCCTCGGCTGGCGGCTCACGCTCGTCACGCTCATCTTCGCGTCCTTCTCGGGGGCGCTGGCTGGCGCCGCGCTGCTGGCGTCGGGCCGTGGCGGCATGAAGGCCGCGCTGCCGTTCGGCACCTTCCTCGCGGTCGGGGCCGGCGTGGCGGCCGTGGCCGGCGAGCAGATCTTCACCTGGTACCTGTCGTTCTACCGATGACCAACTACAGCGTCGTCACGCTGGGTTTCACGGCCGTCGTCGTGATCGTCGTCATGATGCTGATTTTCGCGGTGCTGCGGCTGTCGTCGGCGGCCAGAGGCGCGCGCCGGCGGCTGCGCGAAACCGGCTCGGAAGCGGCGCTGCTCTCGATGGCACTGCAGGACGCGGTGTCGAAGCTGAAGGCGCAGGAGCACGCCATGAGCGTCCGGGCCATCGCGTCGGAGCAGTTGAACGGCCAGATTGTCGAGAGCCTGGCGGCGGGCCTGATGGTCGTGGACCGCGCCGGCCGTATCGAGATCCTCAACCCCGCTGGCCACCGGCTCCTCGGCGCCCCGGGCGACGTGGTCGGCCGCGATGCCCGTATGTTCCTCGACGACACTCCGGAGCTCCTGGCGTTGATCGCGCGCTGTCTCGAGACGGCCGCGCCGGTCTCGCGGCGGCGCATCCTCGTCGATCGCGGCGGCGTCACGCACCTGTCGGTGACGGTGTCGCCGCTGACCGCGGCCGACGGAACGCACGAGGGCGCCATCTGCCTGTTCTCCGACCTGACGCCGGTCTACGCGCTCGAGGAACAGCTGCGGCTCAAAGAAGCGCTGGCACGGGTGGGCGAGCTCACCGCTGGCATCGCCCACGAGTTCCGCAACGGGCTCGCGACGATTCACGGCTACAGCCGGCTCATTCGCCCCGACGGCCTGCCTCCGGCGTATCGCCCTTACGTCGACGGCATCCGGCAGGAGACCGAGGCGCTGGGCCACGTCGTGACCAACTTCCTGAAGTTCGCTCGGCCGGAACAGGTTGTGTGCGCCACCGTCGAGCTCGAGCCGCTCATCCGTCGTGCGGGCGAGGAACTGGCGCACGACCTGCCTGAACACACGTCCATCGAAGTCCGGGGCGAGTTCGGAGTCATCGACGGCGACGAGGTGCTGCTGCGCCAGGTGTTCGGCAATCTCATTCGCAACGCGGCCGAGGCCTGCGAGACCACGGGCGTGTCCCCCCGCATCGAAGTGATCGGCCAGACGGACCAGCGCATGTGCCGGATTGCCGTGAACGACAACGGCCCCGGTGTGCCGGAGCCGGCGCGCAGCAAGATCTTTCAGCCGTTCTTCACCACACGATCGCGGGGCACCGGACTGGGTCTCGCCATCGTGCAGAAGCTCGTCGTCGTGCACAACGGCCTCGTGGCGGTGACCACCTCACCGCTCGGCGGTGCCTCGTTCCAGATCACCTTCCCGCTCCGCGCCGGCGATGCGGAAACGGTGACGGCCGAGGTCGTCGAGGTCGGCTGATCCTGCGCACCGCCGCGAGCCGCGGCGGCGTTTAGCCCGCAAACCCACGGCGTCCGCGCCCCGGCTCACCGGCGTCGCGCTTGCACTCCTCGCCTGCGGAGGGTGGTGCGATGCGGTCCCTGGCGAGTACCCGCGGCTTTTCTCTGATCGAGGTCATGGTGGCGTCTGCCGTGCTGGCGGGCGCCGTGCTGTCGGCCGCGCAGCTCTTTGCCGCCGCCACTGCGTCCACGGCCGACGCGCGCGCGGTGGGCGAGGGCACGGTACTGGCCTGGCAGAAGCTGGAACAGCTGCGGTCGCTGGCCTTCACGAGCGACGACCTCGGCATGCCGGTCACTGACGCCAGCACCGACACGGCCGCATCTCCCGAGCGTCCGTTCGGTGGCACCGGTCTCAACCCCTCGCCGGCGGGCACGCTGGTCCGCGACACCGACGGCTACGTGGACTATCTCGACGGACACGGCACTTTGCTCGGCGGTGGGGCGCCCCTGCCCGCCGCGGCCCGCTACCGGCGGCGCTGGGCCATCGAGACGCGAGACGGTCCGGATCTCCTCGTGCTGCGCGTCCGGGTGCTGCCGGCGGGCAGGGAAGTGGAAGCGGCCAACATCGTATCGCTGCGCGCGAGGCGCGTGCCATGAACCTTGCCGAACTGCTCGTCGCGTCGGGCCTCATGCTGGCGCTCACCGCAGTCGTCGGATCCGTCGTCGCGCGCGCGCAATTTGCGTTCCGGGTCCAGCCCGAGGTGGCCGACATGCAGCAGCGCGCGCGTGTGGCCGTGCAGGCGTTCGGCCGGGACCTCCTCATGGCTGGCGCGGGCCCCGCCTCCACCGTGCTGGCGGGGCCGCTCGTGCTACGGCTGCCGCCCATCGCACCGTACCGGCGTGGGCACATCGACGATGCCCGCGCCGGCGTCTTCTACCGCGCCGACACCGTCAGCGTCATGTACGTTCCAGCCACTCGCGCCGAAGCCGACATCCTGCGTACCGTGGATACCGGGCGCGACCTGTTCGTGGATGCCGCGCCCAACTGCGGCGTGCTGATCCACGAGCGGGTGTGCGGTTTCGTTGTCGGCATGCGCGTGATGCTGTTCGACGCCTACGGCAACGCCGACGTCGGGACCGTGACCAGCGTGGCCGGCGACCAGGTGCGCGCGCAGCACAGCGGCGCATTGTCGTCGTCGTACAGCGCCGGGGCGGTCATGGCCGAAGCAGTGGCCGCCACCTACTTCCTGCGCGGCGATCCCGCCACCGGCGCCTCGCAGCTCGTACGCTACGACGGCTTCCAGACCGATCGGCCGGTCGTGGACAATGTCGTCGCCATGGCCGTGGAGTACTTCGCCGATCCACGGCCGCCGCGCGTGCTGCCGGCTCCCGAAGCCGGCGACCCCATCCGTCCGATCACGTCGTACGGCCCGGCGCCGCCACCGTCCGGCGTCGATAATCCGCACGACCTCTGGGGGCCGGGCGAAAACTGCGTCTTCATCGACGCCGGTGGACCGGTCCCCCGGCTCGGCGTGCTCGGGCCCGGCCTATCGCCCGTGCCGCTCGACCCCGCGCAGTTGCGCGACGGGCCCTGGTGCCCGGATGCGCTGCACGCGACGAGGTTCGACGCCGATCTGCTGCGCGTGCGGCGCGTACGGCTGCGGCTGCGGGTGCAGGTGGCCGTCGCCGCGATGCGCGGGCCGGCCGGGCGGCTCTTCGCCCGCGGCGGGACGGCGGTCTCGGCCGATCTGTTTGCGCCGGATCAGCAGCTGGTGCTCGACATCGCGCCGCGCAATCTGGGAGGTGCGCCGTGACCGTCCGGCATTGTGGCGACGAGCGGGGAATGGCGCTCGTGGCCGTGATGACGGCCTCGACGCTCCTCCTGGCGCTCGGCGTGAGCCTCGCGGTGACGACGACGGTGGAGGTCGGGATTGCCGCCAACCATCGCGATGCCGTTGCGACGTTGCACGCCGCCGACGCGGCCATCGAGTTTGCGATCGGCGAGCTGGCCGCCCAGGCCGACTGGGACGAGGTACTCGGTGGCGTGGTGACATCGTGGTTTCACGAGGGTGCCGCCGCGGTGGCGTTGCCCGACGGGTCGATCCTCGACCTCGCCGGCGAAAGCGGCCTGCTGCGCTGCGGGGTACGCGGTGCCTGCGGCGATGCCGACATGGACCAGCCGACCGCGGACCGTCCGTGGGGCCGGAACAACCCGCGATGGACGGTCTACGCCTCGGGCCCTCTGGCCAGGGTGCTGCCCGGCGCGGTGCCCGCCACTCGCGCCTACGTGGTGGTGTGGGTGGCCGACGACCCCTCCGAGAACGACGCGCAGCCGCTCCGCGACGGGGGGCCGCCGGCGGCGGTGAACGGTGCCAATATGGTCAACCCGGGCCGGGGAGCCGTCTGGCTGCACGCGAGAGCGTATGGGCCTTCCGGGTCGCGCCGAACCGTCGAAGCCGTAGTGGAGCGCGACCCGCGCCTGCCCCCCGCGTGTGTCCGAGTGCGCACGTGGCGTGAAGTTACGTGAACCTCACGCGGTCACGTATGGCCGTGCTGCGGATCGGGCGGCGATCGACCGAAAGTAGGGGTAGCCACTCATGACTCTTACGCTGTTTCGCCGCCTCGTCATTCAGGCCCTGGTCGTCGTCGTGGCACTGGTCTCTATCCTCACGTCCGGAGCGCCAGCGCAGTCGCTGGGCGACGTGGCGCGCCAGGAAGAGGCGCGACGCCGCGCGGCGTCCGGTGGCAAGGTCTACACGAACGACAGTCTGCGCGGCGCGCCAACCGCAGCGACGACGCCGGCCCAGCCCGCGACCGCGACCCCGGCCACGGGTGCCGCACCGGCCGACGGCGCCGCCGGGGCGAAGCCGGCCCCCAAGCCCGAGGCAAAGACTGGCACGACCGACGCCAAGCCCGACGCTGGAGCCGATGCCAAGGCGGGCACCGGCACCGATCAGAAGGCCGCCGCGCCCGCGACCGACCCGAAGGGCACCGAAGCGACGTGGCGCAAGCGGCGTCAGGCGATTCAGGACGCGCTCGATCGCGCGCAGGCGTTTTCCGTGGCCCTGCAGAGCCAAATCAACGGCCTCACCGCCGACTTCGCCGCGCGCGACGATCCGGCACAGCGCTCCAAGGTTGCCGCAGATCGCCAGAGGGCGCTCACCGAGCTCGATCGCGTGAAGAAGGAAATCCAGCAGCACACGAAGGCGCTCGCCGACCTGCAGGAAGAAGCACGCAAGGCCGGTGTCCCTCCCGGATGGCTCCGCTAGGCGCCGCCGTTCGTTCCCCCATGCCGTCGCTGCCCGTACTCCTCGTCGAGGACAAGGACTCGCTGCGCACCATGCTGCGCCTTGCGCTCGAGGCGCAGGGCCATGCGGTGGTGGAAGCCCGCGACGAGACTGAAGCCATCCAGGAAATGCGCCAGGCGCGTCCGGCGGTGGTCCTTACCGATCTCAAGCTGCCCAACGGCGACGGCTTCGGCGTGCTGCGCGCGGCCAAGGAGCTCGACCCCGACCTGCAGGTGGTGGTGATGACCGCCTACGGCAGCATTCAGGACGCGGTGTCGGCGATGAAGGAAGGGGCGACGGAGTTCCTGGCCAAGCCCGTGGACCCCGACCACCTGTCGCTGATGGTGGCGCGCGCGCTCGCGCACCGGCGCGTGCTCACCGAAAACATGGTGTTGCGCGAGGAGTTGGCCGAGAAGCGCGGCGCCCCGCGCATCATTGGCGACGATCCGACGCTGCGCAGCGTCCTGCAGCACCTGCATCGCGCCGCCGGTACCGACGCCACGGTGCTCCTCGAGGGCGAGAGCGGCACCGGCAAGGAACTGTTCGCGCGGGCGCTGCACGCGTTCAGCCCGCGGCAGGACGGTCCGTTCATCGCCATCAACTGCGCCGCGATTCCCGAAACCCTGCTCGAGACCGAGCTTTTCGGCCACGAGAAGGGGGCCTTCACCGGCGCCTCGGCGCGCAAGCCGGGCCGCTTCGAGATCGCGCACCGGGGCACGCTGTTCCTCGACGAGATTGGCGACCTGCCGCTGACGCTGCAGGCGAAGATCCTGCGGGCTCTCGAGGAAAAAAGCTTCGAACGGGTGGGCGGCACCCAGTCGCTGCACGTGGATGTTCGCGTGGTGGCGGCCACCAACCGCAATCTCAAGGCCCGCGTCGCCGAGCGGCAGTTCCGCGAAGACCTCTACTTCCGGCTGTCGGTGTTCCCGGTGCAGATTCCGCCGCTGCGCGAGCGGTCGGAAGACATCATGACCCTGGCGCGGCATTTCGTCGAACGCTTCTCCCGCGACGTCAACAAACGTCCGCTGCTGCTGTCCGACGCGGCGGTCGAAGAGCTGCGCGCCTACAACTGGCCGGGCAATGTCCGCGAGCTCCAGAATTGCATCGAGCGCGCCGTCATCCTGACCGAAGGCGACACCATCCACCCGCGCCATCTGAGCCTGTCCTTCCGGCAGGCGGCGTCCGTGCCGGCGCCGGCCGGCGCGCCGGGCGGTGCCGCGCCCACTGCGGCTGCGCCGCCGGCAAGCGCGTGGGATCAGATCGATCTCTCCGGTTCCATGGCCGAAGTGCTGCGGCGCGTGTCGGCGGAAGTCGAACGGCGCAAGATCGAACAGGCGTTGCGCGACGCGCGGGGAAACCGCATGGCCGCGGCCGATGCGCTGCAGGTCGGGTTCAAGGCGCTGGGCACCCGCATGCGCCAGCTCGGCATCGCCGAATCCTGACCGCCATGGCCCGCGCCCACTTCCTGCGCCCGCTGCTCACCGCGCCTGCCGCGAGCTTTCGCCTGCGCAATCAGCGCACCGGCGAAGTGCTCGCCGACCGGTTGCTGCCGGCGCTCGACTCGGCGGCGCGCAAGACCGGGCTCTTGAAGCACAGTGGGCTCGACGACGGCGAAGCGATGATCATCGCGCCCTCGAACGCCGTGCACACCTGGTTCATGAAGTTCGATCTCGACCTGCTGTTCGTGCGGCGGGATGGCCAGGTGGTGAAGACGCGCGCCGGGTTGAAGCCCTGGCGCATGAGCGGCGCGCTGCGCGCCTTTGCCGTGATCGAGATGCGCTCGGGCACGCTCGCCGTCCGCCAAACCCTTCCTGGCGACATCCTCGAAGTCGTCCCCGCCTGAGGCATGTGGCCCGGGTCTTCAGACCCGCCCCAGCGAAGGCACCTGCCAGTGGCCGCGGGTCTCCTGAGCGGCCTGCCAGGTCCGAGCTCGACCCCGTGAACTCTTTGACAGGTCGCACGTAGTGTCTGACATGCGCGCCTCCGCAGCCTGGCTGGCGAGTGCCGCCGCGCTCTTGTCGAGCGGGGCTCTGCTGTCCGGACAGACGCCCGACTCGGCCCCGATACCGTATGTCGCTACCGTGAAGGTCAACACGTCCGGCTCCGGGTCGTCCTTCACGCGACGGCTGCCAGGCGGAACGTTTCTCGCCAGCAACATGCTGCTACGCGATCTCATCGCCTTTGCGCACGGGCTGCAGCCCTTCCAGATCGAAAGCGCGCCGGACTGGATCGGAAACGTGCGCTTCGACGTCACGCTCAAGGCCGAAACCAACGTCGCCCCGGTGGCGATCGGGCCCACGCAGGTCGGCCTCCAGCTGGCGCGAGCGGTCCTGGTAGAGCGGTTCGCCTTTCAGGCGCATCGAGAGACACGAGAGCGTCCCGTGTTCGGGCTCGTCCGAGTGCGGCAGGACGGCCCGCTGGGACCGCGTCTCAGGCGGAGCGGAACCGATTGCGCCGCGCTCGCTCGCCAGGCCGGCGAGTCCGGGGCGCCCTGGCCGCCGCGGTCTGCCGACGGCCGCATTCTGTGCGGTCTGCAGACGCAGGGAGCCACAGTGATAGCCGGCGGCTATCCGATGTCGGAGTTCCAGCGTTTTCTGACCGGGCAGACGCAGCGTGCCGTGATCGATCGGACCGGATTGGCGGGAGCGTGGGACTTCGAGTTGACGTTCGCGCCACCCGACGTGGCCGCAGCCGTGTCGACCGATGATCCATCCCTGTTTACCGCGCTGCAGGAACAGCTTGGGTTGAGGCTCGACGCGACGCGCGGCCCGGCCGACGTGCTGGTCGTCGACCACATCGAGCGGCCGTCGCCGGACTAGGGCCTTGGGCCCTTAGGCCTTGGGCCTTAGGCCGAGGCGGCTCAGGGCGCCGCGCAACTCGTCCTCGGTGACGTCGCTCACCGTCTCCGTCATGCCGATGCCGGTCGCGAGCACGTAGTGCAGCGTGCCGTGCACGACCTTTTTGTCGCGCCTGACCGCGGCCATTGCCTCGTCGATGCCCAAGTCGTTGACGACGGGCAGCGGACCGAGCGTGGCGATGAGGCCGGCGAGCGCCGCCTGATCGTCGCGTGACAGCGCGCCGCGCGCGGCCGCGAGATCCGCGGCGCCGAGCATGCCGTGCGCGATCGCTTCGCCGTGACGGAAGCGGCGGTAGCTGGTCATCGCCTCGAGTGCGTGCCCGATGGTGTGCCCGAAGTTGAGGATGCGGCGCAGCCCGCTCTCGCGCTCGTCCTTGGTCACCACATCAGCCTTGATGCGGCACGATTCCACGATCGCCGGCACGAGCACGGCCGGCTTCCGCGCCAGCACCGCCCTGGTCTCGCCCGTCAGCAGGTCGAACAGGCTGCGGCTCGCGATCATTCCGTACTTCACCACCTCGTAGAGTCCCGAGCGGAACTCGCGGCGCGGCAGCGTGGCCAGCGTCAGCGGATCGGCGACGACCAGCACCGGCTGGTGGAAGGCGCCGATCAGATTCTTGCCGAGCGCGTGGTTGACGCCGACCTTGCCGCCGATCGAACTGTCCACCTGTGCGAGCAGCGTTGTCGGCACGTGTACCAGGGTGATGCCACGCAGGAAGCTCGCCGCGGCAAAGCCGGCGGTGTCGCCGATGACGCCGCCGCCGACGGCGATGACGGCGCTGCCGCGATCGGCGCCGCCCTTGATGAGCGCGTCGTAGATGCGCGACACCGAGGCCAGCGTCTTGTAACGCTCGCCGTCGGGGATGAGGATCGGCTCGCCCGGTACCGCCGCCTGGATGCGCGCGCCCTGATGGCGCCAGATGACCGGGCTGGACACGACGAAGCGCTTGCGTCCGATGCCGTGCTGATCGAGCAGCGCGGCCAACCCGTCGCCGAGGCCTTCACCGACGAGGATGGTGGAGTGCTGGTTTGCGGTGGCGACCTCGATTCGCGTGGCGGAGAGAATTGGGTCTGTCACCTGTTCGACCGTGGCCCGGTCACACCAACGCTGACGCCGACCGCGATGCGCTGCATTGTGTGCCGGGTTCGAGTTGTCTGTCGCATCGCGGTCCCGGCGCGCGAAGCGCGCCAGAGAGAGCGGATATCAATCAGGCCAGCGGGCACGTACCTACCCGCTGGTCTGATTGATAGGATAGCACCGTGAGAGTGACCACCGATTTCCTCATCGTCGGCAGCGGCGTGGCGGGGCTTCGCGCCGCGATCGCGCTCGCCGAGGTGGGCGACGTGCTGGTGCTGACCAAAGCCGATCCGGGCGAGAGCAACACCGGGTACGCCCAGGGTGGCGTCGCCGCCGCGGTCGGGCCCGACGACTCGCCGGAGCTCCATGCCCGCGACACGATGGAGGCGGGCGACGGCCTCTGCCGCCGCGACGCGGTCGACGTGCTGGTGCACGACGGCCCGCGCTACGTGCGCGAGCTGCTCGACTGGGGCGCGGCCTTCGATCGCGACGCCGCGGGCGCCCCGGCGCTCGGGCGGGAGGCCGCCCACAGCGTGCGCCGGGTGCTGCACGCTCGCGATGCCACGGGCCGCGAGATCGGCCGTGTACTGTGGACCCGCGCCTCGAAGTCGCCCCGCGTGCGCGTGCTCGACGTGGCCATGGTGTTGAGCCTGCGCGTGGACGACGGCCTGTGCACCGGCGCGACCTTCATCGATCGCGCCGGCGAAGTGCATGACGTCGTGGCGTCGCGCACGCTGCTCGCCACGGGCGGCGCCGGCCAGGTGTTCCGGGAGACCACGAACCCGGCGGTCGCCACCGGCGACGGGATGGCGATGGCGTTCGAGGCGGGTGCGCGTGTGGCCGACCTCGAGTTCGTGCAGTTCCATCCGACGGTGCTGAGCGTCGCCGGCGCACCGCGCTTCCTGCTGTCGGAAGCGCTGCGCGGGGAGGGCGGGCGGCTCTTGAACGCCTCCGGCGAGCGCTTCGTCGAGCGCTACGACCCCGCCGGGGATCTGGCGCCCCGCGACATCGTCGCCCGCGCCATCGTCCGCGAGCAGATTGCCACCGGCTCGCCCGTGTATCTCTCGATGGCGCACGCCGATCCCGACTACGTGCGGCGGCGCTTTCCAACGATCGCGCAGGCCTGCCGCGGCGTCGGCCTCGACCTGGCCATTGACCCGATTCCGGTCAGCCCGGCCGCCCACTACATGATGGGCGGTGTGGAGACGGACCTCGACGGCCGCACCTCGGTTGACCACCTGTTCGCCGCTGGCGAGGTGGCGTGCACCGGCGTGCACGGCGCCAATCGCCTCGCCAGTAACTCGCTGCTCGAGGGCCTGGTGTTCGGTGCCCGGGCGGCGGCCGCGATGCAGGAGCGTGCGCGTCCGGCCGCGCTCACCGCCGACGGCGTGGCCATTGTCACGCTCACCGGGGCGACGCCGGTGCCGGGTAGCGCCGACGAAGTGCGCGAGCTGATGTGGCACGACGCCGGGCTCCTGCGATCGCGCGGCGGCCTCGACCGTGCCGCCCGTCAGCTCGCCGCCTGGACCCGCGGCGTTGCCGCCGCCCGCGACGAGCGTCCCCACGACCGCGGCATCCGCCGGCTGGCCAGCCTCACCACGGTCGGCTGGCTCATCGCCGTCGCGGCGCTGCGTCGCGAGGAGAGCCGCGGCGGCCACTTTCGGGAGGATTTCCCGCGCCGCGACGATCTACACTGGACACGCCGCGTCTCCGACGTGCGCGACCTGAGTGCGGCGCGGGCGATCCCCGTTCCCGGGTTGCCGGCATAACACCTTTACATCGTGGGCCGCCTGAAGGCGCCCCCCACGTACGTAGGGGCCGGTCTTTAGACCGGCCCGAATGATCATGGCCAAAGACAACGAAACCGAGATTCCAGATCTGCCCACCGAGATCACGCCCCAGTCGCAGGACTTCGGGCGGTGGTACATCGACGTCGTCCGCAAGGCGGAGCTCGCCGACTACTCGCCCGTGAAGGGCTGCATGGTGATCCGCCCGTACGGCTACGCGATCTGGGAGCTCATGCAGCAGGCGCTCGATCGCCGCTTCAAGGAGACGGGGCACGTCAACGCCTACTTCCCGCTGCTCATCCCCCAGAGCCTGCTGATGAAGGAGGCGGAGCACGTGGAAGGCTTCGCGCCGCAGGTGGCGTGGGTCACGAAAGGCGGCACCGAGGAGCTCGAGGAGCCGCTGGTCATCCGTCCGACATCGGAAACCATCATCGGCACGATGTACGCGAAGTGGGTGCAGTCGTGGCGCGATCTGCCCATCCTGATCAACCAGTGGGCCAACGTGGTGCGGTGGGAGAAGGTGACGCGCCTCTTCCTGCGCACCACCGAGTTCCTCTGGCAAGAGGGGCACACCGCGCACGAAACCGCCGAGGAGGCGGAAGAGGAAACGCGGAAGATGCTGGCGGTCTACAAGGACTTCGCCGAGAGCGAGCTGGCGATGCCGGTGATGGACGGGCAGAAGACCGAGAGCGAGAAGTTCGCCGGCGCCGACCGCACCTATTCAATCGAAGCGCTGATGCGCGACGGGCGCGCGCTGCAGGCGGGCACCTCGCACAACCTCGGGCAGAACTTCTCGAAGAGCTACGAGATCAAGTTTCAGGCGCGCGACAAGTCGGTGCAGTACGCGTGGACGACGTCGTGGGGTGTGTCCACCCGCATGGTCGGCGCTGTGATCATGGCGCACGGCGACGACGGTGGTCTCATCCTGCCGCCGCGCGTCGCGCCGTATCAGGTGGTGATCGTGCCGATCCCGCGCGGCAATTGGAAGGAGACGGTGCTGCCGAAGGCGGAAGGGATCCGCAAGGAGCTCGTCGCGCGCGGCGTGCGCGTCTACCTCGACGCCCGCGAGGGCCAGACGCCCGGCTGGAAGTTCAACGAGTGGGAGATGCGCGGCGCGCCGCTGCGCCTGGAGATTGGGCCGAAGGATCTCGAGAAGTCGCAGGTGGTGCTCGCGCGTCGTGACACGCGCGAGAAGTCGTTCGTGCCGATGGAGGGTCTGGCCGCCCACGTCGAGCATCTGCTCGTGACCATTCAGCAGGCGCTCCTCGACCGCGCCCTGGCGTTCCGCACCGAGCACACGAGCGAGACCGACTCGTACGACGAGTTCAAGGCGACGATGGACGGCCGCCCTGGTTTCGTCGTGTCGCCCTGGTGCGGCTCGACCGAATGCGAGACGGCAATCAAGAACGAGACGCAGGCGACCATCCGCAACATCCCGTTCACCGCTGCCCCCGCCACCGGCAAGACCTGCATCAGGTGCGGCGCGCCCGCGACGGTGCACGCCTGGTTCGCCAAGGCCTACTAGGGCGGGTAGGGCGGGTAAGGCGGGTAAGGCGGGTAGGGATGTGGGGGCCGCCTTCAGGCGGCCCAGGGCCGGCTAAAGCCGGCCCCCACGACGGAGACGCCTCAGGGCAACGCGAAGACGACGACCTGCGTCGTCGTGCTCGGCTTCAGCTCCGGCGTGAGGCGCAGCGTGGACGTGGCCTCGCCCGACGGACCGGTCGCCACCGCAACGTATTGCTTGCCGTCCACGGCAAACGTGATCGGGTAGCCGCTCACCGGCGACCCGAGGTTGGTTTCCCACAGCACTTTGCCGTTGCGCGAGTCGAGCGCGCGGAAGCGGCCGTTGGCATCGCCGCCGAGCACGAGCCCGCCCGCGGTCGCCACCAGCGACAGGACGCCGGCGCGCTGCTCGTACTTCCACATCGTGCGCCCCGTCTCGGCCGAAATCGCCCACACGCTGCCGACGTTGGTGGCGCCCGGCGCGATGATGGTGGGGAAGTCCAGACCGTACACCTTCGACGGGTCCCGCTTGTCGGTCGTCGTCGTGTAGTTGCCGCACATGTTCTGCATCGGCATGAACATCACGTTCAGCCGCGGGTCGTAGGCGCCGGCCGGCCAGTTCTTCCCGCCCTGGGCACTCGGACAAATCATCTTGGTCTCGCCGAGCCTGGTGAAAAGCGCGTCGGGATTCACCGTCACCGCACCGGTAGCGCCGTCGATGCTCTTGATGACGTTTTGCATCACGGTCGGGCGCGCCCACAGGAACTCGCCGGTGCGCCGGTCCAGGGTGTAGACCAGGCCGGTCTTGCCGGGAATCCCGGTGACGACCTTCCGGCGCTCGCCGGGCTTGAGCCGCGGATTGATCCAGGTCACCTCTTTCGGATCGGGCGAGACCGCGGTCTCGACGAGCAGCCGCTCAAAGGGATGGTCGTGATCCCAGTGATCGACAACATGCTGGTAGTGCCACACGATCTGGCCGGTGTCGGCGTTCAGCGCCAGCGTGGAGTTGTGGTACAGGTAGGTCTTGTCGTTGCCGGCCAGCGTGAACTTGGGCGCCGGAATCGTGACCGACGTTCCCACGAAAATCAGGTTGGTCTCGGGGTCGTAACTCGGCACCATCCAGGTGCCGACGTGCCAGCGCTCGGCCATCGGCACGTCGCCCCACGTCTCGTAGCCTGGTTCGCCCGGCAGCGGAATCGTCCGCGTCCGCCACACTTCCTTGCCGGTCTTGGCGTCGTGCGCGGTGACGATGCACGCGTCGTTGCCGGCGTCGGGCTGGCACTGGCGGCCGGTGATGACCTTGCCGTTGGCGATGATCGGGCCGGCGCTCGCCCGCGCCCGTTTCTTCGCGTCCATCACCGCCGTCTCCCACACCAGGGTCCCGGTGTGCACGTCCACGGCGTAGATCTGGTTGTCGGCGCTGCCGTCGATGAGGGTCGTGCCCCACATCGCGATGTTGCGGTTGGTACCGCCGTTCACGCCCTCGGGCAGCTTGCGGCGGTACTCCCAGGACAGGTCGCCGCTCTTGGCATCGATGGCCTGGATCACGTCGCCCGGGCCGGGCAGGTACATGACACCGTCGTAGACGAGCGGCGTCGCCTCGATCGTGCCGGTGCCCATGCCGCGCGCCCACACCATCTTGAGGCGGCTCACGTTGCTGCGATCGATCTGATCGAGCGGGCTGTAGCCCCACCCGTCGAGCGTGCGGCGCCATGACAACCAGTTCGAGGGGCTGGGCTTCCACAGCATTTCGTCGGTGACCGGGACGAACGGCCGGCTCGGTTCGGACCTGACCGGCGCCGCCGGCCCCGCCGGCCCCGAGACCGCCGGTCCCTGCGCCTGCGCCGTGAACAGTGACACCGTGGCGCCGAACAGCAGGCCGAACGCGAACCGGACGCTTTTCGTCATTGGGCAATCACCTTGTCAGCGAGCTTTTTCCCTAAGCCCTAAGCCCTAAGCCCTAAGCCCTAAGCCCTAAGCCCTAAGCCTTAAGACTTTCAGCCCTCAAAAGTCCCACTGCACGCTGAACTTGGCGAAGCGAGGCGTCATCACCGTCGTCGGCGTGAGCCACGCGCCGCCGGGGATGAAGTTCTGGTTGTAGCTCAAGCCGGGCGCCAGGTTCAGGATGTTGAAGATGTCCACCCCGACGTTGGTGCGGTGCTGGCCGAAGCGCAACAGCTTGCCGATGCGCAGATGCAGCTCGGTGACGCGTTCTCCGTATTTCGAGCCAGGCTCGATCACGTTGACGGTCACGTTCTGCGCGTTCCCCGATAGCGGGCGGCCGAGTATGGGCGCCACCTGGTCGTTGCGATAGGTCACGTTGGCCAGCAGATGTCCGCCGTTGGTCGGCGTGCCCGCGAAGCTTACTACCATGCCCGGTTTGCTCAGAAACGTCACGCCCAGCTGCACGTCGATCTTTGGCACGACGTAGGTCGCCAGCCCCTTGTAGTAGGGGAGGTAGCCCGTGACGACGCGGCAGAACGGATCGAGGAGCGCCACTTCCGGCACCTTGGCGCGGACCTCGCAGTTGTCCGAGGTGGTCCGGCCGAAGTTCAGGCCGCCCTGCACCGTGAGGTCGCGGCTGATGCGGGCGTTGGCGTTGACGTCGATGCCGTTGAACAGGGCGAACTGATCGCCGTAGGTATCCGACGAGGTGATGTAGTTGTTCGTCTGGCCGAAGACCGCCGGATTCACGTCATAGAGGCCCGAGACGACATAGCCGCCGCCGTCGGGCAGCCGAGGGTCGACGGGGGCGACGACACTGAACTCGGTGACGTCGTTCGGTCCGATCGCCAGGTTGTCGGTCACGTTGAAGCCGTGGAAGATCCGGCGCACGAAGCCGACTTCCACCGACGTGCGCGGCAGCACTTCGTGCTGCACCGAGATGCCGTACTGCCAGTCGGAGGGGCGGACGCCCCAGCCGTGCTGGATGTCGGGATCGACGCTGTTGCTGAAGACGTCGGTCCTGCCGAAGTTGCGGTTCGAGAACGCGCCGCAGAAGTCGCCGCCGACCGCGCGCAGGTCCTGCGCGTCGGGGTTGAGCAGGTCACAGTCGGCGACGAAGTCGCGATCGGCGTCGGTCCACGACCGGTTGACGCTCTGCGGGATTCGGCTCGTCGGATTCGCCACGGCGTAGCGTCCGCCGGTGTAGTTGGCTTCGAGGAAACGCCCGATGGTTCCTTTGAGCGCGGTCTTGCCGTTGCCGAACACGTCATAGACCAGCGAGGCGCGCGGCCCGAGGTCGTGGAAGTTGCTCACGAGCGGCGTCTTGGGGAACGTGACCGCGTTCGGGAAGAACTCCACCGGACCGACCTGCTGCTCGGGGCTCCAGCTCCAGGCCTTGTCGTAGCGCAGCGCGGATTGGATGGTGAGCCGGTTCCTGGTCCACGACGACTGCACGTAGAGGGCGTCGTCGCGCACCCAGAGCGTGTTCGGGAACTCGTTGATGAACATCGTGAACTGGTTGGGCACGCCGTTGTTCACGCGGTACTGCAGGTTGTTCGGCGCGCGGTTGGTGCTGCGGATGTCGCCCATCAGGTTGCCGATGTAGCCGGCCTTGATCGAGAGCGCGCCGGTGACGCGCGCGACGCTCGCCCGCCAGTTGTGGATGCGGTTGCCGTTGCGGCCGCTGATGAAGAGATCCACGCTTTGCGATCGATAGATCAGCCCGGCGATGTTGCCGTTGTCGGGGCAGCCGGCGGTGCACTGTTCCACCATGCGGATCAGGTCGCCGGTGTAGGGATCGGTCTTCTGACGGCCGCCCCAGTCGGCGCGATACAAGCCGTAGGCGAACTCGAAGAGCATGCTGTTGGACGCCGGAGACGTCCATGACACTTGACCCACCTGCACCGGCCACTGGTCCCCTCGCGAGCGCGACTCAGGCGCCGACAGCGCCTGCTGGCCGCCGTTGACGCAGCTCTTGCAGATGTACTGCTCGTCCCAGAAGATGTTCACCTTGTTGCGAGGCGTGATCTGTGCCGAGAGCCGGAGATTGAAGTTGTGGTTCTCGCGGTCGATGATCGCCTGCCGCGAAAGGTCGGGCTCGTAGGTCCACTTGAGGGGGTTGCCTTCGTTCTTGTTGTAGAACATGTCGAAGAACTGCGCCGTGCCCTGGCGGCGCGCCGATCCGAAGAACCACAGCCGATCCTTCTTGATCGGTCCACCGACCGCGGCGCTGAAGTCGTAGTTCTTCGTGAGCGGCGTCGGCGCCACGGCGCCCGCCTTCTTCAGCTCGTCGGTCAGATTGGTGCCTTGGAGCGACTCGGGGCCCCAGCCTCCGTAAAAGCTCCCCGAGAGCCGGTTGCCGCCGGTGCGCGGCACCATGTTGAGCACCGGCCCGCCCGATTCGGTTTCCCCGAGCGACCCGGCCACCGTCACCGAGATTTCCTGCGAGTTCCTCGAATCCGAAAAGTAGTTCGACGAGCTGCCTTGCGGCACCGAGATGAGCAGGCCGTCGAGCAGCAGGCGCCCCTCCTGATTGGAACGGCCCGCCAGCAGCGCCCCGTGCGCGCTGAACGTGCAGGCGCACGGTCCGGTCGCCACGTCCTGCGACCCGCCGACGATCCCTGGCGCCAGCGAGAGGATCGAGGAGTAGCCACCGGCCGTCGGCAGCGCCGTGATGACGTCGCGCGCGACGACTGATTGGCGCTGTGCCGTTTGGACGTCCACGATCGGCGACGCGCCAGTCACCGTGACCGTCTCCTCGAGCGACCCGACCCGAAGCTCGGCGTTGATCGCGAACGTCGCCGAGCCGGCCAACTCCACGCCCTCGCGTTTCGACGTGTTGAAGCCCGCGAGTGAGAACGTGACCGCGTACGTGCCGGGCCGGAGATTTTCGATTCGGTACTGGCCGGTGTTGTCGGTGGACGCCGTCCGGACCTTTTCGATGAGCTCGGGGCTCGCCGCCTCAACGGTGACGCCGGGCAGGATGGCCCCCGACGTATCACGCACCGTACCGGTGATGGATGCCTGCGCGAAGAGGCTCACCGGCACGAGTACCGCCACGAGCGCCAACGCACCACGCCTGACAACTCGACGCATCGGTCACCTCCTCATGTCCGGTTGTGTGTGGGGAAGACGTGGCAGACTCTGCACGCGCGCGTGCGCACACGCAAGCTCCCAACCCTTGGTATGCCGCTTCGGTATGCCCCCTTTTTTGGTATTGACGCCGCCTGATGCGCCGACGAGACTCAGGCCCCCCTTCAGAGGAGCCTCTGCGATGCGTCTACGGGTCGCGTTGTCAGTGATCGCCTGTGTCTTGCTCACGTCAGACGCCAGTGCCCAGGCCACGGCGTCGATTGCCGGAACGGTCGTCGATGCGTCGGGCGGGGTGCTGCCTGGCGTGACCGTCGAGGCCTCGAGCCCGGCGCTCATCGAGAAAGTGCGTATCGCGACGACGGACGGCTCGGGTCAGTACCGCATCGAGCAGCTCCGCGGCGGCGTCTACCGCGTTACCTTTGCACTGCAGGGCTTCCAGACCGTCCGGCGCGAGGGCTTGGAGCTGGCCGGGTCGTTTGCGGCCACCGTCAACGCTGAGCTCAATCCCGGGTCGCTGGAGGAAACGGTCACCGTCACCGGCGAGTCGCCGGTGGTGGACCTGCAGAGCGCGCAGCGCCAGCGCGTGATCAATCAGGAGCTGCTGACGGCCATTCCCACCGGCCGCACTCCGCAGGTGGCCGCGTTCCTCATTCCCGGCGTCAACCTCAGCAACGTGGATGTCGGCGGCACGAACATCATCAACACCACCGGCGGGTCGCTGTCGATTCATGGCGGCCGTGTGGACGACACACGCCTTCTCATCGACGGCATCACGATCGCGAACACCGAAGGCACGGGATGGTCGGCCAACGTGCTGCCCAACATGGGCAGCACGCAAGAGGTGTCGGTGGACTATTCCTCGGTGAGCGCGGAGAGCATCACCGGTGGCCTGCAGATCAACATGATCCCGAAGACCGGTGGCAACATGTTCTCGGGCACGCTGTTCGCGACCGGAGTCAACTCCGCGTTCGAGGGCACCAACACCAACGCCGAGCTGGTGGCTCGCGGCCTCCGGACGCCCAACACGCTCAAGCTCCAGTACGACGTCAACCCAGGCCTCGGCGGTCCGCTGATCGCCGACAAGCTGTGGTTCTACACCTCGGCCCGGTTCACGCGGCAGTCGAGCTATGTGGGCGGGCTGTTCCAGAACAAGAACGCCTACGACCCGGCGAAGTGGACCTACGAGCCCGACCTCGACAACCGGGCCTTCTCGAACGCCAGCGAAGAGAGCGTGAACCTGCGGCTCACCTGGCAGATGAACCAGACGCACAAACTGAGCTTCTTCTACGACCAGCACTGGCGCTGCCAGTGCCGGACCACGGCGGCGACGGTGTCGCAGGAGGCCGCCAACGAGCTCGAGTACCCGATCAGCGACCTGCGCTCCGTGTCGTACACCGCGACGCCGACCAGCCGGCTGCTCGTCGAAGCGCGCTTCGGAGGCCGCCGCGAGGAGTATGCCTATACGCCGAACAACGTCCAGGACCTCGGACGCGAGCTGATCCCGGTCACGGAGCAAGGTGGACTCATTCCGGGGCTGCTGTATCGCGGCAACGGTCTGCAGAGCGCGACGCAGCCCTATCAGCGCACGCTCGGCGTCAGCATTCCGTCGTCGGCGTCGCTGTCGTATGTCACCGGCAGCCACTCGGCCAAACTGGGCTTCTACAACGTCACCGCCAAGCGGACCTCCTGGGTGCCCGACAACGAGTCGAAACTGAGCTACCGCTTCAACAACGGCGTCCCGAACCAGCTGACCCAGCGCGCCACTCCGCTCTACCGCGCCGAGCGCCAGAAGTTCGACCTGGGCATCTACGTCCAGGACAAGTGGACGATGAAGAAGCTGACGCTGAGCGGCGGCGTCCGCTTCGACACCTTCCAGAGCTATTTCCCGGAACAGACGCTCGAGCCTGGTCCGCTGGTGCCCAATCGCAGCTTCACGTTCCCGAAGACCGACATGGCGAGCTGGAAGGACATCGTGCCACGCATGGGGGCGGTCTACGATGTGATGGGCGACGGCCGCACCGCGCTCAAGGTGTCGCTCAACAAGTACGTGACCGCGCAGGGGCTGCAGGGCACCTATGGCGACACCGCCAACCCGGTGAACCGGCTCGCCAACATCGTCACGCGTACCTGGGTCGACGGGAACGGGAACTTCGCGCCCGACTGCGACCTCACGAACGTGCTCTCGCAGGACAATCGCGCCTCCGGCGGCGACCTGTGCGGCACCGTCTCCGACGTCAACTTCGGCCAGCCCACGCTCAGTCTGAGTTACAACCCGGATGTCCTGACGGGCTGGGGCACGCGTCCCTACCAGTGGGAGTTCTCGACCAGCGTCCAGCACGAGCTGCGGCGCGGCATGTCGATCGACGTCGGCTATTTCCGCCGCTGGTTCGGCAACTTCGGCGTCACCGACAACCTCAATCTGGTGGCCTCCGATTACAGCCCCTTCAGCGTGAAGGCGCCCCTGGATTCGCGCCTGCCCGACGGAGGCGGCTACACGGTGGCCGGCTTCTACGATCTCAACCCCGACAAGGTAACGGTAGCCCCGCGCAACTACTTCACGTTCGCGAACGACTACGGCACGCAGACCGAGCACTGGAATGGGGCCGACTTCACGCTGAACGTGCGTCTGCCCCGGAACATCACGCTGCAGGGCGGCGTCAGTACCGGCCGTCGCGTGCTCGACACGTGTGACGTCTGGAAGGACCTGCCCGAGGCGGCGGTCGTGGCCGGGCTGAGCGTCGCGCCGTACTGCCATCAGAACGAGAACTTCCTCACGGATGGCAAACTGGTCTGGACCTACCTCGTACCGAAGATCGACGTGACCATCAGCGGGCTCTTTTTCAGCCGCCCCGGACCGCAGCTCTCGGCGAACCAGGTCATTCCCAACGCCGTCGTCAAGGAGTCGCTCGGGCGCGATCTCTCGGCCAACGCGCAGAACGTGACCGTCAACCTCGTGGCCCCGGCCACGCTGTTCGGCGAGCGCCGCAACCAGCTGGATCTGCGCTTCACCAAGCTGTTCAGAATTGACAAAGTCCGCTTCGGCGGCAGCTTCGAGCTCTACAACACGTTCAACGCCAACACCGTCCTTACGGAGAGTGCGACTTACCGCGACGCGTCGCTCAACGGCTGGCGGGTCCCCACCAGCATCATGCCGCCGCGGTTCATCAAGCTCAGTCTGCAGATGGATTTCTGAGGCGCGGTCCCGTGCGCCGTGCTGCGTGTCTTGTCGCCGCCTGGCTGACGTTCTCGGCGCATGCGGCAGCGGCCGGCGCCGCCGCCGACGATGCCGAGACGATCAGGACACGGCTTGCCTCCGCGCTCCGGCGCTTCGCCGGGGCCCTGCAGGAGTCGTACGGCCACGACAGCCAGCCGGCGCGCATGGCGGTTCGGGAGATGGCCGCGGCGCTCTCCGGCTGGACCGCGGCGCAGTCCAGCGCACGCGCGGACACCGGTTCGGCCGACGCAGAATACACGCGCGTGAGGCAGGCCGTCGCGGACGGGGACGAGAACGGCGTCGATCGGCTCCTGGCGGCGTTTGCCGCGGGGCATGCGGACGCCGGGGCCGTGGGCGCAGCCACTGGCCGTGGCGGACCGTTCGGGCGGCGTCAGTTGCTGCTCGACTCGCCGGGCACCGGGCCCCTCTTCGTGCCCGCGCCCTATGTCGAAGGCCTGCGCCACCTGCGCGCGTCGCGCTACGAGGCCGCGCTGTTGGCGTTCACTGCCGCGCTCGATCGCGACGTGTCGCCACGTGCTGCCACGCTGGTGGACGAACGGGCCGGTGTGCGACAGGCCGAGCGCCTGCTCCAGGACGTCGATCGCGCTCGGGCGGAACAGGTGCTGAAAGATGTGGTGGCGGCCGTTCCGCATTCGGGACTCGCGCACTACATGCTCGGCCGCGTCTACCAATCGCGCCAGCGCCCAGTGGAATCGTCCTTGGAGCTCTTGGCCAGCGTCGAGGCGCTCGTCGACGGAGCCGGCACGGTGCTCGAGGCCGCCGCAGTGCTGCGGTTGAACGACGGAGACTTGGCAGGGGCCATCGTCGCCTACCGCCGCCAGCTCGAGGTCGATCCCAACAACAGCGCCGCCCATCGTCGGCTCGGGGAGTTGTACGGGCAGCAAGGACGGCTCGATGCGGCGCTCGGTGAGTTTGCTGCCGCGCTGCTCGCCGACCCCGCCAGCGCCGACGGCCACGCCTCCCGTGCACAGGCGCTGCTGCGCCTGGGTCGCTTTGGCGACGCCGAAGCGGCAGCTCGCCGTGCCGTGGCGCTGCAGCCCAGGCATGAAGCCGCGCTTTACGCACTCGGCACGGCACTCGTGCGGCTCGACCAGCATGACGAAGGCGCGCGCGTGCTGGAACAGTTCGAAGCGCTGCGAGCGGTGAGCCGGGCCCGTGAAGAACGTGACTGGCAGTTGGCGAGGTTGAAGGACGAGGCGGGGCAGCGTGTCGACCAGGGCGATTACGGCGGTGCGGCCGCGCTGCTTCGGCAGGCCGCGGCGTTGGCACCCGACGACCCCGCGATCCTGTTGGCGGCCGGTGCCGTGCTGGTCCGGAGCGGGCAGCACGAGGCGGCGATTCCGCTGCTGACGCGCGCGCTCGCCCTGCGCGAGACGCCAGAAGGGCGTCGCTACTTGTCGGAAGCCCGGGCCGCGATGGGGCGATGATGGCCGCGCCTCGCCTCCGCGCCGTGCATCCCGCCGTGCTGCTGGCCCTCGTCGCGCCGGCGGCGATCGTCGCCGGCCCCCGCCCAGCCCCCGTGGTATCGCCGGCACCCGTGTTCGAGGACGTCACCGAGGCCGCTGGACTCCGCGTCACGCACCATAACGGCGCGAGCCCGCGTAAGCACATCGTCGAGACGATGGGGTCTGGGGCGGTGTTCGCCGATTTCGATCGCGACGGCTGGCTCGACCTGTTCACGGTCGACGGCGGGTCGGTGGTCGATCCCAGCGCCGCGGCGCAGCATCATCTGTTCCGGAACCGCCGCGATGGCCGGTTCGACGACGTCACCCAGGCGGCGGGCCTCACCCACCGCGGTTACGGGATGGGAGCCTGCGCGGCAGACGTCGACAACGATGGCTGGACCGACCTGTATGTCACCGGGTTCGGCCGCAGCACGTTGTATCGCAACACCGGCGCCGGCGCATTCACCGACGTGACGGCGGCGGCGCGGGCTGGCACGTCGGCCCTCAACACGAGTTGTGCGTTTGCCGATGTGGACAACGACGGCGATGTCGATCTGTTCGTCGTGGGGTACGTGGACCCCGGCGACAACACGCGCACGTGCGGCGATTCGCGGGCGCGCGCCTACTGCCGTCCGGACGTCTATGCGGGGGCACCGAGCACGCTCTTCCGCAACAACGGCGACGGCACGTTCACCGACATCACGCGCGCGGCGGGTCTCTATCGCCCCGACGGCAAGGGGCTGGGCGCGGTGTTTGCCGACTTCGACGAGGACGGCCGCATCGACCTGTTCGTGGCCAACGATCTCACCCCGAACTTCCTCTTCCACAACGAGGGCCGGGCCGTCTTCACGGAGACCGCGTTGGCGGCGGGTGTGGCGGTGGCCACCGACGGGCGCGTCCGCGCCGGGATGGGCACCGACGCCGGCGATTACGACGGCGACGGCCGCCTGGACCTGGTCGTCACCAATTTCGAGTCCGAGGCCCACAGCCTCTTCCGCAATCTGGGCGGCGGGCTGTTCGCCGACGCCACGTTCGAGTCGGGCGTCGGGCCGGCGACCCTGCCGTTTCTCGG
>Ga0210380_10000191_pt1 | contig 33179 bp, 31 predicted proteins | sample PLM4_5_coexredo_FD_155476 | JGI IMG/M metagenome (GOLD analysis project Ga0210380, IMG submission 155476) | Groundwater sediment microbial communities from an aquifer in East River, Colorado, USA - PLM4_5_coex redo | ecosystem: Environmental > Terrestrial > Soil > Riparian zone | place: USA... | reverse complement strand
GCCCGACAAAGTACGTGTCGTCCGCGAAGTTGACGCCCTTTGGGACCGGAGTATTCATGTCGATCCATTTGGCGCTCCCGCTTTCGGGGCCCAGCCAGGCCTGCTTCATGCCGACTGGTATCAATCCGCAGGCGCCCGGAGCCAGTCGAAACGCGCGATTGTCCAGGATCAGCACCGGATTGCCTTCGAGAACAAAGAAACTCTTCTCGAACGACTGCAGGTGCTGATTCACGTGACCCTTCGCGTCGAGCTCGCATAAACCCCAGCCGGTATGGACGGCGCCGCAACTACGGTCGGATAGCGATACCCGCCGATACCCCGAAGCTTCCGCAGGAAATGCAGGTGTTGGACGGATGTCCGATGCCCTGATGAAATGATGCATGGCTCTCTCCCTCAAAATGTAACTATTGAGGATACTACGGACGTGACTCATGAGCGTGCTGCGCATTTTTACCATTGGTTTTACCCGGACGACAGCCGAGGCGTTCTTTTCGCGACTACAAAAAGCCGGTGTTCGACGAGTCGTGGATGTTCGGTTGAACAATACGGGTCAACTCGCAGGTTTCACACGTCGAGATGATCTTGCGTTCTTTCTGCGCACGATCGGTGCGATGGACTATGTCCATAAGCCGATGCTTGCACCGACGCAGGAGATGTTGCGGGCTTATCGCGATGGGAAAAAGTCCTGGGAGGATTATGCGAAAGCATTTTTGCTCCTCTTGACAGAGCGACAGATTGAGAAGACGCTTCGCGACGACATTCGTACGGGCGATTGTCTGCTGTGCAGCGAAGCAACTCCGGACCAGTGTCATCGACGCATCGTTGCGGAGCATTTACAGAAACACTGGGACGGCACGCAAATCGAACACTTGTGAGGAAACCATAGACATGGCACAGGCATCCTCCATCGAATGGACTGACGCGACGTGGAATCCCGTCCGTGGGTGCACGAAAATCAGCCCGGGCTGCGTGCATTGCTATGCAGAAACGTTTGCGGAACGATTTCGTGGTGTGTCCGGCCATCCGTATGAGCAGGGATTTGACCTGCGCCTTGTCCCAGGCAAGCTTGCCGAACCATTGCGTTGGGCAAAGCCCAGCATGATTTTTGTGAATTCCATGAGTGACTTGTTTCACGACGGCGTGCCGTCCGAATACATCAGCGCGGTTGGCAACGTGATGCAGACTGCGGACTGGCATACCTACCAGGTGCTCACCAAACGGGCAGAACGATTGGAAACCTTGTTGCGCACCACACTGCGACCGCAGGCATCGCTGTCGCATATCTGGTGGGGCGTCAGCGTCGAAGATCGAAAACACGGATTGCCGCGTATTGATCATTTGCGCAGCTCGCCGGCATCGGTCCGATTTCTCTCGATTGAACCGCTATTGGAAGACCTCGGCTCGATCAATCTGGAAGGCATCCATTGGGTCATTGTGGGCGGCGAAAGCGGACATGGTGCGCGACCACTGCATCCAGACTGGGTAAAGTCCCTTCGTGACCAGTGCGCGTCCGCACGCGTCCCCTTCTTCTTCAAACAATGGGGCGGCGTGCAAAAGAAGAAAACCGGCCGAATCCTTGAGGGGCGACTCCACGACGAACAGCCCTTGCGCTCGACACAACCTGCGTTACCACGCAGTGAACGAGACAAACTGATTCAAACGTGGGAAGGACACGCCAAGTCTTTTACTTAGCGGAAAGGAAATGCGCCTGAGACGAGTCGAACGTCCGACCTTTGGTTTCGGAGACCAACGCTCTATCCAGCTGAGCTACAGGCGCGCGCTCTAAACTTGTAGCACAAAAAAAGAATCACTGCGAGCCGGAGGAAGCGGATGGGGCGTGCTCAATGTGAGGTTGTTCGGGGCTGATGCGGATGCAGGCGGCCCAGTGATTGGGCTGAATTTCCTGAAGCGTGGGCACGGTGTGGCGGCAGTCGGGAACCGCCCAGGGGCAACGCGTATGAAACCGGCAGCCTTTCGGGGGATTGATCGGAGATGGCACGTCGCCTTCGAGGACGAGTCGCTTCCGCGTGGCCTCGATTTTCGGATTCGGAACAGGAACTGCCGAAATCAAAGCCTTGGTGTAGGGCATCAACGGATTGTCATAGATGGCCTTTGCATCGGCGATCTCCACGAGCTTTCCCAGATACATGACAGCGACACGGTCGGACACGTGGCGGACGGCGCGCAAGTCGTGCGACACAAAGAGGTAGGTGAGGTTGCGTTCGCGCCGGAGCCGCTCCATCAGGTTCATGATTTGCGCCTGAATCGAAACGTCGAGCGCGGAGATCGGCTCGTCGGCCACGATGAAATCCGGGTTGGCGGCCAGTGCGCGAGCAATTCCGATTCGCTGCTGTTGCCCGCCCGAGAACTCGTGCGGGTATCTCCGTACAATCCTTGGGCTTAGGCCGACAGTCTCCATTAATTCCCGGATCCGGCCGTCACGTTCCCCTCCTTTATATAAGGAGAAGGTATCCAGCGGTTCCGCCAGGATCTGGGCTACGGTCATTCTCGGATCCAGTGACGCGTAGGGATCCTGGAAAATCATCTGAAGGTGACGCCGCTGCTTCTGCATTTCCGAGTGCGAGAGGTGTGCGAGGTCCTGATCGCGGAAAAACACGGAGCCGTTCGTGATGTCGGTGAGCCGCAAAACGGCTCGGCCCAGAGTGGTCTTACCACAGCCAGACTCTCCGACAAGGCCGACGGTCTCCCCCGGCTGAATGTCCAGGCTGACGCCGTCGACGGCCTGCACCAGCTGCCGGCGCCGCTTGAAGTGCACCTTCAGATCACGAATGGAGATGAGCGGCTTCGGCATAAACCTCCTTCGCGAAGTGGCAGAGCGATTCGTGTCCCGGTGCGACCTGCACCATGGGCGGAAATTCCCGGCGGCAGATGTCGGCAGCCTTGTCGCAGCGCGGAGCAAATGGACATCCCGGCGGAAGATTTGCAGGATCGGGCGGCAATCCCGGGATCTGATAGAGCTCGCCGCGCGCTTTGCTTTCCCGGAGCGGGTCGGGCACCGACATCAGCAGACCTTTGGTGTATGGATTCGCGGGACGCTCGAAAAGGTCTCCTGCAGAAGCCCGCTCGAAAACTTTTCCGGCATACATCACAATGATGGCATCCGCCATTCCCGCAACCACACCGAGATCGTGCGTGATCAGAATCACGCTGGTGCGGATCTCCGACTTGATCTTCTTGATGAGTTCCAGAATCTGCGCCTGAATTGTGACATCCAGCGCCGTTGTCGGCTCATCGGCGATCAGCAGTTCGGGACGGCATGACAGCGCCATCGCAATCATCACGCGCTGGCGCATGCCTCCCGAGAATTCGTGGGGATAGCTGTCGATTCGCGCGCCGGCATCCGGAATGCCGACAAGCTGAAGCATATTCACCGCATGCTCACGAGCCTGTTTTGAAGAATGGCCCATGTGGAGCTCGGTCACTTCCATCAACTGGCGCGAGATACGCATGAATGGATTCAGCGAACTCATCGGATCCTGAAAAATCATTCCGATTCGCTTGCCGCGGACTTTTCGGATTTCGTCTGTCGGGAGCTTCAGCAGATCCTTTCCGCCAAACAGCACTTCGCCGGAGACAATCCGGCCGGGCGGAGAGGGAATTAATCGCATGATCGACAGGTTCGTCACGGATTTCCCGGAACCCGATTCGCCGACGATCCCGAGCGTCTTACCGGGTTCGATATCGAAGCTCACGTCATCGACGGCTTTCACCACGCCGCCATCCGTATCGAAGTACGTTCGGAGATTCCGTACGGACAGCAGGTTCATGATTTCTTCATTTGCGGATCGAGCGCGTCCCGCAATCCGTCTCCGATAAAGTTCAGCGAGAAGAGGGTCAGTGCCATGGTCACACCGGGGAAGATGAGCTGCCATGGAAACACCGCGATGTTCTGAATCCCTTCCGATGCGAGGCTGCCCCACGAGGCCAGAGGCGCCTGAACGCCGAGACCCAAAAACGACAGGAAGGCTTCGAGCAACATCACCGCAGGAACTTCCAGCGTTGCATACACGATCACCGGGCCAAGCGTGTTGGGCACCAGATGCCGAAGGATGATCTTCCACTTCGGAACGCCCGTCGCGCGCGCAGCCAGAATGAATTCCTGGTTTTTGAGAGAGATCACCTGTCCGCGAACAATTCGAGCCATGGTCAACCAGGAGACCGCGCCCAGCGCAATGAAGAGCAGCACCAACTGGCCCATGGCGGTGTGTCGCCCGAAGAGCGCGAGCAATACGATCACGACCATCATGTAAGGAATCGCAAACAGGATGTCGACGATGCGCATCATTAGTTCGTCGAGCTTGCCACCGGCGTATCCGGCAGTGGCGCCCCATGCCGTGCCGATCACCAGCGAAACGATGGTTGAAATAATCCCCACCATCAGCGAAATGCGTCCGCCCAACAGCACGCGCGCCAGCATGTCGCGGCCTTCATTGTCTGTGCCCATCGGGTGCATCCAGGATGGCGCAAACGATTTCACGAGATCCGGATCTGCCGGGATGTAGTCGTAGGTATAACCCGTGGCTCGAAAAATCAGGGCGGGGCCAATGATGGCGGCGAGGGCAATGATACTGACCACCACCATTCCAAATACAGCCACACGATTGCGGACCAGACGCCGCATGGCCTGATGAAACAGCGAGTGACCTGCAAGGATTTCCGCCGTGCTCAATACCGTATCCTCGGATCGATGAAGGCGTAGGCAACGTCGACCAGCAGATTACAGACGAGAATCGTGATCGAAATGAATGCCACGATTCCCAGGATCAAAGGCTCATCGCGATTCAGGTTGGCATTGAGAAAGTACGTGCCGAGGCCGGGCAATACAAAGATGCGTTCGACCACGACGGTGCCGGTGATCAGTCCTGCCAGAGCCGGCCCGGTCAGAGAGACCACGGGAATGATTCCTCCGCGAAATGCATGCTTCAGGACGATGGCGGTCTCAGATAATCCTTTTGCGCGCGCCGTCCGGATGTAGTCGGATCGCAAAACTTCGAGCATGCCGGAGCGTGTCAGGCGCGCTATGTACGCCATGTAGATGACCGAAAGCGTCAACACCGGCAGCACGGCGCTGCGCGTTGCAATCCCATCCCATCGCGCCGGCGGAAACCAGTACAACGAGAGCGAGAAGAACAGCACCAGTATGGGTCCGAGCACGAACGTTGGAACGGAGATGCCGAGCATCGACAACGTCATCGACGAGTAGTCCCACTTGGAGTTGTGCCGAACTGCGGCAAACAAACCCGAGGTGATTCCAACCAGTAGCGACAGAGCGTAGGCCAGCAGCCCTACCATTGCTGAAACTGGAAATGCGCGCATCAGGATGGTGTTCACCGACTGGCCTTCGTACTTCAGAGAAGAACCGAAGTCGAGGCGAGCGGTGTTGGAGATCATCTTTGCGTATTGAACGTACCAGGGCTTGTCCAATCCGTACTTCGCCCGAAGGTTCTTCTCGATGGCCGGGGGAAGCGCTTTCTCACCCGTATAGAAACTTCCCGGTGCCAGCCGGATCAATCCCCACGTCAGCGAGACCACAACGAGAACCATGGGAATGGTCGAAAGAAGACGCCGAATGACGAATCGCAGCATCAGGGTTTGGGCTCCGGCGCAGCGTCGTTCCATTTGGAGGGATCGTGTTCGATGTAGACAAACTTCCAGGCGTAGAGGGAACCCGGGTTTGCATACATTCCCTTAACGTAAGGCTTCTTCACCCAATCGGTGGACGTGACCCAGATCGGGATCACGGCGCCGGAGTCCAACAGTTGTTGCTCGGCTTCGGCGAGCTTATGGAATCTTTCAATCGGATCGCGCGTGCGGTTCGCGGTGTCGAGTTTGTCGACGTAACTTTTCTCCCACCATCCAGTGCCGTTGTTGCCTGTAGGTGTCTGGAACAGGCTCAGAAACGTATAGGGGTCCATGTAATCGCCGAACCAGCCGGAGCGCGAGAGTCCCTTGTACTCCAGCTTGTTTCTCGACGAGAAAAATGTTCGCGTCTCCAAGTTCTTCAGCGGCACCGTGAGTCCGAGATTTTGCTTCCACTGGGATTGAACGAGTTCGGCAACCTGGCGCCATGGGTCCGCGTTGTTATAGGTGTACTCCACCTGGTCGATCGGAAACTTTGAAGGATCGAAATTTCCTGCGGCATCGCGATAGCCGGCGTCGGCCAGCAGTTGTTTTGCCCGCTTCGGATCGAAGGAGTCTCCTTTCACTTTTGGATAACCCGGGTAAATGCCCTCCGGAATGAAAACGCTCAGCGGCTTCGCCACTCGCCGAAATCGGGCCAGTGCGTCGCGATCGAGCGACAGGCTAAACGCGCGGCGAACCCGGATGTCATTCATCGGAGGCTTTGTCGTATTGATCTGGATGTAGAAGTTCCCTTCCTCCGGCGCATCCATATAGTCCTTGAGCGGGCGGATGAAGTCATTCCAGGGCAGCGGCACGCAATGATTCTCCAAAGCATCGACGGCGCCGGCTTTGTAGAGATTCATCATCGTAGTGGTGTCTTCTGCCGGATAGAAACGAATCTCTTCGAGCCGCACGGTCGCGGCATCCCAGTACATGGGGTCCTTCACGGCGACGATCCGATCGTAGGGTACCCATTCGGTGAGATGAAACGGTCCGCTGGTGACAATGTTCTGAGGAAGGATCCAGTTCGAGTTTCCGTACTTTTCGATGGTCTTGCGCGGGATGACCATGAAGAACTGATGCGCCATCATGCCGAGAAAATAAGGAGACGGCTGCGTCAGCTTGTAACGGACGGTTAGAGGATCCAGCGCTTCCACGCCCACGTCTTCAGCTCGAATCGGAATGAATTCCTTCCCCGGTTCCGGCTTTGCATCTTTCGGCACGAATCGGCGAGTGTGCGTTGCCGGGTCGAGATCAAATTCTCCACTGGCTTTGTTGCGAACGAATGAGCCACCGGAGTTGTACCCCTCTGCATTCAGGATGGGATACGCGATGTACGCATACTCCGCCGCGAGTCCTGGATTCAGTCCGCGGTGCAGGGACCACACGAAGTCTTCGGAAGTGATGGGATCTCCGTTCGAGAATCGAAGGTTGTTTCGGAGATGAAATGTGAACTCGGTAAAGTTTTCGTTGATGTCCCATTTCTCCGCCATGCCGGGGAATGGGCCCATCGTTTTCGGATCGTAGATGACCAGGCCTTCATACAGGGCCATGTAGATGCGTGCTTCGGAAAGTCCCGTGCCAATTTGCGGGTCCAGGGATTGGGGTTCGGGACCGGTGATGTATCGAAAAGTCTGGCCCTTTGGCGGATCGGTTTTCCCGAAGTATCCGGAATCTGCAGCAGTCGGAGAGCAGCCCTGCAGGGTCAGCATTACCGCCATGACTGTGATGCCGATAATTACCAATTTCACGGCCCCGAACTTAGCACAGAAAAAAGGGGCCAGACGGGTCATTCCCCTTTTTTCCCAGAAAAAAAGGGGAATGACCCGTCTGGCCCCTTTTTCAAACTCACGCCTGCCGTAGTGGAAGTGTTCGATTTGGATAACAGACTCTGACGGCGTCCATCTTGTCTATTCCTTCGGTGCGGGAATCAGTTTGATGTCGACGGACTGTTGGGATGCCTCCGTCACGTGGACAAGCTTTCCCTGCGGTTCGTACTTCATGAGGACCTCGGGGTCGAACCAGGAGTAAGGTTGCAGAGCTTCCCATGAGAAAACGCGATAGTCGCCTGGTGCGACACCACGAAATGCAAACTGGCCCTTCTCGTCAGTGTCCGCCGTTTTGTAGAGTTCGTAACGATGTCGATGGTTTTCCGGAATGAGAGCCACCTGAACTCCCGGGACAGATTTTGACAATGCATCTGTCAAAGTTCCTTCGACACGCCCAGGCTTGTCCCCAATAACGACATCGAGCACTCCTGTTGGTGTTCCGTTGAGTTTCCAGAACCCATTCAGAACATCGGAATTGTCCATTCTCGCTTCCTTAAGGTAGAAGTCGGGGGGCAGTTGCACAACCGTAACGCGGTATTCTCCGTTTTCGACATTCTCGACGACGCCAGTTCCATTCGAGTTCAGGGAGGCCGACTGTCTGGAGGATCCGTCGCCTTGATTGCGACGCGGTTCGAGGCTGACCCGAAATTTTTCAAAGTCCGGAAGAGTGGAAAATTCCCTTCCTTCAATGCTGGCGCGCAGCGAAACGCGAACTCCTGCGGTCAGACTCATCCTGATCCCCGACACGTCGGATCCGGAAACTTCTACTGGAAGTACTGCCGCCGTGAGGCTGCCGAACGCGACACGGAAGATGTCGGAAGGGGAGCGTACGGAAGCGATCGCATCCGCGGGTAGCGACGCGTTAAAGTCGCGGCTCGTGGAAGCGCGCAGCATGTAGGAGCCTGGGAGGACGTCGGTGATTTCAAAGGTGCCGTTGATCGAAGGTACCCGGATAGTAGAATGGCGGATACGGCTTCTGTTGAACCATATTTCCAGTAAGGTCGTAGGAATCACTGTTGCTGGCACTCAGGTAGTAGCGTCCTGGCGACACCCAGAACAATCGGTATTCCCCGCGATCGTCTGTTGTCGAGGTGGTGATGCGTTCCATCGTGCGCAATCCGTTGTAGTAGAAGCCCACCTTCAGAAGAGATACGGCAAGGCCCGTGATCGGGGTACCATCCGAGTCTCGAAGATGCCCGGAGATCGTCGCCGCTCGACGCAGCCGAAATGAGATTCCCTTAATCGCCTGACCGTCGACGATTGTAATGATGGTGCCCTCTCCCTCACCCGATTCGCTGCCGTACACGGTGGAGACATAGCCATTGCAGGCGACGCTCAACCGATAGGATCCCGCTTTAAGTTTTGTGAATCGAAATACTCCGTCGGCCTCTGTCGTCACCGGAGTAATTTGTGGAAACCTGGGATAACCACTGTCTGAATCGGCCGGCGGAGCTGCTGCGAGTTCTGACGGCGGACGAACCTGATAAAGCCCCAGCTGAGCACGCCGCAACGGCTCGCCGGTATCGAGCCGCACCACGACACCTTCAATGGATGCATCTTCGCGCGGTTTCTCGGCTGGCGTTGGAGTGCCTGCCAACTGCAGCAGGAGCATGGAAGCTGAAAGTAGACGCATCGGATTCATGCGAACTCCGTGTGATCCGGCAAATTTCCGGCCATTTTATCTGCAACCGCAAATGTACGGTTATATTCTTCGACCACGGAGCGGAATTTATGGCTTTTTACGAACAGACAATCGCCGTGATGATCGACGAAGCAACAATTCAGTCGAAAGTCCGTGACCTTGGTGCGCAGATCACCCGCGACTACACCGGCCGGGAACTCACACTCGTTGGTGTCTTGAAGGGATCGATCTTCTTCCTCACCGATCTGGCGCGGGCGATCGACCTGCCGGTCCGTATCGAATTGATGGGAGTGTCGTCCTACCTCGGTGGCAATCAGACCAGCGGCGAAGTTCGCATCACACATGACGTCACGACACCGATGGGAGGCAGACATCTGCTCCTCGTCGAAGACATCGTCGACACCGGGCTCACGATGCAGTTCCTCCTCGACAATTTGTCCGCGAGACAACCTGCGTCCCTGGGAGTGTGCGTGCTGCTGGAGAAGCCGGCGCGGACGAAGTGCAAGGTGACCATCGACTACAAAGGCTTCGTCATTGAGGACCGATTCGTCGTCGGGTATGGACTGGATTACGCGGAGAAATACCGGAACCTGCGGTTTGTCGGAGTGATCAATAAGGTTTGAAGAATATGGGGACCGGCCCCGAAATCGGTGAGCGATTACGTCATGCGGGGAACTTTCGGCTCCGATTTCGGGGCCAGTCCCCATATTCTTCAGAAATTTTATAGAGTGCGCCCGGAGGGATTCGAACCCCCGGCCTACGGATTCGAAGTCCGACGCTCTATCCAGCTGAGCTACGGGCGCGGTCCAGCGATTGTAGCAGAGCTTGTGATACCTTAATCGTTTGAATTCAGTACCAATGGAGCAGCCGTAATGCGAAACGTCGTCATCATCGGATCGGGGCCGGCAGGATTGACCGCAGCCATCTACAGCGCACGTGCCAATCTGTCACCGCTCATGCTGGAAGGCAAGGAACCGGGTGGACAGCTGACGCTAACCACCCTTGTCGAGAACTATCCCGGCTTCGCCGACGGCATCATGGGCCCGCAATTGATGGAGGACATGCGCAAGCAGGCGCAGCGATTTGGAACCGAAATCGTCAGTGACTTCGTTCATAAGGTCGAACTCCAACGGACGCCTTTCCTCGTGCATTACGGTGACAAAGTGGTGGAGACCAAAACGGTCATCATCTCCACGGGATCTTCGGCAAAGCTGATCGGCATCGAGTCCGAAATCAAACTCATGGGACACGGCGTTTCCACCTGCGCCACCTGCGACGGCTTCTTCTACCGCGGGAAGAAGATTGCGGTTGTCGGAGGCGGCGATTCCGCCATGGAAGAAGCCAACTTCCTCACGAAATTTGCCACGGAAGTGAACCTGCTCCATCGCAGCGAAACCTTCCGGGCATCGAAAATCATGGTGGATCGTGCCCGGAGCAATCCGAAGATCAAGTTCCATACGAATACGATAGTGGACGAGGTGGTCGGCTCGCCCGAGACGGGTGTCACGGGACTGAAACTGCGAGACGTCAAGAGTTCCCAAACGTCTGTGATGAATCTCGACGGCATCTTCATTGCGATCGGCCACAATCCGAACACGGACATCGTTAAAGGCCAGATCGATCTGGACGAGCGCGGATACATCAAGACACAGGGAAACTCGACACGAACCAACATTCCTGGCGTCTTTGCCTGCGGCGACGTCCAGGATCCCGTCTTCCGACAGGCGATCACGGCTGCCGGAACCGGCTGCATGTCTGCCCTGGAAGCGGAGCGCTGGCTCGAACACTGACGCGTGACAGATATGGAAGAACGGCTTTTTACTCTCGAAGAAGCGTCTCGCCTGCTCCCCAGAATCCGAACAATTCTGGAAGAAGTCACGGGGGAGTGGCGGCGCGTCCGGGAGTTGAATCCTGAAATCCAGAAGGTTCGGGATAAGGCACCAATGGATGCTTTTTCTCCCTACGGCGTGCAGTACGTCGAAGCCGTTTCGCACCTCATGTTCCTGCTTCATCAGATCAAGGAAATGGGCGTTCATTTGAAGGATGCCGACAAGGGACTTTGCGACTTCCCCTACATGCGCCGAGGACGAGTTGTCTATCTGTGCTGGCACCTGGGCGAAGAGACCATCGGTTACTGGCACGACATCGAAAGCGGCTTTGCCGGCCGTGAACCGCTGGACGACACAGATAAGTAGAAGCCAAGTAAAAGCCGAGTAACGGCCGTGATGACAATCCACTACAAATCGTAATGAAAATGTCCGACAAAATTCTCATTTCCGGCATGGGTTGCCTGACGGCGATCGGCGTGACAGCCGGTGAGCGCGCCGTAAAACAGCAGCTGTCCATCGATCTCGAGTTTCCCATCGACGGCCGCGCTGCGGGTTCGGACTCTATTAAGGATGCGGTGGACTACGATACTGTCGCCCAAGTGGTAGCGGAGGTTTGCTCGAGCCGGGAGTTCCATTTGATCGAGACTGTGGCCGAGAAAATTGCCGAGCGCGTGCTGGAAAAGTTCCCGATTCCACAGGTCCGAATACTGGTTCGAAAGATATCTCCGATAGAGTCGCCGCGAGTGGATTATGTGTCTGTCGAAATTGTTCGGCCTGTAAGCCTATATAAAAATTAGGACTTGCCACACAATTCTGTTGAAGATTGAAAGCCGGTCCGCTATCCTGAACGCCGTTTACTGTCCCATTGGCATTCTTCCCAGATTCGGGGGGAGCAGCCACTCTCCCATTTATAAAGGAGGCTTCATTGTCTGACTTGAGTCAAGCAGCGTTCGAAACACCCAATGCCGACTATACGGTTCGTAACAAGGCCAAGGCCCCGCTGGGAAAGCGCATGACAAAATATGTCGATGCCGCAATCTGTTCAGCCGCCGGCGTCGCATTCGACACCGTTCAGTACTTCAACCGCTTTAACCCGTCTCTTCCGTTTACGCCGAAGTGGACGGAGAAGCCCCTGTTGAAGTCCTGGCAGAAGACCAAACCCACCCTGGGTTGGCCGCGCCAGACCGATTCGCTTTGCCCCGAGTGCGTCAAGGAAGCACGGGAAGCGATCATCGGAGGGCAGCAGGAGTGGACCAAGCTTCTCCACGAAAAAGTCGGTGAAGTGAAGGCCCAGATTATCGAACGCGACGGTCAGGTCTGGATGGTCAAGGATTGCCCTCAGCATGGTCTTACCGAAGACCTCATGGCAATCGACGTCAAGTTCCTGGAATGGATCGAGAAGAATTTCCCCGGCCGCGATATTCCCGCGCACGCCGATGAGGGTCTGCACAACCACGGGTCGAGCACCATCAAGCACGGACGCGGTTCGGTACTGACCGTCGACCTGACAAACCGCTGCAATATGATGTGCGATCCCTGCTTCATGGACGCCAATCAGGTTGGATACGTCCATGAGCTTTCGTGGGAAGACGTCAAGGAAATCATGGACAACGCCATCGGTATCAAGCCGCGGCGCCAGATGTCCATTCAGTTCTCCGGTGGCGAGCCGACCATGTCGCCCTACTTCTGCGACGCGGTTGCCTATGCCCGCAAGCTGGGTTACTCCAGCGTCCAGGCCGCGACAAACGGCATCGAATTCGCCAAGAGCAAGGAATTTTCGAAGAAGGCGGCACAAGCCGGCCTCCGCTATGCCTATCTCCAGTTCGACGGAATCGGCAACGACGCGAACAGCCATCGCCAGATCGGCAACCTGTTTGACGTGAAGTTGAAGGCCATCGACAACCTGCATGAGGCTGGCGTTGAGATCATCCTCGTCGTGACGCTGGTCAACGGCGTGAATAACGACCAGGTCGGTTCCATCATCCGGTTCGCCATGGACAATCCGAAGAAGATCGCGTTCATCGCCTTCCAGCCGGTGTCGTTCACGGGCCGAGACGAAGACATCACTCCGGAGCGCCGCCTGCGTCAGCGATACACGTTGTCGCATCTGGCCAACGATGTGAAGAGCCAGGTCGGTATCACCGAACCGACACGCGACTGGTTCCCGCTTTCCCTGATGGGCGCATTTGCCGACTTCGCGGACCTGGTTCACGGACCGGGCGCCGACTGGGGCCAGGTGAGTTGCGGTTGCCATCCGAATTGCGGCGTCGGAACCGCCATGATGATTAATAAGGAGACCAAGGAGTTTGCTCCGGTTCCTCAGTTCCTGAACATCCCGGGACTGGTGTCCGATATGCAGCAGATCACGGACTCCGGACGTGGAAAGTGGTTCTCCAATGCCATGATGGGTCTCGCACTCCTGAAGAATTACAACCCGTTTGGCGGCCCGCCAAGCCTGACGCTGATGGACATCATGAAGAAGTTCGACAAGTCCTTCGGCCTGAGCGGCAAGAGCTACGGCAAGGTGACCGGCGAACGCACCGTGGAAGATATTGCAAAACGCCGTCAGGACCCCTGGAACTTCCTGTTCATTGCAGGAATGTGGTTTCAGGACCTTTTCAACTACGATTTCCGACGCACTGAGATGTGCATCATCCCGTACGCGACGCAGCTGGGCGAAATCTCATTCTGCGCGTACAACACGGGTATCGGATGGCGGAAGATCATCGAGAACATGTACAAGACGGCCAGCGTGCAGGAATGGAACAAGAAGTACGGCAAGCACGGCGTATATGCCGGTGGCCACGACGTGCCTCTGACGGACTTCCAGCACAATTTGATCCTGAATTCCACGGATACGGCCCGGGTTCGCGCTCATGCGGACGTTCCGGAAACAGCGGCCGAGGAAGAGAAGATGCGTCGTGCGGCACAGCGCGAAGCCGAGAAGATGAAGCGAATGATGGACGAACTGACCTTCGGAAAGAACCTGGGCTCCACGGAGGCGGGTCAGCTGGTGAAGATCGAGCTGGCAAAGCGCAAGGCAGAGGAAGTCGTCAACAACTAGTTCCTAAAATGTCCGAAAGAAAGGGCCGCCTGTTTCAAGCAGGCGGCCCTTTTTTTTTTCCTAGCGGAAATCGGACAATTTCGAAATCGCACGATTTCTCATCTCAAAGCCGAAATCAGAAACTTGAAATCCGAGGGGCGCATCGCACAGAGAAGTGCCGCTTCGGATTTAAGATTTTGGATTTCGGATCTAAATTGCAGGAATCGTCCGATTTCGAAATTTCCGATTTCCCGGTTTCCGCCAGGCTAGATCCCGAGTGCCTTGCGTCCAGCCTCGGATATCCTCTGCGGCGACCAGGCCGGTTCCCACACCACTTCAACCTTGGGTTCCGGAAACCCCGCATCGCTGAGCTTTACCTTGATGTCTTCCCCGATCTGTACGTGAGACGGGCACGCGGGAGAGGTCATCGTAATCTTGACGGCGACATTGTCGGGGTTCACCTTCACGTCGTAGATCAGCCCGAGGTCCACTATGTTCAGTGGAATTTCCGGATCGAAGCACTCCTTCAGGACTTCGTAGGCGAGGTCTTCCTGGGTCATGGTGGCCAGTCGCGGATCGCGTGCCTTCTCGGCAAGGGCCTCCGCAACCGTGAGTTCCATGCGTTTGGAAGATGCTTCAAGCACCTTGGCGTTCTGAGTCTGTTCTTCAACAGACATCGCTCGGGTGACCCGAGCCTGCTTTTTGATTGCAAGAACCACTGCCAAAATGGCAAGAATAACAACGACAACTAGTACGGTGTTGACCATTGAGATGATTTTCGGCTTGATCTCGGATCACTTCAAGGTGAATTTCCAAACCAGTCGAAATAGTTTCAATATATTTTGTTATAATGCTCGTTCGCTAACAGCCGCATAAGGGGTTCAAGAGATTATGGCTTCTGCCTCCGTGAAAGTACTAGACCAGCCCGCTGTTGAAGTTGTAACCGGGACATATCGTGTTGCGACCTCCGTTACAAAGGTTCAGACCGAGAAACGGGAAGAGCTCTACAATCTGACGCAGATGGTCCGGGATTTTGTGAAATCGTCCGGCGTTACGGCTGGGTCCGTGATCGTCTCGTCGATGCACACAACGTGCGCTATCCTGATCAATGAATGGCAGGATGCACTGGTTCACGATGTGAAGGCGTACATCCAGGGTCTGACAAACGGGGATACCTATTACCGCCACAACGATCCGGAATTGTCGGACTGCGATCGACACAATGCGGATTCCCATCTGCGATCCTTGATTCTGGGTATGACGCTGACATTTCAGATCGCAGAAGGTGAAATTGTTCTTGGCGAGTGGCAAAGCATCATTATGGCCGAGCTGGATGGGCCGCGTGAACGCATCATCCGCCTTCAGGCTATGGGCGTAGCCCGCGCCTGAGCGGTACAATAAGGCCAAGGGAGGAAAACATCATGGCGATTACATTGACGAAGAAAGCAGAAGAAAAAGTTCGGGAGATCCTGTCGGATCAGCCCGAGCCGTATGCCGGTCTCCGTATTCAGGTTGTAGGAGGTGGCTGCTCCGGCTTTTCCTATCGCATGGGCTTCGACAAGGCTTTCAACGATCAGAGCGATGCCGTTTTTGAATTTGAAGGCCTGAAGGTTTTCATCGACAAAGCCAGCCTGCTTTATATGGATGGATCCGAAGTGGATTATGTTGATGGCCTGCACGGAGCGGGATTCAAGTTCAACAATCCAAACACCACGGGAAGCTGCGGCTGCGGAAGCTCATTTAGCGTCTAGATTCACGACTTTTCGTACATCAACAAACGGGGGAGCTGAAATCGCTGAGAGGATCCGGGGGCACGGACTGGCCCGGCGGACGACCCCATGAACCTGATTCGGGTAATTCCGACGTAGGGAGGCACCATGACTACATTTCCAGCGAGCTCACGCGTTTGGGCTGGCGGCAAACTCCATTCTTCCATTCGCGTTCCTTTTCGCGAGATCGATCTTCAAGATAAAACCAAATTCCGCGTCTACGACACTCAGGGCCCGTGGGGTGATCCGGATACAACCTGCGATGTGCGCATGGGATTGTCGCCTCTTCGGGAATCCTGGATTCTCGATCGCAACGACACGGTGGAATACGAAGGCCGCCGCATTCGTCCCGAAGACAACGGCTATCTCAGTGAGAAGCACGCCAGTGCCACGACCGGGCGAAACGAGCTTGAGATTTTTCCGGGAGTCCGCCGGCGCCCTCGAAAGGCCAGCCCGGGTGGCAATGTTTCGCAGATGCATTACGCGCGCAAAGGTATCATCACTCCGGAAATGGAGTTCGTTGCAATCCGTGAAAACCTTGGTCGTGAGCGTGAACGCGAAGCGGCGACAAGTGAACGTTCAAACCTGCGTTTTCAGCACAAGGGCGAATCCTTTGGCGCCAGCATTCCGGAAATCATCACACCCGAATTCGTTCGTGACGAAGTGGCACGAGGCCGCGCGATTATTCCAGCCAACATCAATCATCTTGAGCTCGAGCCCATGGCCATCGGCCGCAACTTCCTCGTCAAGATCAATTCGAATATCGGAAACAGCGCCATCTCGAGTTCCATTGAAGAAGAAGTCGAGAAGATGTGCTGGAGCATTGCCTGGGGCGCGGATACCGTCATGGATTTGTCGACGGGCAAAAACATTCACGAGACGCGAGAATGGATACTCCGCAATTCACCGGTTCCGATTGGAACCGTCCCGATTTATCAGGCGCTCGAAAAATGCGGAGGCCGTCCCGAGGAGCTCTCCTGGGAAATCTATCGTGATACGTTGATTGAGCAGGCGGAGCAGGGAGTCGATTACTTTACGATTCATGCCGGCGTTCTTCTTCGTTACATTCCGTTGACCGTCAAACGCCGCACGGGGATTGTCAGTCGCGGCGGTTCGATTCTGGCCAAGTGGTGCCTGGCGCATCATCAGGAGAATTTCCTGTACACGCACTTTGAAGAGATCTGCGAGATCATGCGCGCCTACGACGTGTCGTTCAGTCTTGGCGATGGATTGCGCCCCGGCTCCATTGCGGATGCCAACGACGACGCTCAGTTCGGTGAGCTTCACACTCTGGGCGAGTTAACAACTGTCGCCTGGAAGCACGATGTTCAGGTAATGATCGAAGGTCCCGGTCACGTGCCCATGCACATGATCAAGGAGAACATGGACCTTCAATTGAAGCTGACGCATGAAGCTCCGTTTTATACCCTTGGCCCACTGACGACCGATATCGCTCCCGGATACGATCACATTACCAGCGCTATCGGCGCCGCCATGATTGGATGGTTCGGCACAGCGATGCTGTGCTACGTCACACCGAAGGAACATCTCGGATTGCCCGATGCGAAGGATGTCAAAGACGGAGTGATCGCTTACAAGATTGCCGCGCACGTGGCGGATCTGGCGAAGGGACATCCCGGCGCTCAGGAACGCGACAATGCGTTGAGCAAGGCCCGTTTCGAGTTCCGTTGGGAAGATCAGTTCAACCTCAGTCTGGATCCCACAACAGCCAAGGATTTCCACGACGAGACCCTGCCCGCTGATGGCGCGAAGTCCGCGCACTTCTGCAGCATGTGCGGTCCTCAATTCTGTTCCATGAAGATCACCGAAGAAGTGAGACTGGCCATGGATGAGAAGAGCGGAGAATTCCTCAAGACCGGCGCAGAAATCTACGTGAAGCAATAGTTTGGGAGTTGAGGGGCCTGTCCCCATAACTCCTCAATTCGAAAATGTGCAAGCCGATTCCCCTCCTGGCACAGGAGGGGTGGCCGAAGGCCGGGGTGGTAGGTCCAGTCCCAAAGTAATTTTCTGATTGAACTTGTCTACCTCCCCGGCTCGCCAGGCTCGCCGTCCGGGGAGTCGACTATCTCTAACTCCCCGCGCTTGACGGCACGTCTTCTTCTAATAGATCATCTGCCCCGCCGTGTCTGAATTAATTATTTCTGAGGTAAATCTATGCGTATTTATTCACTGGCGATTGCCGCAGCTCTGCTCTGCAGCGGCTGCAAGGCCCAGGAGCCCCCGAAGGAGTCCGAGTACAAAGTAACTGCCCCCGTGCGAGACATCATGGCATCCATGGTTATGCCGAACGCGGATGTCCTGTGGAATGCCGTTTCGACCAATGTCACGGATAAGGGCACCGAAGAGAAAGCCCCGAAGACCGAAGACGAATGGAAAAGTGTTCGCAACAGTGCGGTAACAATTATGGAAGCCAGCGATCTCATCCTGATTCCGGGCCGTCATGTCGCAGCACCGGGAGAAAAGGAGCAGGATCCCAATGTGAATCTGGCGCCTGAAAAGATTGAGGCGATGATCAATCAGGATCGGCCAGCGTGGGCTAAGATGGCACACGATCTGCACGATTCTGTCCTGCCGGCATTGAAGGCAATCGATGCGAAGGATGCAATGGCGTTATCCGATGCCGGTGCCGGCATCGACAAAGCCTGCGAAGACTGCCACCTGAAATACTGGTATCCCAAAGACGCCGGGAAAAAGTAATTTCAGCTCCGCGGACGAATCGAGATTCGTCCGCGGGGTTTCCCTCTGACAAAGACTTCAGAAACTCTTCAGAACCTCCACTGGCATATCCAACCTACTATCCCGCACGCTCGTTGGTTCAATAAACAAAGATTCGTCGACCGGCATGATCGTTGGGAGTGGAGCGTGAATGCGGAGAATCTGTTCAACTGTCAGCGGTATTTCATGGGATCGGACTACAGCAACCAGGTATATCCGGGAACGCCAATCAACGTCTTCACCACGATTCGGATGAACTTCCGGTAGGGACGAGGAATCGTTCGCTACCAGCCGACGTCTGCGATGGGTCCGGTATTGGGGCCGGTTGTCCCGGCGCGCGCGGCGTATTCCCACTCGGCCTCGGTGGGGAGGCGGTACTTATATCCATCGTTTTTCGCATTCATGCGTTCGAGAAACTGCTGCACATCGACAAAACTGACATTCTCCACCGGAAGGTCATCGCCTTTGAATCGGCTTCGATTGGTCCCCATCATCACCGCCTGCCATTGCGCCTGTGTGACTTCATACTTGCCGATCTCGTAGGCTTTTGTCAGCTTGACCGGATGCGGAGGATTCTCGTCGCTGTCACACATAATAGCGGCCAGCACGCGCGTTTGTCCTGGCAAGTGTCGATTACCGTCCAAATCAACCTCCCGATTGGCGATGATGGTAGCCAATGATGGCACTCCCGTTCCCAAGAAAATGTCTGAAGTTTTTGTCACGATCCCAAGCCAGCAGAAGAACGATATATTATGCGATCCACTATGTTGAGTCGCCGGTCATTCCTTGCGTTGGGGGCCTTCGTTCCATTTGCCCCCTCGCGCTTTGCTCCAAAGGCGTTCGAACATCATTTTCGCTACGATCACGTGATCGGGACATCGCTGGATCTGTCGATTCATGCTCGGGATGAAGACGCCGCCCGACTTGCTGAGCGTGCGGTCCTGAATGAAGTGGACCGCCTGACGGCAATTCTAAATACGCGAAATCCCGACAGCGAAATATGCAAATGTGAGAAATCCGGAAGTCGTGCGCAATCTCACGTTCTCGAGGATGTGTTGAACCTGTACGAATACTGGGAACGGGCAACCGGCGGTTCTCTTTCGATTCGGCCGGGTGGGATTGGCAGTTCGCGAAATGTCGATGCCCTTGGAAAGGCCTACATCATCGAGCAGGTGCTCCGAGTAGCGCGGGAGGCATCTCCGAAAATCGAATCCGCTATGGTCAATATCGGCGGTGACATCGCCGTATGGGGAAAGGACTTCGAGATTGGCGTTGCGGACCCGTCGGCACCTTATGACAATGCGACGCCTTTGACGCGAGTGTTACTCCACGACGCAGCGATCGCCACAAGTGGATCCTATGCCAGAGGTACTCACATCCTGGATCCCCGCACGGGCCGGCCCGTTTCCGCCGCCGCAGGCGCGACGGTGATCGCGCGTGATGCCGTAACAGCCAATGCGCTATCGACTGTAATTTGCGTGGCCGGAGCAGACGATGGCTTGCGCCTGGTGGAGTCGACTCCGGGTGCGGAAGCGCTCGTGATTGGGCCGGATGGCCGCGAGCGGCGATCGACAGGGTTTCCCCGATTCGAGATGCGGCGTGTGGCGCAGAACACCCCGGCTTCCCAATGGCCTGCAGGCTTCCAGATCACACTTTCCCTGGTATTGACGAACGGTAAGGCCGACGACAGAGGTGGCAGGAGACGGATTCATCGTCCCTACGTGGGTGTCTGGGCCGAAACGCCATCCAGCAAGCTCGTTCGCATCATGGCTCTCTGGGCAAACGAGCCGCGATACTACGGCGAGCTGTCCATTCTCTTCAACCGGGCCGGCAGGGATCCGCGAGCCCTCATGCCCATCGCTCGCGCCACGCGCCCGGCCGGTACCTACGGACTCGTGTGGGATGGACTGGATGAGCAGCGCATGCCCGTGGCTATGGATTCGTATAAGATCGTCGTCGAAGCCAGTCAGGAAGGTGGCAGCTATACGAAGCAGAGCGGCGTCATCGTTTGCGGAGAAAGCCCGGCCGAACTCAAACTTTCCGGAACCGTTAATTTCGATCCGGTAACAATTCAGTACGGTCCCAAAACGGCGCAGGCGCGCCTCGATGTCTGAAAGAGGAAGGTCATGAAGAAAAGCTGCCGGTTGGTGATGTCGGTGATTCTGGTTCTCGCGTTGTCTGTACTTGCTTCGGCGCAGACCCAGACGCGGGAGATTCGCATCACCGGAAGATATGCGTCGGGGACTGGCGATAGTCCGGCCACCGCGAAACAGGTGGCCCTGCTGGATGCGAAGCTTAAGACGCTGACGGAAGCCGGCATGGTCGTTCGTGGCGCGGAGTCGATGGCGAAGCTTCGACTCACGGAGGCTCAGATCGACGCCTATATGATGGGATTGGTCGAGCCGCAGGAGCAGTCCGCACGTACCGATGCTTACGGTGGACAAACCATCTACTTCGTCGACACCCTGGCTATTGTGGATACCGTGAAGCTCGCGCGGTTCGCCGATGCGCTGCGTATCGATACGGAGTCTTCCACGGATTTGCTGGAACTCTCGAAGCAGGCGCGTACCATCTGGGATCCGGTAGTTAAGCAAAATCGAGCGAGGCTGGAGATTCAGCTTCTGCTCGCACAGGCAACGGTCGCTCTGTCCAAGCAGGACGAAGGACCTGGCGCTGCCCGCATTTCAACCGACGAAAGCCGGAAGCGAGCGCGAAAGCTCATCGAAACGGCCGTGGCTCTGGATCCGGAAAGCATCGCAGCGCGCTACAAAATGGGCGACGTGTTGCTGGTGGAAGGCAAGGCGGCCGAAGCGGAGAAGGAATTTCGAAGTGCGCTGGCCCGTGATGCCGGTTCCCATGTCGGGCACAACAAACTCGGCAATGCGCTTTTGAAGCAAAACAAGTACGACGATGCCGCCGCTGAATTCCGCGAAGCGATTCGCCTTAACGCGAACTATGCCGTCGCGCACTCCGATCTTGGATTGACGCTGCGATCTCAGCGAGACACGGATGCTGCGATTGCCGAATTCAAGGAAGCCATTCGGATGGATCCCGATTACGTCGATGGCCACAACAACCTGGCCATCACTCTGGCGAACCAGAGACAAATACCGGCCGCGATCGCCGAGTTTCGGGAGATCATTCGCATCAGTCCCGGCTCCGCACTGGGCCACTACAATATCGCCATCGCCCTGGCGGATATGGAAGAGGACAAGGAATGCATTGTCGAACTTCACAAGACCATTGCCATCAATCCGAATCATTACAATGCGCACTACAACCTGGGTGAGATGCTGCGGCTGGAGGGAGAGCTGAAGGAATCGGCACACGAGTTTGGTGAATATGTGCGGCTGGCTCCGGTGACGCCGGCCACGGAGAAGGGAATCGAAAAAGCGAAGGGATTCATCGAAGCGTTCAAGGACGAATAGGCGTCGATCCTGGTAAATCCGAGCGATCGCCCCTCCTGGCCAGGAGGGGCGATCGCTCGAATTTCCAGGTACGTTACCGATGCCGCGATTCGATATTCGAAGACTGAACGGACCGCTATACCAGGATCCACCCTTCCCAATTCGCACCTGAACTTCGGTTCTGCCATTTGAAACAAGTTGCCCGGTCGCGGGCCCTGCCGGATCCACCGCATCGGGGGCGGCGTAGTTCGCGAACCAGTCCTGAACCCATTCCCATACGTTTCCGTGCATGTCATAAAGGCCCCACGCATCCGGCTTCTTTTGCCCGACGGGGACGGCTCTCGCCTTTGTATCGGCTTGGATTTGTTCCCATCACGTTCTGCCATTGGGCCTGGGTCACTTCATACTTTCCCAACTCGAACGGCTTCGTAATCCGAACGCGGTGAGCTGGCTTTTCCTCATCGTCGCATTGCGGGTCATCTGCGACGCAGCCCGTCATGAATTCCCCCGGGACGATTTTTACGAATTCCATCGGCAATGCCGACGTCTGGGCCGCCGGTAGCCTGAGCATTGAACCCGTAAAAAGAATGCATGCCATCGCAAGCGTCGTTACCTTCATCGCCATACTCCATAAACCGAAACCATGCCGAGAACAACCGCTATGACCGCAGCGGTCACGATAATCCGGATCGCCTTTGAAATGTCAGCGTCCGATCCGGCCTCCGGATCCTGTGGATCGCCGATCCACACCTCGGTGACCAGATGTCCGTCTTTCCAGATTGGGCCGATCAGTTTCCTGCTCAATACTCCGGCCATGGTCGCTTCGCTCCACCCGGGATTTGGCCCGGGGAGAATGCGATGCTGTGCGAACCCCACGCGCCATGCTTTTGGAATCGCGAAGAATCCGAGTAGCACCCACGTGAGCCGGGCCGGAATGTAGTTCATCAGATCATCAAGCCGGGCTCCGCACCATCCGAAATAGAAATACCGTGGGGTCTTGTAGCCAACCATCGAATCCATGGTGCTTGCGACTTTGAAGAGCAGGAGTCCGGGCAGTCCGAGCAGAACGTACCAGAAGACGGCGCTCAGCACGCCGTCCACAAAGTTTTCGCTCAGGCTTTCAATAGCAGCTCGTCGGCATGCCGCCTGATCCATTCTGCTGATGTCGCGACCTACGAGCATCCCGATTGCTTTTCGACTCGCGGCCAAATCTCCACGATTGGCAGCAATCTGCACGGACCGAACATGATCGACGAGGTCGCGCAGAGCGAAAAAGACATAGACCAGAAGGACATGCGCCACCATCCCGGCCATCGGATTCCACTGATGGATTTGCATCACAATCAAACACGGCACGGCAACCCACGTGGCGCTCAGGAGAACCAGAAGCAGGCAGCCTCCGAAGTACCCATTCAGCTGGACTTTCCTCAACAGACGTTCGTAGGCGGAGAGTGTCGATCCCATCAGGCGGATGGGATGAAACCAGACCTGGGGATCTCCCAGAATTGCGTCCAACAGTACTCCGGCGAGGAGAAGAAGTGCGGACGGAGCTAGTCCCCCGAATCCCATTTGGCCATCCAGCCCAGTCGGATCGCGTCATATATCGCATTCATGGGCTGGTTCACATCGACTTCGATTTGCCGCCAGAACGTGCTCCATCTTTCGATTTGAGTCGAAAGCGATGCCGCGATCGTGGCCGCCTGATGTCTCAAAACATCACGCCCGATGGACGGGGGAAGCACTCCGAATCGGACACGGTCCAGAACACTGGCGAAGGCATAGGCCGCTGCCGCAGCCTGCGGTTCAAACAGCACTGCATTCCTGTTTCTTTCCAGCAACTCCATCGATGAATCGCTGAGCCGTTCTTTCATCGTGCTGAGAAACGCGGCTTCGGAAAACCCGAATCGGCGCAACGCATGAATCAAACTGCGTGTGATGGATGGTTCAAGTCCGTTCTGCCATCGCAGGGCATGGATTGTGGCCGTGCGAGTGACGCGTCCCAGGAGTTCGCCGAGTTTGCTGTGGGGATTCGTGGCTCCGTAAGCGTATCGGCCCTCTTCCATTGGGGCCGCGAGACAGATTTGATCGGTGCCGGTTCCCGTCGCGAGATCTTTGGAATAACGGCTCGATACTCCGAGCTCCATCAGCGCGGCACTCTTGCCTTCGGTTGCGGTGAGAAGCGCGCGAATCTGCGCTTCGGGCTTGAGGGGTTGATTCACGATGACGATGGTATTGATGGTTCCGGCAACTTCGGCCAGCTTGCTCCACCCACTGGGAGTCTCCACCCATTGGGCCGGGTCTCCGGCGCACGTCGCATTGCCTTCGACGCCCGCCGTTACAATGGCATCGACCTGCAGGTCTTCAAACGTGACCTGCTCGTGTGCCGCATAGACCATGCTTGCAGCGGTTCCCATCACCGCAGCAGCGGAGGCGTCCAGTTCGAGTTCGGCGCATACGCTGTCGTGATATCCATCCATGCCAAGCCTCATGATGAAGGATCCGCGCATCGAATGTCCGGCGCCTTCACAACTTTGATGATTCACAAGGTAGCGAATGTCCGATCTCATGCCGCCCACGCGGGATGATGTCGACATGACTCGATGCTGGCCATTCAGTTCGGCAACGACGAATCTTCCCTGGCGAAAGCAGCTAAATGTAGGGCCCTTGAACCAGGGAAATTCCTTCCATGGGAGTTGCTGGTAATCGTTTCTCATGCGGTCTCCAATCTTTGCGTCCTCTTGTGAGTCGCCTATTCTGCGTGGATTTTGTCGACGATGCAATTGTGTTGTGATCCCGATAGTGTCTCGGTTTGAAATCGACTCCCCTCCTGGAACAGGAGGGGACGGCGAGCATAGCGAGCCGGGGAGGTAGACAAGGTCAATCAGAAAATTATCCTGGGACTTGATCTACCACCCCGGCCTTCGGCCACCCCTCCTGTTCCAGGAGGGGAGTCACTACTGAACTTTTTGTCAGAACTGAATTCCTGGTTGCGGCTTTCAAAAAATCTGTGCTACGTTCGCTTCGCTATCACAAGGGAATCCGGTGTGAATCCGGAACTGTCCCGCAGCGGTAAGCAGGAACGAACGCCGTAACAATGCACTGGGTCGCAACAACGACCTGGGAAGCAACGGCAAGTAGGAATGTTGGTTGTGCCTGCAAGTCCGAAGACCTGTCGATGGCCGGCGTGAACCGCCGAATTTCATTTGAGCCTTCGAGGCGAAGGGCGAGATGCAACATCAGTCAGGTCGATCCATCCGCATTTCAATATCCCGTCTCTTGATTCGAAGGCTCCGCAAGGAGTCCAGTCATGTCGATTTCCACGCAGCACGGCGATGCCGGTCAAACCAGCTTGCCAGGCGGCACTCGTGTTTCCAAATCGGATCTTCGTGTCGAAGCATACGGAACAATTGACGAACTGATTTCCAGCATGGGCCTGGCGCGCGCATTGTGCGGCGATACCGGAATCCAGACCCTGACAGCTTCCATTCAACGCGAGTTGTTTACTGTGGGGTCCTGCCTTTCCGCTTCGCCGGGGAACCGAATAGGTTTGCCCCGGCTTGGCGATGAGAGCGTGGACCGTCTTACGGCCGAAGTTCATCGCATCGAGGGAACAAAAGGACTGCTGGGCGACTGGGCGCTGCCCGGCGGCGATACAGCCTCTGCAGCATACGACGTGGCGCGAACGGTTTGCCGGCGTGCGGAGCGGGTGGCAGTTCGACTGTCACTGGAGGAGGCAGTAGATCCAAATGTGCTTCGCTATTTGAACAGGCTCTCGGATCTGCTCTGGTTGTTCGGGCGGTTGATTGAGGTTGAACGTTCCGTCAATTCCAGCCTGAGAGATCCAAAGGACTCCGGTCCTCGATGGTCCCGAGCATGGTAGTCCGCGACAGACACGATATTGCCGGAGGGCAGGCGTGAACCTGCTTTTTCGGCATTGGTATCCGAACGGGTCAGCCGCACTAATCCTGGGTGGAGTTGCGGTAGTGGCGTTCGGGTTGCACCTCGTTCAGGCACATGCCGGCAAGTTCGAGGGTACCCGCCCGACTGCGGCGAGCGGTCAGGCGGGTTTCAGCATGGGTGGAGATGCGTATCCCAGAGTTGCAATCGATACCGGCAGCTTTGCCGTGACGATCGCACGTCCTGCTCACCGTATCGCATCGCAGTACTGGTCGGTCGACGAATATGTGTATTCGGTGGCTCCACCGGCAGATGTCGTCTCCGTCAGCAGCAGTGCTTACGAACGAAGCATGAGCAATGTTCATGAGTGGGCCGAGAAGTTCCATCCCGCCGTTGCCGCGAATCCCGAAGTTCTTATCCGCATCGGTCCGGATCTGGTGATGGATGGAAGCGAGGGTAGCGCGGATTTCAGCGACATCCTCCGAAACGCCGGTCTCCCCGTGTTTCGAGTATTTACGATATTCACAACTCTCGAGCAGGTCGGCAAAACGATTCTGCTTACCGGGTATCTGACCGGACACGACGAGGAAGCGAATCGCGCTTATCTTGAGTTTCAATCGGCGGTTGAACGCGCACGAGCTCGAAGACCCGAAGGCGCCGCGCCTCCGCGAGTGTTGGGATTCAGCGGCCGCTACAGCTATGGCGACAATACGTTGTTCCACGACATTGTCCAGACGGTTGGAGCTGTCAATGTGGGAGCAGAGCACGGACTTCACGGCTATGACGCGATCAGCACCGAACAGGTGTTGCGTTGGGATCCGGAATGGATTGTCAGCGGATCCGCGAAAGGGAAGTCCGTCGAGACCTTGCAAAAGCTCATAAACGACCCGGCCGTTCGGCTGACGACGGCGGCTCGTAAAGGCCAGATTCTGGTTCTTGAAAATCACGTATTCCTTCCGATGTCTCCCTTCACAGTCCTGTTGCTCGATGCCCTGAGCGAATCCATATATCCGGCAGCACCAAAGGCTCGCACGTGAAAACCCAATCGCACGAAATCAGCATGCTATCGATATCGCCTGCGGGGCGCCCGCATTTCCGGTTACGGCGAACAGCGTTTCTTCTGATCGTCATTCCGGTGTTGCTGGTTGCGGCGGTTGCGGGAATCGTTGCTGGAAGCACTCATGTGGAATGGAGCGTTGCGCTCCACGTCATCGGATCGAGAGTGTTCCCTTCTTGGATTGATCGGGGAAACATTGAAAAAGCAGACGACGTCATCATCTGGCTGATTCGGACACCGCGTGTCATTGTTGCCGCATTGGTTGGTGGAGGCCTGGCTGTCGCCGGCGCGCTCATGCAGGGGCTGTTCCGAAATCCTCTCGCAGAGTCCAACACCGTGGGCGTGGGATCCGGTGCAGTGCTCGGAGCCATGATTGTTTTTTCGACCGGACTTGCCGCGAAGTCTGCGATCGCACTCCCCATCGCAGCCTTTTTGGGTGCGCTGCTGGCGCTAATTACCGTTTATGCACTGGCGACGCGCGGAGGCGTTACCCCGGTCTCCATGCTGTTGCTGACTGGAATCGCCCTTTCGGCCCTGTTGATTTCCATTTCATCGCTGCTTCTCACCCTCAGTGTCGCCAACTGGGAAGTCGCGGAGGAAATGATTTTCTGGATGAGCGGAGGACTCGACAAACGCACATGGACGCACGTCTGGCTGTGCGCTCCGTTCATGTTGTTCGCTCTTGCCGCGAGTCTTTATTACGCGCGCGATCTGGACCTGATGATGCAAGGTGAAGAGACGGCGTCTTCGCTCGGTGTCGATGTGGAATCGAGCAAGCGGGCGATCATCGTCATATCCGCGCTCGTCACGGGAAGCGCCATTGCCGTAGCCGGCGCCGTGGGCTTCGTGGGTCTCGTCGTGCCCCATATCGTCCGGTTGTTCGTCGGTCCTTCACACCGGTCTCTTCTGCCTTCCAGTGCTGTCGCCGGCGCAGCCTTCGTGATCCTCTGCGATCTTCTGGCGAGAACGATTCATCCGCCAACTGAAATTCGTCTGGGTGTGGTCACAGCAGCATTTGGTGCGCCGTTCTTTCTATTCATTCTCGTTCGAAAGTATCGCGAGATGAATGTATGAAAGGCGCGTTGACAGTGACAGGACTTGGCCTGCTTCGAGCAAGCCGATGGATTCTTCGCGACTTCAATCTGGCTCTGAGTCCGGGGACGGTGCTTGCCGTTGTAGGGCCGAATGGATCCGGGAAATCCACGCTTCTTCGTTGCATGGCTGGAGTCTGGACAGCGACGGAAGGACGCGTGGGTCTCGAGGGCAGGGACCTGGCCGATATTCCACGAGCCGACATTGCTCGCGCCGTTGCGTATGTTCCCCAGGAAGGAAGTCTGGAGTTTGAATTCACCGTTCGTGAAATCGTCGCGATGGGACGCTACGCACATCGCGGACGATTCGATCGCGAGACCGGCGACGATCGAAATGCGACAGAGGCAGCGTTGGTGCGAGCCGATGTCGCCCACCTTGCGGAGAGGCCGGTCACGCAGCTGTCCGGTGGAGAGCGTCAACGGGTGTTGATTGCGAGAAGCCTGGCAACTCAAAGTCGCATCCTGCTTCTGGATGAGCCAACGGCCAGCCTGGACGTGGAACACAGCCTCGATGTCCTGGAACTGTGTCGCTCGCTGGCAGACGAAGGGCACGCTGTGGCAATCGCCACTCACGATCTCAACGGGGCGTGCCGCTTCGCCGACACCATTGCACTGATGGATGCCGGGCGGCTCGTTGGAGTGGGTCCGCCCGCCTCCGTGGTGACACCCGAAAGTCTCGAGCGCGCCTTCCATGTGCGCTCGGAAGTTGAATGGTCCTCCGACGGTACGCCATTCCTGATTTTTCATCGACTATCCAATGTTGTTCGTAATCGTAAGGGAGCTTGGAAGAATGTTTCCATCACGTGATTTGCAGCGGCTGGCATGTTCGTTGGTTGCGGCCATATCAATCGTTGTTGCGATGTCTGCGTTTGGCTATGCGGAAAACATCACAGGAAGAGTACTCGATCCGCAGGGAAGCGCCGTTGCGGATGCACAGATCCGGCTTTTCGACCGGCACGGAGGCGACATGCGGTCGATGACGAGCTCAAAAGAGGGAGTCTACGGCTTCCAGGGCATCCCACCGGGAACGTACCTTCTCGAGGCCGATGGTTCGACCGGCACACTGCGTGCGTCCCAGGAAGTTACCGTTCGCGGGAATGAGACGCTGGATCTGAAACTGGAAATTTCAGGAACCCGGACCGATGTGCTGGTATCCGCTTCGGGAACATCGCTCCGCGGCGATGAAATCGGCAAAGCGTTGGACGTTGTTGAATCCGATGACATCGATTTGCGAACGGAGCTTTCGATTTCTGAATCGCTTCGCAATGTCCCCGGTCTTCGTGTCCAGACTCTTGAAGGTCCCGGCAGTCTGACAGAAATCAAAACGCGCGGATTGCGTGCTCAGGACACTGCCGTATTGATTGATGGGATGCGCTTTCGGGATGCGGCCAGTATTTCCGGTGACGCGACCGCATTCATGGGAGACATGAACATCATCGATGTCGACAGAATCGAAGTGCTTCGGGGATCCGGGTCGTCGCTCTACGGTTCCAACGCCGTGGGCGGAGTCATCAATATCACGTCGCGTCCCGGAGGTGGACCGGCGCACGGCGCGTTTCTGGTGGAAGGTGGCGGTCTGGGCATGATTCGAAGCACCGCCAGCATCGGCGGAGGCTTCGGTATGGACCGATTTACATACAGCGCCGGAGTCTCACATCTGAATGTGACCAGGGGATCGCGCGACGGATTGCCGTATCGCAGCACCGGCACTCAGGGTTCGGCGAAATACGATTTCACATCGAAGATTTCGTTATCCGGTAAAGTCTGGTACTCCAATAACTATCTTGCAATCACCAAGAGCCCGACATTCACAGCCGCCGTGCTTGCAAACTCACCTCCGACTGGCGAGGTGAAGGCTGTTGCGCTTCCGATCGATCAGCTGGAATTATTTGAGACAGGTCAGCCGTTCAACGCGGGAACCGCGACATTCATTCCAAATCAGATCGATGGGGATAGCCGTCTGCTGAGTAATTTTCTAAGCGGAGGGATCACATTCCAGCATCAGGTCTCCAGCGGTGGTTCGTATCACGTAACCTTTCAAGGCGTCAAAACGACACGCCGGGGACTGGATGGACCGGCGCCGCCGAGCAATTTCGGCTCTTATAACCTGGACGGTTATACCCGGACGGTGCAGGCGCGATTCGATCAGCGGGTTGGGCGATACAACCTCCTCTCATTTGGTTATGAATTTGAAGCAGAGAGTTACGTCAGCTTTAACGGTGACAGTTACGACTCATCGGCATCGGGTTCCATCGAACTGAAGCAGGGAAGCAATGCTCTGTACTTCCAGGATCAGATCAGCCTTGCAGGATCACGGCTGCAGTTGACGATTGGCGGTCGCGTCCAGTTCTTTGACCTGCAGGATCCTACATTCGTCGGACTGACAACTCCATATACCGGAGCTACTGCGGTGGAGCCCCCGACCGCCTATACCGGCGATGCCGCGCTGGCCTATTTCATTCCGGAGTCCAATACCAAGTTTCGAGGCCATGTGGGAAACAGCTTCCGCGCGCCGTCGGGATATGAGCGCTTCGGAGGCGGATTTGGATCCTACTATGGCGATCCGCGCCTGAGTCCGGAACGTGCCGTCGCAGTCGATGGCGGAATCGATCAGAAGCTGTTCGCATCGAAACTGACACTCAGCGGTACGATGTTCTACACCAACCTGCAACAGACCATCCGGTTCGTGAACGTGCTTGCCGGAGATCCGTATGGCCGGACATTCGGTGGATATGCGAACGCTGGTGGCGGTATTTCGCGTGGGGTGGAACTGGGGGCCCACGTTTCGCCAACTGCGAAAACGAACCTTGGGTTGTCGTACACGTACGTCAATTCCGACTCCCGTACTCCAACCGTCGGCTCGGATTACTTTAAGGTGCTGGATGTTTCCCCGCACATCGTTACAGTCGCCGCGACGCAGTGGATTGGCCGGAGGGCCAATGTCACTTTCGACATGGCCGCAATGAGCGACTACACGCTGACGTTCTTCAATGGCGGCCAGCGTCGATTCATATTCGACGGTCCGGTGAAAGGGGACATTGTCTTTCATTACGACTATCCGCTTTCCGATCGTCACACCGCCGAGTTCTATGTCAAAGTCGAAAACATGTTCAACCAGCGGCCATACGAAGACGGCTTCATCGGACCCAAAGCATGGTCGATCGCGGGAATCAAGTTTCGCTACTGACGGGTCGGAATGACGGCTAATCCCATTTTCATCGGTGGCACAGGTTCGCATGTCGGCAAGAGCTGGGTGGCAACAGCAGTGTGCCGGTATTTGCGACGTACGGGGCTTCGCGTGGCGCCATTCAAGGCGCAGAACATGTCGAACAATTCGATGGTCTGCCCGGGCGGTGGTGAAATCGGGCGTGCGCAGGCCGCGCAAGCCGAGGCCTGCGGCGTTGTCCCTCATGTTGACATGAACCCGATTCTTCTCAAGCCCACAGGCGATCTCGGGAGTCAGGTTGTCTTGAACGGCTATCCATGGAAGAACCTGACTGCTCGCGAATACTACGAGTGCTTTGATTTCCTTCGGGAGAATGTGCTTCAGAGCTACGAACGGCTCGCGTCGAACACCGACTATGTCGTCATTGAAGGCGCGGGAAGCATTACCGAACTGAACCTCAGACACTGCGATCTGGTCAATCTCGGGCTCGCGGTGCAAATCAACGCGCCATGCATCCTCGTTGCCGATATCGACAGGGGAGGCGTGTTTGCATCCATCACAGGCACATTTCAGCTTCTGAATCCGGAAGAGTCGCTGCTTGTTCGAACGTTCCTGGTGAATCGCTTTCGTGGCGATGCCGCGCTCTTTGAAGATGGAGTTCGGATTCTTGAGCAAAAGACGGGACGCCGTTGTCTCGGCGTTTTTCCATTTGCTCCCGATATCCATCTGGATGCGGAAGACAGTGTCAGCCTTGACGATCGGAAATTTCATGTTGAGAAAGCTGGAGACCTGCCTCAGCGTGTGGCAATCATCCGGCTGCCCCACATTTCGAACTTCACGGATTTTCGACTATTGCCCGACGCGCGATACATCGCTCAACCGACTCCTGAACACTTTGACGTGATCTTTCTTCCCGGTACCAAGAACACCATCGACGACATGTTGTGGATGCAGTCGAACGGAATGGCAGACTGGCTGCATCGGCAGTATCGCGACGGAGCGACAATCGTCGGCGTCTGTGGTGGGTTTCAAATGCTTGGCGATGAGATCCTGGATCCGGACCGGGTGGAGTCGACGGCAGAAACTGTTCGCGGTCTTGGACTCATTCGAGCGACAACTCGTTTGATGTCTCGCAAGACGACCCGGCTGGTTGCTGCTCATACCCATTCCGGAATTTCATTTCGAGGATATGAGATTCATATGGGCATTACGACCCTCGACGATGCAGGACACCCTTTCGCCCGTCTGGAAAATGGAACAAGCGATGGAGTACGGCTTCCGCGGATTATCGGGACATATCTTCACGGTGCATTGGAAAACAAGGAAGTATTGGAAGAAATAATCCAACGAACCCTGGCTGATGTCCTGATCGAGAGCCCCGAGATGCAGTACGAACGGATGGCGGATTGGTTTGCGGAACACGTCGATCAGGATCTGTTCGCCGCAGAGTATCTTCGACACTAAGAAAAATGAGGATTGCGATGCTCAGAATGTCCATGTTAGGTTCACTGCGCTATCACAAGGGAATCCGGTGTGAATCCGGAACTGTCCCTCAGCGATGACCTGTCGATGGCTGGCGTACCAACGCCGAAATACATTTGAGGCCTTCGAGGCGAGGGGCAGGATGGACCATCCATCATCTTAAATTAAAAAGGTTTCTTTCAGTTGCCCCGTCATTAGAATCGAAGGCTCCACAAGGAGCCGAAACATGTCCATTAGAACGTCGTTGAGTCCGGTCCGGTTGAAGTCCACGTATATTGCAATCTTTCTGTTGCTTGCCGTGTTGAGCATTCCGCGTTTTGCTCTCTCCGAAACACTGACAGGTCAGATCCTCGATCCGCAAAGCAAGACTGTCGCCGGAGCACAACTCCGGTTGTTCGATCGCAACAGCGGCGAATTGCGCACCACAAAGAGTGCAGATGACGGAACCTACAGTTTCAAGGGAGTGCCGTCAGGAAATTATCTGCTCGAGGCGGGGAGTTCTACGGGAAATCTGAGCGGGTCCAGCGAAGTTTCCATTGCAGGCGATCAGAAGCTGGATGTGAATCTCGCGATTTCAGGTATCCGGTC
>Ga0210380_10000190_pt1 | contig 33370 bp, 26 predicted proteins | sample PLM4_5_coexredo_FD_155476 | JGI IMG/M metagenome (GOLD analysis project Ga0210380, IMG submission 155476) | Groundwater sediment microbial communities from an aquifer in East River, Colorado, USA - PLM4_5_coex redo | ecosystem: Environmental > Terrestrial > Soil > Riparian zone | place: USA... | reverse complement strand
TGTGATCGTTGGCGATCGCCATCAGCAACGGTGTGATGCCGTTCGGGTCTGTCTGTTTCAAATCCGCGCCGGCAGCGACGAGAATCTTTGCGGACTCGGTGCGGCCGTCACGCGCGGCATACAACAGCGGAGAGAGACCGCCTGGAGTCAGGTATCGCGAACCCCGCTCCGGCAATCCGCCTCGAATGATTCCAATGCCGTGACCAAAACCGGGAACGGAATTCGGAAGTACCCAACCCGGCGTTTGACCGACACGAGTCCTCCCGTTGACTTCGGCACCTCGATCGACAAGAAACTTCACGATATCGGGATGGTCTTCGCGGACTGCCAGCATCAACGTGGACTGTTGGGCGGCATCCTTGAAAGTGAGCGACGCACCACGATCGGCAAGCGTCTTAACGGAATCCAGCGAACCACTGCGAACCGCAGCCCAGATTGGCGGTTCTCCGACGGGGTCCAGTGCGTTGGCATCGGCACCGGCATCGAGCAGCACGCGAATCATTTCCGCATTTCCATTCGTCGACGCAACGGCAAGCGGTGTGACGCCCAGTCGGTTGGCGAGCTTGGGATCGGCGCCTGCTGCGAGAACGAGCTTTGCAGTAGCGACGTCGTCGACCAGTACGATCCAGTGAAGTGCGGGCGTGCCGTCGAATCCGGAAGCATTAACATCAGCTCCAGGCTTCAGCAACGAACGCACGGTTGCCATGTCTCGGGCACGCGCGGCATCTGCGATGGAAGTCGTCGTTTCAGTTCCGGCGCCAAAGCCTGATGCCGGCACCAAAAGCAGCGCGACAGCCAACCCGGCGAAGACAATTGATCGAATCATGCCAGTCTCCCTCAATTTTCAGTGCCCCCCTTGCACATTGATATACACCGAGGGGATGATCACATGCAATAAGTCCAACGATATAAAGAAAGTATCAGTCTTAGGTATCTTTTCCGCTGCGTAATTTTCTGGTAGGATCCCCGCATGAAAACCACATTGAATGGACTGACATTGGGAGGACTGGGAGTGGCTGCCCTTTCCGTCGGGCTTCTTCTGTCGAACTCGCCCATTTTCGGACAGCAGCGGACGGCAACTCCGGAAGCCGTCAAGCGAGTTACTCCGGAAGACTTGAAGTGGGTGGACGAACCCGACGGACTCGGCTTCAAGACGGCTATCGTCGAAGGCGATCCAGCCAAACCCGGCCTCTACATTATCCAGGTGAAGTTTCCGCCATGGGTCATGAGCAAACCTCATTTCCATCCCGAAGCGCGTTACGCCACAGTGATCAAGGGCACGTGGTATACGGGCGCAGGCGATGTCTTCGATCCCGACAAGACCGTTGCGCTTAAACCCGGAAGCTTCATGAAGCATCCTTCAGGCGCGCATCACTTTGACGGGTCAAAAGGGGAAGAAGTGATTGTGCAGCTCATGGGCATGGGTCCCAGTGCCACGACAAAGATGCGTCCCGAGCAAGGGCTGTTCGCGAGTTCAAAGACTAAGTAATTCCCATGGTGACCCTGGAAGTAACCACGGTCATCCATGCGCCCATCGAACGGTGTTTTGATCTGGCGCGAAGTGTGGAAGTACACCTTGCCGGGAATGTCCATAGCGGAGAATCGGCCGTCGCCACCGGTGGCGTCATTTCCGGTTTGATCGACCTGGGTCAACGCGTCACCTGGCGTGCGAAACATTTCGGAGTCTGGCACAACCTGACCAGTGAAATTACGGCAATGGATCGTCCCGCGTCGTTTCAGGACACCATGGTCCGGGGCATCTTCCGATTCATGCAGCACGACCACTTCTTTCGAGCCCTGCCGGGCAAAGAAAATGAAACGGAGATGATGGATGTGTTCCGCTTTGCCTCCCCAATCCCCGGACTCGGACGTCTGGCCGAGATTCTGTTTCTGCGGCGTTACATGGAAGCGCTGCTCAACGAACGGAATGCCGCGATCAAGGAGATTGCCGAATCCAACGACTGGCCCGCCTACCTTGGAGACTGGCAGGCATTGATCGATCTCAATTCTTGTCGAAAAAGAGGATATTGTTGATATCCGCTCCGGTGGCAGTCTTGCCCGTCACGGTGTTTGTCCGCGACTTCCCGTCTTTCGCAACAACGAGCTTCATCGACGTCGTTACCTTTCCGGCCTTCTTATTCACGACCTCCAGAGTGAAGTCGTCGATCTTCTGTATCGCAACGGTGTCCCGATCGGGATCACCGGAAATCGGAGTGTCCTTACCACCAAACTTCGCGATGACATCCCAATGCGTGGTTGTGCCGTCCGCATTGACGCGATCGACAATTTCACGAATGCCATCCTTTAACAATTCCAGTTTCGTGATTTGACTCTTTGGAGGCTTTCCTGGACTGTATTTCGATTTGCCCAGGTTCAGTGTCCACGTTCCGGTGAATTGATCGGCGGCCTGAAGCACGGCAACCGAGGTAAGCAGAACAGCGATTGTAAGGGCAATGACTCGTTTCATGACGGGCATTCTATCTCCGCAAAGCAAAATGGACAATCGGCCATTGCGTGCGTTATCGTACCCGCACTTCGCCTCGAACTAAGGAGCCAGACATGCGATACCTTCGACACTTTGCGTTCACCGCCGTTGCGGCACTGGGAATCTTTTCCATGCTTCCCGGACAGAAAGCTGTTGTGAAAGGACAGGGACAAGCCGAGACACTGGCCTGGGCGCCGGTCCCCAATACGCCGACGGGGTGGACGGCTCCAAACAAGCCGATCTGGAAACTGAAGGATATTCTGGCAGACCACAAGGGACAGGCCAGCTGGACGCAGACGGTAGTGAGCGACAACCTGCTCCACGCCGACTACATTTCGATGGCAGCAGGCGAAAAGACTCCGCGACGTTTCCATCCCGACAATCCGGAGTGGTGGATTGTGCAGGACGGGCAGATTCGTTTCACCATCGAAGGACAGGAGCCCTTTGTCGCATCGAAAGGCTGGCTGGTTCAGGTTCCCTACCGCAACATTTACAGCATGGAGACTGTTGGCACCACGCCATCGCTTCGTCTTGAAGTGAATGTCGCAAATGCCACCACGCTGTATCCCATCGATGAGACGCCGACGCCGATTCCTGGAATGAATTTCATTAAGGTCAATACCCGGAATGCGGCCAAAGGCAAGTACGACACGGTCAACAAACCGTTCGTCGATTTCAACGCCATGGTCACCGCCGGCAGTTTTCAACAAACTCGATTTGTCGTCGACGATCGTGCTTTCGCCAATATCATCCGCGGCAGACAGGCCGAGCGCGACAATCCGCTCGACAACGGCCATATGCACGAAGTCTCCGGTGAGTTCTGGATGATTCTGGAAGGACAGATTGAGTACAAGATCGCGGGCATTCCCACGTTCGTGGCCGACCAGGGAGACGTCGTGTACGCACCGCGCCAGACCTACCATCGCGCACATTTTGCCGGCACGGGCCCGTCGACTCGCCTTGCAATGAACGGTTACCCGGACATGCTGCACAACTATCAACCGAACGCCGACATGCAGGCTCCTCGCCCGTAATATGGGGTCAGCCCCCTCGTTCCCCTTTATACTCTCGAGGTGAGCGCGATCAGCAGGACTGCGATACAGGGTGAGGATGGATCGAATTCGGCCACTGCCGCTCGACGACTATTGGGAGACGATACTTCGCTTCTCTGCTGCGATTCCTTTCAAGCTGCATTTGATGCCATCGACTCCGGAAAGGCTGCAAATGCCGTTCTGCCGATCGAAAACACAACCGCAGGATTGATTCAACCGGTGTGGGACCGGCTTCTGGAAATCAATCCGGGCCCGCCACTGGCTGCTCGTGCAGAAGCTCGAGTCCGTATCGGATTTGTTGCGGCCGGCCTGCCCGGAAGCAAGGCTGAGGTTCAGAAAATCCTGTCACACCCGGTCGCGGAAACGCAGTGCCATGGGTTCATTCGACGCTCTGGATGGACTGTCGTTCCGTGTCACGATACCGCGGGCGCCGCCCGGCTGGTTCGCGAAGCGAACGATCCGACGCAGGCGGCGTTGTGTCCCCTGCCCGCCGCTCGCGTTCACGGACTCGAGGTATTCTTCACGGACTGCGGCGACTCGTCCAGAACGTGGACGAGGTTTCTCCTTCTCGAACATGGAACCGCGACCTCGAGCGTTGGTGACGATCGATCCATTCTGATCTTTTCATTGCGCGACATACCCGGCGCTCTGGTGGAGACTCTGGCGTGCTTTGCAAGACAGGGGTTGAATCTTGCGGCGATTCACTCACGGGCGGTGCCGGGACATCCGGGCCAATACCGATTCCTGATTGAGCTTGGCGTCGGGGCGGGCGACCCGCGCAATCTGAAGGCGCTTGCGGATCTGGAAAAAGTCGCGACGGAGATCCGGTTGCTTGGAAGTTACAAGACGCCCGCATGGCCCGAAACCATTTCGGAGAGGTAGCTGCTGTAGTAAAATGCTCGCACCTTTGCGGTCCCTTCCAGGAAATGGAATCGGATATGAATGAAGAACAATTGCAGCGCGCTATCGACTTTATCACCCAGAGCCAAGCGGACTTCGCCGCTCAAATCGAAATTCTCAGAGAAGGACATAAGGAGTTTGAGGCGGCAGACAAAAGGCTTCAAACCAAACTCGACAGCTTGAGCGAAACGGTGCGGGATTTGGGCTTGCTCAGCCGTAATCTGCTGGAGGTTGAACAGATCCATTCGCGCCGGCTCGATCGCCTCGAAGGAATCCAGCCTCACTGATCGAATTCCGCAATTCAAGAACATCCCTTCGGCGACGAATACAAAGTCCATCGCTCACGCGTCGGCCGATGGCTGCCCCGAGTTATGGGGAGTTATGGGGACAGACCCCTCAATCCCCTAATTCGAATGGAATGACTCGGGAGGGCCGAGATAGCTGGGGGCCGGTCTTGCGGCGCTGGTATTGACGACGATTTTCTGGACGAGAACTGCGGGATCCACCATCCACACCTTAAGCGTGTGATAACCCGCTGTTGCAAGAGTGCTGGAAACTGTCACCGTGCGCGCGTTGTCTCGGACTGTCCTTTCCCAATCCGCGTTCCCATTCTGTGCACTGAAGTTTTCCGGCACGGCCGTAATGATCTGCGGCGCCTGATCGTCAAAGGATACGGCAAGGCGCAATCCCCTTCCGGGCTGGAAGTTCAGCGTTGGTGCGAGAATCAGGTTTGTGGTGACGGCGCCGGGTGAAAACACGTACATCCGGTACTCGAGACTGGGCGAATCCTTACCGGGCGTGACGGTCGGCGCATCGACGACGGAATTCGCCCGCATTCCCGACAGCGTTCGGCCGTAGTCCTCCACTTTGATCCATCGATTGGTTCCGACATCGATCTTCTTTGTGAAGTGCTCCGGCTCGATCGATATCCGTCCTGCACTCTCGGCAAAACCCTGAAGCGATGCCCGCGTGACTTCTGCTGGATTGACCGCGTCGACTTTTACGGAAACATCGCCGCCGGCTCCAGTAATTCTCACGGTTCCGGCCGCGCTTCCCTTCGGTGCTTTGGTCCAGTCGATACTCACCCAGAGCCGAGTTTCTTTGGTGACGGTTCCCTTTGATTCGCTCAGCACGATCCAGGGAGCGCTCGCCGTTGCGGTGAAGTCAAATGAGGTCTGCCCCTTGTTGAACACATCGATAAAATATTTCTGCTGATTCAGCGCATCGAAACCCGGCAGCTGCGCATCTCCAGCTCCTTCCAGGGCAACCCCAAGTCCAGAAGCAAGCGGGACGGTGATCGTCGTCAATCGAATCGCATTGATCGTATTGGCCGGCGGATCCTGCCAGCTGGTGTATCCGATGTGCGATTGATCCATGAAGTGATCCCATTTTCCATCGGCAAACGTCTTGTTGTAGTACGTCATCAGGTCGGCATCGACTTTGTAAAGCGCTCGCGTTTTTTCCGCGTAGTCGTTCGCGCTGGCGCGGCCCTGCGCGGCATACAGCGCATTCTTCGCGGCAGCCACATACATCTCATTCAAATTGGCGGAAGCCTTTGTGGGGAACAGAACCAGCTGATAGAACGCGTCCTTCTTCTCTTTCGGCAGCTTGTCGAAAATGGCCTGTGCCTTTGCCGTGATCGCATTAAAGTCCGCGACGACGGTTTCCGCTTCCTGGAAATTCACGAGGCTGTAGGTGCTGGCATCGACCAGTTCCGGTTTGCGGCGGCCGTTGTATTTCGTGTACTTCGCCAGGATATCGGCTGCATCCGCCGCATATGCCGCGCCAAATTCGCGTGCAGCCCAAAGCCGCGTGTATTCGTTAATGTTTTCGTTGGTCCACCGATCGGTGTTCCATGCCAGATCGAGAAAATATTCCGTCGGAAGTTCGTAGCCCTTGAAGTGTCCGACATTGACGATCCATACGCGATCGGCGCCGTACTGTTTGGCGAGGCTCATCTGATCCCAGAGCTTCGCGATCGGACTCGTATTCACCCACTGATAGCTGCGTGGCCCGCCGTGATAATCGAAGTGGTAGTACACCCCGGCGCCGCCCGCGCGTTTCCGTTCTTCGGCTGTCGGGAGTCGCCGAACGTCGCCCCAGTTGTCTTCCGCCCAGAGGAGGGTCACGTCATCCGGCACGCGTAGCCCCTTCTCGTAATAACCCTGGACCTCCTTATATAAAGCCCACAGCTGAGGCACGGCCTCGACGTTTGGATTCACTACGGCGGCGATAAGTTTGCGCTGCACGTCGACGATGCGTTGAAGCAGCGAAATGCTTTCGTCCTGACCCTGTACCATTGCCGTATCGTTTTCGCCGCGAAGGCCCACGGTATAGATATTCTCGAAGTTCTTCCGAGCTTCGACGCCCTCGCGCCAGAACTTCGTCATGACGTCTTCCTGTGTCGCAAAATTCCAGTTCCCGTACTGCTGCCGCAGATGCCAGTCCCATTCCTTCTGCGCGCGCATCATGGGCTCCTGATGCGATGTCCCCATGACGATGCCGTACTCGTCGGCCAGACGCGGGTTGTCGGGATCGTCTTCGGCGAATGCGTTGTTCCACATCGCAGGCCACAGGTAGTTGCCTTTCAATCGGAGGATGAGTTCAAAGACTTTGCTGTAAAACTTGCCGTTGAAGTTGGCGACCGTTCCAGCGCCTCCGCCCGGTGTTGGATGCTCGCCGAATTTCGCGCGAACCCAGTAATCGAGATCCGGTTTTTCGTCGTTGAAGAAGATGCCGCGATACTTGACGCTCGGTTCGCCCTGCTGAAATTTCCCAGACTTTATGAACAGCGCGTCTTTGTGTTCGGGTGTCGTATCGCTCCACCAATACCAGGGAGAAACACCGATCTGCTCGGAGAGATCGTAGATACCGTAGATTGTTCCGCGCTTGTCGCTGCCCGCGATTACCAGGGCGCTGGACACGCCGGGGATCGGGTCAGCGACAGTTTGAACAAAGAATGACTCCCATTTCCCCTTTATGCCGCTCGCGTCGATTTTCTTCGAGAGGATCAACTGATCGATGATGGGACTCCTGCCCACCGTTCCGATGAGAACCATGTTGCGGGTCAGGCCTTTGTTGTCGCCCGCAATCGAGGGCTTTCTATTTGTGACACGTTCGACGTCGGCCTGCAGATCGCCAACCGCTCGTACGACACCGGGCCAGTCGGCGGAGTCGACGTAGAGCGTGGCCGCCTGTTGTCCCTGAACCAGGGGAAAGCTCCCGGCACTGGCGCTGTTTGCGACATAGGAGGCCTGACCGATCGTCAGCATCAGAAAAAGTAAGGAATGCATGGGCGGGATTATCCGGCGATTGCGTCACATCGTGCAAGCGCTTAGCCTCGATACGCGATAGAATCACGGCCATTCCCGAGGAGGTCATCATGCGCAAACAGATTTTTGCAATCGGTCTCATTGTCCTGTTGGTCGGCATCGCTGCCGCTCAGCAACCCGCAGGCGGGCGTGCGCCGGATACGGTGGCCGCTGCACGTCAACTGAAGCCGGGCTTCTTCCTGATCACCGGCGCCGGTGCAAACACTGCGGTGCGCGTGACACCCGAAGGCCTCATCGTCGTCGACACCAAGAATCCTTCAACGGACGCGAACAACATCTTTGCGGCATTGAGTGTGCAATTGAAAGCGATCAGCCCTCTTCCCGTGAAATACATCCTCAATACCCACCACCATCCGGATCACACCGGAAGCAACGGGGCGCTCGTCGATCTCGGCGCCAAGGTCATCGGACTCGAGATGCTGAAGACCAACATGGCGGCCGATCCCCGCACCGCTCAAATTCCCGGCCGGCCGACCGAGACGTTCGCAAAAGACTACGTCCTGAAATTTGGCGGAGTCCAGGTCGACGCCCACCACCTCGGCAACGCGCACACCAACGACGACACCATCGTGTACTTTCCCGACTTGAAGATCGCGATGATCAGCGACACGGTCACGGACACGAACCCCGTCGTCGATTGGGCAAACGGCGGCAGCGTCGTCGGCTGGAAGGCCTCGCTCGATGCCATCCTGAAACTCGATTTTGAAACCGCGATTCCCGGACGTGGCGAGCCCCGTCCCAAGGCAGACGTCGCCGCATTCAAGACGAAAATCGACACCGTGATCGACCGCGGAAATGCCGCAATCAAGGCGGGCGCCACTAAAGACACCTTCATGGCTCAGGTCAAAATTGACGACCTCGGTTGGATGGAAGCGAAGGCATTCTTCGACAACCTCTACGATGAACTGACGAAGAAGTAGTCGATCCAGACCGGCGGCCCTACCTCGACCCACTCATTAACGAGCGTGAGACGCATCCAGCATCTCCTGGACGTGTACGCGGCTGATTTCTATTTAATTCCATGAACTTCTATCCGCCAGCCTAAAGTAAATCTTTGTACTGCGGTTGTCCGACAATCGGCTGCATACCCGTTGTTCCACCCGAAAATACCCAATCCGGGCATCGGGTATTTTCGGGTATCATTGCGGGTATGCCGCTGGATCCATTCCGAAACCTCATCCTGACCCCGGACCTGCTTCGGCTTGTCGGCGAAATCGACGAGTTCAAAGGAGCATGGAAAGCGCTCGGTTCCCTGGCGCCGGATCGGTTGGCATCTCTACGCCAGATTGCAACGGTGGAGTCGGTCGGAGCTTCGACCCGAATTGAGGGTGCGCGTCTGACCGACCGCGAAGTGGACCTGCTGCTTTCGAACCTCGATCTGGGCTCATTCAAGTCGAGAGACGAGCAGGAAGTCGCCGGCTATGCCGAAGCCACAAAGCTGGTGTTCGATTCCTGGCGGGATATTCCGCTGGACGAAAATCACATCAAACAGCTGCACGGCGTCCTTCTAAAATTTTCAGACCGGGACGAGCACCATCGGGGAAGCTACAAGACGATCAGCAACAACGTCGAGGCTTTCGATTCCAAGGGGCGAAGTGTCGGCATCATCTTTGAAACGTCCAGCCCGTTCGATACGCCGCGCCTGATGCAGGAGCTGGTGGCCTGGACCAACCGGGAGCTTCAGGGAACGGGCCATCATCCCCTGCTCGTCGTGGCGGTCTTCATCGTTCGATACCTCGCCATCCATCCCTTTCAGGATGGCAATGGAAGACTGGCGCGCGTGCTGACCAATCTGCTGCTGCTTCGAATCGGATACAGCTACATGCCTTACAGTTCGCTGGAACGCGTGATCGAGGAAAATCGCGAGCAGTACTACCGTGGACTGCGCAGCGCACAGGGAACGCTCGACAGGGATGAATCCCACCTGATGGACTGGCTTCGCTTTTTCCTTCACTGCCTGATCGAGCAGAAGAACTCACTGGCGGAGAAGGTCAAACGAGAGAAGATCATGACCGCCCTGTCTGAGCTGGACGAACAGCTGCTGCAGCTGGCGCGTCAACACGGCCGGCTAACTCTGACCGCCGCGATGAATCTGACCAGGGCAAATCGAAACACGCTCAAGCTGCATTTGAAGCAACTGGTTCAGGCTGGCCGTCTTCAGCTGTTGGGTCGCGGCCGCAGTTCGTGGTACGAGGTGGGATAAATAAAATGGGGGCTGACGGGTCTGGCCCCTTTTTCTAACGCGACTGGCCGATAACCCGCAATGTCGAGAGGGGATCCGCAGCGTCCAGTTCCACCGAAGCCTCATTGCCCTGCCGGCGCTGTTTACCATCCTCGACCAGCACATGGCCAACGGCGCGAACGTGCATTGCCGGTTTTTCGATGGTGATGCTGTCGGAATAAATGGCAAGCGCGTCAAAAGTGATCGACGCCGGAGCGTCCTGCCGATAGTCGCGCCTCCCCTGATACTCCGCGAGTTCTTTCGACGATGCTCGACGGAGGAAGCGCACCTGAAATTTCCGCGACTGGCCCGTGGCGGTCTTGAGATCCAGGACCTCGCTTTTCAGATCGTCGCTTTTGTATTCCAGCTGGTCCTGTCCGTTTTGAGCTTTGCCGGCCTTCGTCCGTTTTACCAGCGACATGAGATTCACCAATGAATTCGAGCTGGCCTTGACTTCAAACTCCGGGCGCACCGCCACGTGATATTCCCAGGAATTCGGCGTTATCGGACAATTGGCAGTGGCGCTGTAGATTCCCGCAGGAAGATCCAGCTCGAAACGCCCTTCCGCACTCGAGACGACCTTCATTGGATTGGAACTGGAACGGAAAACGACCTCGCAATTCGGCACCGCAACAACCTCAAAGCTGTTATCCCGCTCCACGAACGGCCGGTACCACACTTCACCTTTGATATGACCGCTGGCTCCCTGAGGAAAGCCTGCCGTCAGCGAAATCAGAATCACCAGTAGAGTTCCCAGTAGCAATCGCATAAGTCCTGTTATCCAAAATTCGCTTTAATTTGCCCAGTACAGCCGCGTTGGATTGTCGACGACAATCGTTTTCAAAGTCACCGGGTCGGGCGCCATCATACCAAGAAGATCGACAAGGTGCCCATCATTGGGCATGTGTTTCACGTTGGGATGAGGGAAATCCGTCCCCCAGAGAATCCGGCTCGGCGCCACTTTGATCAGCGCCTGTGCATACGGAATCGCGTCCGTGAACGGCGGTCCGGTCACGGAAAGCCGTTCGGGTCCGGAGACCTTAACCCACGCCTTCTCGTCGTTCATCAGATCCAGCAATGTTTGAAATGCGGGTTGCTCCAGACCGAGATTCGTTTTGACGCGCGCCATATGATCGATCACAAATGGGATCGGCAGATTGCGCAACAACGACGACAGTTCCACCAGATTCTCGGCATCCAGATGCACCACAAGGTGCCAGCCCATGTCCTTGATGCGATCGGCCATTCGAACAACTGTCGAATGTTCGGGAACGCTCTCCAGGTGCTTAACGAAGTTGAATCGAACGGCACGAATGCCGCCGGCGTTGTAGCGCTGAAGCTCCTTGTCCGTAATGTCCGGAGAAACGATGGAGGTTCCGCGATACTTGTTGTTGGACGTCGCGATACCGTCCAGAGTGGCATCCATGTAGACGCCATGACAGCTGGCATGAACAATGACGGCGCGTTCGATTCCGAGGAAGTCATGCAGCTTTTTCAGCGCGTCCTTGCCCGCATCGGGCGGCGTATACGCGCGATCCGGATGGTAAGGAAACCTGCTGCCAGGACCGAAGATATGGCAATGCGCATCGCACGCGTTCGGGGGCAACTGGATTTTCGGCTTCGTTGGATTCGGATCGGGTGCGGCAATGATCTTCGTGCTCAATGATGGTCTCCTCGACTAGGAGAGTACCCGTTGGAATTGGCCGGAACAAAATCAAAAATGGCTGGTGATGCGACTGCCCGACGGGATTCGTGACTAGCCCAAAGAAACCGGCAGGCGCCGATTGCCCCACGTACCGGGTACGGAATGAAACACTCCGGGACAGTCGGCTCCACAATACCGGCACTTCCCTTCGGCATTCAGTTCCCAGCCTTTGATCTCGTACCGGTCCCGGACAATGATGTCCCGTTTACAGTTTGCACAGATTGTGACGCCGCCCTCGGGATCCGTCACGTTACCGGTGTACACGTACTGCAGACCGTTTCTCATTGCGATTTCGCGCGCCTGACGAACCGTGGATAACGGTGTCGGCGAGGTGTCGAGCATTTTGAAGTCCGGATGAAATGCGGTGAAATGCACTGGCACGTCCCGGCCGAGGTTTTCCGAAATCCATTTCGTCATTGCATCGATTTCGCCCGAACTGTCGTTCGCGCCCGGAATCAGCAGCGTGGTGATTTCCAGCCATACCTTTGTCCGGGTCTTGATGTACACCAGCGTGTCCAGCACGTCATCGAGATGTCCCGCGCAGATCTTCGCGTAGAACGCTTCGGTGAATCCTTTCAGGTCCACGTTGGCGGCGTCGATGTGCCGATAAAACTCCGCGCGTGGTTCGGGACACATATAGCCGGCGGTGACTGCGACGGTGGAAATACCTTCGAGTCGGCAGGCATCGGCGACATCGATGGCGTACTCCATGAAAACGGTAGGATCGTTATAGGTGAAGGCGACGCTTTCACAGCCGAAGCGCTTCGCGGTCTGCCCAATCGTTTCCGGAGTAGCCATGGAAGCCAGCGTGTCCATCTCCCGCGACTTGCTGATATCCCAGTTCTGGCAGAACTGACATCCGAGGTTGCAGCCCGCCGTGCCAAACGACAGCACCGACGAGCCCGGCAGAAAATGATTGAGAGGTTTTTTCTCGATGGGGTCGATGCAGAACCCGCTGGAACGGCCGTAGGTGGTCAGGACAATCGCATCGTTCTCGCGAGCGCGGACGAAGCAGAATCCGCGCTGGCCTTCGTGAAGACTGCAGAGCCGCGGACACACATCGCATCGGACGCGGCCGTCGTCGAGGAGAGTCCAGTAGTGGGTGGGGTGGGCGGGCATATTAGAAGATTAGCAAAAATCCCTCTCCCGAAGGGAGAGGGTGCTGCGAAGCAGCGGGTGAGGGAAGTAGATCGAAAAAATCTTTTTTGCTGTACCCCTCACCCGGCGCTTCGCGCCACCCTCTCCCTTCGGGAGAGGGATTTGGTTATTTTGGATCGACGGTGTAAACGTACAACTTCGGATTGTTCGGGGCGGCAGGCACCGGTGGCTGCTGCGGAGCAGCGGCCGCAGCAGTCGGTTCTGCCGGCGCAGCAGGTGGTGCGCCTCGGCCACGGCCTCCTCCCTGTGAACCTGCGCCTCCCATGAATGCAATGTATTGTTTTCCATCCAGGAGATACGTCATTGGAGGGCCAATGCCGCCGGTTTGTCCGCTGGGCGCCTCGAAAAGTTTTTCACCCTTATCTGCGGTGAACACTTTCAGTAAACCGTTTGGCGTAGTCTGAACCACGAGGTTCGACGCCGTGGAAAGCGTGCCGCCTCCCGTTTGTCCTCCTCCCAGGGCGAACCATCGCTCCGTCTGAGTGACGGGATCCCATGCGGTAAGAATGCCTCCGCGTATCGGGTTGCCATCGGCGCCTCTACGAATCGGTCCATAGGGAGGCGGTGTCGCCAGCGGTGCGGCTTGTCCACCGCCACGCCCCGCCAAGCCGATATTTTGAGTTCCTGGATTCGGCGTGAATGTTTCTGCAGCGGTGAAACTGAACGTGTTGGATGCGGCAATTGGAATGTATACCAGCCCGGTATTCGGATTGAAGGAACCTTGCGATGCGTTGTGCATCTGAACGGGATACACCGTGACGCCTCTCTGCGACGAGTAGTAGGCCTCGGGGTTGATCATGGGCCTGCCCTTTGAATCCATGCCGCGAGACCAGCTGATCTGCGACATTTCTCCCGCCGAAATGAACTCGCCACTGACGCGATCGATCACATAAAAGTAGCCGTTCTTGTTGGCCTGCATGATGACCTTGCGATTGCGGTTGTTGATTCGAAGTTCGGCCAGTGTCAGATGCTGAATCGCATCGTAATCCCATTCATCGCCGGGAGTGCATTGGTAGTACCACTTCAGTGCGCCCGTTTCTGCATTGATCGCGATGATCGATGCGACATAGAGGTTGTCGAGATGCGGCGAATTTTTTCCCTGTCGAATATCCTGGGGCCACGGCAATCCATTGCCGACACCGACATAAACAAGGTTCTCATCCGGATCGTAAGCCATGCCGTCCCATATCGAACCGCCTCCACCCAACTTCCACCACTCGCCGGTCCAGGTTTTGGCTGCGGCTTCCATGGCTTTGTTCTCGAATGGTTTCGAGGGATCGCCCGGCACGGTATAAAAACGCCACAGCTCCTTTCCATTATTCACGTCGAAGGCAGAAACGAATCCCCGGAATGGAGGAAATTCACCACCGGCATTGCCGATGAAGATTTTCCCTTTCGCCACCCGCGGCGCCATCGTGATGGAGTACGGTGAGATTTCGCCCGGCTCTGTCTTTGGAATCGCAAGCACGGACCACAGCAGTTTTCCGGTGGCCATGTCCACGGCTTCGAGTCGTCCATCGACGACCGGAACAATGACCTTGCCTTCATAAAGCGCGATGCCACGGCTGATGACACCGCAGCACAGGCGGGCCTTTCCCGGCTGATTCATCGTGCGGTCCGCCTGAGGGTCGTAGCGCCAGATTTCCTTTCCGGTTCGGGCATCGACGGCGAATGTGATGCTCCAGTTGGTGATTCCATACAGAACACCATTCGCGTACAACGGGGTCGCTTCCTGCGGACCGCCACCGGGACCGACTTCATAGGACCAGGTTTGTTTCAGCCTGCCAGCATTGGTTGCATCGATCTGTTTGAGAAGGCTGTAGCGTTGTTCTGAATAACTCTGGCCGTAAGTCAGCCACTCCCCGGCATTCCGGCCCGCGTTCTTCAACGCATTGTCATCGACCTTGCGAGTTTGTTGCAGGGCATACGACATCAGGACCGTCAGGATCAAACCCAGAGCAGAGAAGGCGAACCGCTGCGGAAACTTGTTTTTGAGCATCTGGCTCCGGAGATATCAGAGCCGGACAGGAGTGTCAAGGTGAGTTGCCTGACAGTCAGCCAAACTTGATCTTCATCACAAGGACGGATCCTGACAAAGCAAGCGTGACCGCGTTCGCAATGATCACGGGCCAGGAATGAATGAAGATTCCGTAAACCAGCCACATGGCGATTCCGGTACAGAGCATGAGATACATGCTGAGACTGATGTCTTTGGTGCTTTTGTGCTTCAGGGTTCGCAGCACCTGAGCCAGATAGGCTACGGTGGTTAAAGTCCCGGCAACATATCCGATGATGGTGGCAATTCCGTTCACAGCGCTAGTTTACCGTATCACCGCTGAACACGGCCGGAGGCATCGCCTTTCATCAGCGCGTTCACCTCGTCGACGCTGGAGCGAGTAAAGTCTCCGGGGATGGAGTGCTTTAAACAGCTCGCCGCAACGGCGAACTCGAGAGCCTCATGGGGAGTGACCGATTTCAGCATTCCGTAGATCAAGCCTGCCGCAAACGAATCCCCTGCTCCAATCCGGTCGACGATGTTCGTAATTTCGTAGTGTCGGCTCATCATGAACTGCTTGCGGTCATTCATGCATGCGGACCAGCCGTTGTGCGACGCGCTCTTCGATTCCCGGAGAGTGATTGCAATCGCGCTCAGGTTCTCATACGTCACAAGGACGTCATTGGTGAGTTTCTCGTACTGCGTCGGATCCAGTTCGCCGGAATTCACTCCCGCGGACGTACCGATTCCGAGCGCCATTTGCACATCCTCTTCATTGGCGATGATGACGTCGGCGAATTTCGCCAGTTCGGTCATGACGCCAACCGCGCTCTTTCCCCACTTCCACAGATTTTTGCGATAGTTCAAATCGCACGACACGGTCAGCCCAAGCTCGCGAGCCGTTCGCATGGCTTCCACGGCAAGCTCCGCAGCCGGAGCGCTGATCGCCGGCGTAATTCCCGTCACGTGAAACCATCCCGCGCCGTCGAACGCGTTTTTCCAGTCGATGTCTCCGGGCTTCGCCAGCGCGATTGCGCTGTTTTCGCGATCGTAAACCACGCGCGACGGCCGCTGGTTCGCACCCGCTTCAAGGTAGTAGATCCCCATGCGGCCCTTGCCACGAACAACGCGCGAAGTATCCACACCGAGTCCGCGAAGTTCCGCAATTGCGGCATCGGCAATCGGATTCTTCTCGGGTAATGCCGTGACGTAGACGGCCGGCAGTCCAAACGATGCCAGAGCGATGGCGACATTGGCTTCGCCTCCGCCAAACGTTGCTTCAAAACGCGGGGTTTGAAGAAAGCGTTCTGCGCCCGGTGAAGCGAGGCGCAGCATGATCTCTCCGAAGGTCACGATTTTCTTATTCATGGTGGTGGTCATGCGCGGGCGCTTCGGATCTTCTCAATGAATTGTTTCGCGAGAGTGGTGATGGCTTTGTAGTCGCCCGTCTTCGCACCGGCCGTGAGGTTTCCTCCCACACCGACAGCGACGCACCCGGCCTTGATCCATTCGGCAACATTTCCGATGTCGACGCCACCCGTCGGCATGAGTGAAGCCTGGGGAAGCGGGCCTCGAATCGCCTTCACGAACGATGGCCCCAGCGTATCGCCGGGAAATACTTTCACAATATCCACGCCGCACTCCATCGCCTCGATCACTTCGCGTGGCGTTGCCGCGCCTGGCATATAGGGAATCTGATATCGATTGCACAGCCGCGCGGCTTCCGGATTGAGCGCGGGACTGACGACAAACTGCGCGCCGGCGAGAATCGCGATACGCGCCGTCTCCGGATCCAGCACAGTACCGGCGCCGATGAGAATCTCGTCATTTTTATACTGCTTTGCGAGATCGGAAATAACACCGGCTGTACCCGGAACCGTGAATGTGATTTCAACGGCAGCAACTCCGCCATTGGCACAGGCTTCTGCGATGCGGGACGCCTGATCCGAACTGTCCGCACGGACCACCGCGACAAGTCCGGAATCCATAATCCGGTTCAACACTTTCAATTTCAAATTCGACATTGCTTCTCCGTTGAACTATTTTGTTGAACATGCAACCTGTACCACCCAATAAGCAACTGGCGCTCGTTGAGCGTCTCACAGAACAGTGCGGCGGAGCCTACAGCCCGGAAATCCGCCGAAAATATTTCATTACCGGACCGCAATGGGCCGCAGCCTATCAAGGTCAGGCGTTATTCTACGCACCCACACGGACGCCGGTCACGTTCGAAGACGTAATTCGCGAATTTGGAAAGATCGGCATCGGATACTGGTGCACGCACGACAGTGACGTGATTCCCAGCGCTCAACTCGGCAAAGACAGCCAGGCGGAGATTGTCGGCAAAATCCAGAAGACTTTGAAAGACAACAATGTGAAATGCTCGATGGTCACCACCGAGACATTCTTTCACGAAGTGTTCGCGGCCGGGCCCGCCGCCGAAGCGCCGGAGGTGCGCGAGTACACGAAGTTTCGCGTGCGCAATACCGTCGATATCGGACACGAACTCGGCGCGCTGTTCGCGGTGTACTGGCCGGGATCGCTGGGATATTTCGTCCAGGGCGCCGTCGACGAGATGCAGACGCTGCGCTGGTATGCCGAATCTCTGAATGCTGCCTGTGATCGCGACATCGAAGTCGCGAAGAAAAAAGGTCGGGCGACGCTGAAACATTGCCTGGAAGCCAAACCGTTTGAGCCCCAGGCGGAAATCCTCCTGCCGACAACGGATTCGATGCTGGCGTTTATTTCATCGGGACTGCTGACGCATCCGGAGATGGTGGGTGTGAACCCCGAATACCTTCATGAACTGATGTGGGGCGGTGCACCAAGGGCGGCGCTGGCGCGGGCGTTGCTGGCAGGCAAGCTGTTTCATTTTGATATCAACGACGGGTATCGCCTAAAGCACGACGTCGATATCGGAGTGGGGCTGGTGAATCCCTTCGACTGGCTCAATGTCCTGATGCTTCTGCGATCGAATGGATACAACGGTCCGTTCAATCTGGATTTCAAGCCGCTGCGCACGACGAGCAATCGCGGCGTGTTCTCGGTGAGCTTCCCAACGGCGGTGGACCGGTTCATCACGCTGTGGGAAATCGCCGGAGACATGATGGAAGATCCCATCATTCGCGAAGCGACGGAGGCCTTGAAAGCGGGATCGGGCGTGTCGGCAGGAACCGACGGCCATGCGCTGGCGGAAGCCAACAAAGAACTGCTGACTCTTCATGAATTGATCGGGCACCGGCTGGTGCAGCTCCTGCTGGGACTCCACCGCGGAAGAAAAGTGTTCTCTTAGAATTGGTCTGGGGATCTGATCAATGTTCAATTCTCAATTCCCAACTCTTGATGGCTGCGCCCTGTCGGGCTTGCATTCGCTCCGCTCATGTCTCATCCGATCGGATGGGAATTGGGAATTGAGAATTGAACATTGATCAGATCCCCTTTTCTCTTTATGGATATGTACTGGCTTGGAATCGATGTCGGAACGGGGGGCACCCGCGCACTGCTGGTGGACGCGGGCGGAAAGGTGCGTCACTCGTTCACTTCCCCACACGAAGACATGCGGATGGAGCGGCCGCTGTGGGCAGAGCAGCGGCCGGAGAACTGGTGGGACGCGGCGCAGCTCGCGATTCGCGGAGTGCTGGCCGCGGCCGGTGCATCGGGAAAAGATATTCGCGGCATCGGGCTGTCCGGCCAGATGCACGGACTGGTCCTGCTCGATGCGGCCAATCAGGTGATCCGCCCCGCGTTGATCTGGTGCGATCAAAGAAGCCAGACTCAGGTCGATGCGATCAACAAACTCGTCGGAAAGGAAACGGTCGTCGCATCGATAGCCAATCCCGTTCTGACGGGATTCACGCTGCCCAAGCTCCTCTGGATCCGCGATAACGAACCGGCACACTTCGCTCGCGTGCGAAAGATTCTGCTTCCGAAGGACTACCTGCGATTTCAGCTCACAGGCGAACACATCTGTGACGTTTCCGATGCCTCCGGCACGGCGTTGTTCGATGTCGTGCGGCGGCAATGGTCGACGTCTCTTGCGGATCAGCTTGGCGTCGATCGAAAGATTCTTCCTGCGGTTATGGAGTCCTCGGAGATCAGCGGCAAGGTTTCACACGCCGCAGCAGCGAGCACAGGTCTGCTCGAAGGCACTCCGGTTGTCGCTGGAGCGGGAGATCAGGCGGCAAGCGCTGTCGGAAACGGTATCGTCGAACCGGGAATCATGTCGTGCACGATTGGGACATCCGGCGTGGTCTTCGTGCATACGCCGTCGCCCGCGTACGATCCTGCCGGACGCGTGCACACGTTTTGCCATGCCGTGCCTGGTGCGTGGCATGTGATGGGAGTCACGCAGGGCGCGGGACTGAGCCTGCAGTGGTTTCGGAACAACCTCGCGCCGGGAGTGGATTACGACAAGCTGACGGCCGAAGCCGAGACAGCAGCTGCAGGGTCGCAGGGCTTGTATTGGCTGCCCTATCTGATGGGCGAACGCACTCCGCATCTCGACGCGAATGCGCGCGGCGGCTGGATCGGACTCACGGCAAAACACACGCGGGCGGATCTGATTCGATCGCTGCTCGAAGGTGTGTCCTACAGTCAGAAGGATGGCTTGGAAATCATCCAGAAGATGGGTGTGCGTGTGAATTCGGTTCGCGTCTCCGGTGGCGGCGCACGAAGCGCGTTTTGGCGTCAGATGCTGGCCGATGTTTTCAAACTGCGCGTCGCGGTGTTGGAAAGCGAAGAAGGATCCGCATATGGCGCTGCTCTTTTGGCGCTGGTGGGCACGGGCGAGTATTCGTCGGTGATCGAAGTGTGCAAAGCAGCGATCCGCGAAGTCGGATTCGTCGAACCCCGCGCCGAAGAATCCTCCATCTACGCTTCCGGCCACCGCGTCTATCAGTCCCTTTATCCGGTGATCTAAGAAAAAGGGGCCAGACGTGTTATTCCCCTTTATTGCTTTCAGCAATAAAGGGGAATAACACGTCTGGCCCCTTTTTTACTGGAGCTGGAAGGTGGCGGTGGCGACGTTGGTGACGCCAGGGATGGGTTGCTGGCCACCGATGGAGATCTCTATCGTACCGGCGTCTATGACGCGACGGCCGTCTGCCAGAACGTGAGACAGCTGCTCCGGCTTCAGCGTGAATTCCACAGTCTTTTTTTGATTCTTTTTCAACGCGATTCGCTGGAATCCTTCAAGAGATCGAATCGGTTCGCCCGGGGTTCCCCGACCCTTCACATAGAGCTGCACGACCTCTTCACCATCGCGGCTGCCGACATTCGTGACATCCACGGACACCTTTACGGAGTCTCCAATCTTTACCTGCTTCGGCAGCACCAGGTTTCCGTAAATGAACGTGGTGTAGCTCAATCCGTAGCCGAATTTGAATAGCGGCTCACCGGTAAAGAAGCGGTAGGTCTTCCCTTTCATCGCGTAGTCCGTGAATGGAGGAATCTGATCGGCGGACTTGTAGAAGGTCACCGGCAGACGGCCCGCGGGATTGTAATCGCCGAACAGCACATCGGCGATCGCCGTGCCTCCGGACTGACCCGGATACCACGCATCGACGATAGCCGGCACATTGTCCTTCGCCCAGTTCACGGCGACAGCGCTGCCGTTCATCAGTACCAGCACCGTGGGCTTGCCGAGCGCGACGACTTTTTTTAGAAGGTCTTCCTGCACCTGAGGAATTCCGAGCATGATGCGATCCCCGCCTTCGAAGCCTTCAACAGGGACTTTCATCTCTTCGCCTTCAAGTCGCGGAGTCAGACCCAGAACCATGACCACGGCATCCGCGGACTTTGCCGCATCGAGAGCGTCTTTCTCAGCACTCGCGCGAGTCTCCGGCGGCCGTGACCACACGAGCTGAATTCCGGCGTCTCCAGCGAACTCGTGATAGTCCAGCCGTATCGGGTATCTCTTCCCCGCTTCGAGAGTCACCGGTGCGTATTGATAGTTGAATCCGTGAATGCTGCTCGACTTCACGATCTGTTTGCCGTCGAGGTACAGCTCGTAAGCGTTCAATCCGATTGCGCCCAGTTGATAGGTACCCGAAGTTGGAGGCTCCAGGAATCCTGTCCATCGCACGCCAAAATCGTCATCGGGCAATTTGGTCGATGGTGATCCATCCCACCAGTAGAAATCTATTTTCGAATCCACCGTCGTATACGCCGGCGATGGATTGTTCGGAATCTGCCCCACCAGTTTTCCGGAACTGGGATACGTCAGCTCCGCCGGACGATGAGCGACGCCGTCAAAAGACGCGGATGCGTAATATTCGCCGGTCAGCCCTCCGGGAAGGGCGGAAGCCAGAATCACTTCGAAATGCGGCATATTCGGGGCGACATCGCTCCCTCGCGCATAAATCACCCTGGTACCGGGCACTTTAGCTTTGATTCCGTCGAGTGGAGTGACGGGTGCGGTGGGAATACCAGTGTAATTTCCCATCATGGTCTTATCGTCATCCGCGTTCGGACCGATCACCGCGATGGTTTTCAGTTTCTTACTCAACGGCAGAACATTGTTCTGGTTCTTCAGCAGCACGATGGACTTCCGTGCTGTCTCAACGGCGAGATCTCGATGCGCTTTGCTGTCGTTTACACTCAGTGGAATCTTCGAGTACTTCACCATCGCGGGCGGGTCGAACATGCCGAGTTTGAATCGAGCCAGCAGCAGGCGGTGCAGCGAGACATTGATTTCGGACTCCTTCAGCAATCCCGCCTTCACGGCAGCCAGAGCATTCGTGTACTCCACGCCGCAATCCAGATCGGTTCCCGCCTGAATGGCTTTCGCGACGCCCTGTTCAACAGTCGGCACAAACTTGTGATACTGGTAAATGTCGGTAATCGCCGCGCAGTCGGAAACAACGTAACCTTTGAAGTTCCATTCCCCGCGAAGAATTTCGCTGAGCAATCGCGTGTTCGCGCACGCGGGCTGGCCGGCAACGCTGTTGTACGCGCACATGACGGAGTACGCGCCGCCTTCCTTGATTGCCGCTTCGAAGTGCGGCAGGTAGGTCGCCCGCAGATCCTGCTCGCTGACGACGGCGTCGAATGTGTGACGCGAGGGCTCCGGACCGCTGTGAACTGCAAAGTGTTTGGCGGTGGCGATTGTCTTGAAGTACGTCGGATCGTCACCCTGCATGCCTTTGATGAAAGACACGGCCAGGCGTCCGGTCAGGTACGGATCTTCTCCGTAGGTCTCCATGCCGCGGCCCCATCGCGGATCGCGGAAGAGATTCATGTTGGGCGTCCAGAACGTCAGGCCCTGGTAAATGTTGCGCTTTCCGCGGCGGACGTATTCGTTGTACTTCGCGCGAGCCTCATCGGAGATGGTCGTGGCGACACGCGACATGAGGGTAGTGTCCCACGTCGCGGCGATGCCGATGGCCTGAGGAAATACTGTCGCGCGGCCGGCGCGGCCGACGCCGTGAAGCGCTTCGTTCCACCAGTTGTAGGCAGGTACGGCGAGCCGATCGATGGCGACAGAGTCGTTGGTGAGCTGGGAGATTTTCTCTTCGAGCGTCATTCGCGAGATCAGGTCATCCACCCGCACGTCCATTGGCGCCTGAGGATCCTTGTAAAAGGGGGTTGGCTGAACCTGGGTCAGGGTGATGGAAGAGGTGAGAGCGAAAGAAATCAGAAGTACCAATGCGAACCATTTCATAGGAACCTCAAATAAGGCGAACAGTTGGGGAGAATCCCTCTCCTGAAGGGAGAGGGTGCCGCGAAGCGGCGGGTGAGGGGTGCAGAAACGGAACCGTCACTTCACCCCTCACCCGGCTCTTCGAGCCACCCTCTCCCTTCGGGAGAGGGATTTGATTCAAGCCTTACCTTCACAGCGGAAGTTTACTGAAGGTCTGAAAGTACTGCAGGATCTGATCTCGCCAGGCGGCGGAATCGCGAACCTGAATTGCCAGGCGATCGGCCACTTCCCGGTGCCGCTGCGGATCAATCTTACTGGCAAGCGATGCCCACGTTGTCTGAAATCCATCGGCCTGAGTCGCACCCAGCCGATACTTTTCCTTCAGCGCTTCCCACAATGTTTTGCCGGACTTCGTTTTGTAGTCCCAGGCGCATCGATGGAACCACAGCAGATAAATCTCCGGACACGTCGCCAGACTGTCGAACATATCCCGCACCTGCGGGAAGTATTGACCGACGGCCTTGTTCCCTTTCATCGTGCGATCAAACCCAACGCCCTCCGTCGATGCCTGATGGTAGTACACCGCCGTCCAGTCCGCCCGCTGCGCCCGCGCGTTCTGGGGCATCGGCGCGTAGTGATCTCCGCCAATCAGGTGGTGCAGACCCAGCGGCATCGTGTAATTCACGAAGGCCTCGCGCGAGTTCATCATCAGGTCTCGAATCGTTCGCACGGTCTGGGCATCATTGGTGAACGTCATCCGCGTCCACTCCTCGGCGATCTCGGCCGCAGTGCGCGTGTGATCCCACGCGAGGCGTCCAGCCGCATACCAATTCGCCTGCGAAAAGTGATGCCCGCACCAGTTGGCATTCAATCCAGGATTTGTCACCGACACGATGCCGGTCACACGGTACGGATACACGCCACCTTCCAGCACCTTGCCCACAGTCGAACCTTTACCCTTGGCATAGGTATCCGCGTCGAGAAACTCTTTCCACATCGTTCCGAGATACACAAGGTGCTTCGCCTGGCCCAGATATTCCTGCGTCGCCTGAATCTCCGCCATGACGGGGGTCTGCTTCATTGCGCCGAACAGAGGATGAAACGGTTCGCGCGGCATGAAGTCAATCGCACCGTTCTTCACCTGCACGAGAACATTCGATCGAAACTGTCCATCGAGCCTGGTGAACTCGATGTACGCGCGCTTCGCCCGGTCGGGATCGACGTCCTCATCATAGATGAACGCACGCCAGATCACGGTGCCGCCGTGTGGAGCAAGCGCATCGGCCATGACGTTGGCGCCTTCGGCATGATTGCGGCCGTAATCTTTCGGGCCGGGCTGGCCTTCGGAATTCGCCTTGACGAGAAAGCCTCCGAAGTCCGGAATGAGTTTGTAAATCTCATCCACCTTCGCCTTCCACCACGCGACTACGTCTTTGTCCAGCGGATCGGCAGTCTTCATTCCACCTGCAGTCACGGGCGCGGAAAAATTCACGGAAAGGTACAGCCGCACGCCATACGGACGCCACACCGTAGCGAGTGCAGCGATCTTCGGCAGGTATTCGGCAGAAATAAACTTAATGTCCGCATTAACGTTGTTGATTACAGCGCCGTTGATCCCAATTGACGCGTTGGCACGCGCGTAATCGGCATATCGAGGGCTGATCTTGCCCGGCAGGTCCGCCCACTGCCACAGTGAGTTTCCAGCGTAGCCGCGTTCGATGGTTCCGTTGGCGTTGTCCCAGTGATTGAGCATCCGCAGTTGAACTCTCGGCCGCTCGAACACATCGAGTCGATCGATCGGCTGTCCCATCTGAAGCAATCGCAGGAAGTGATACGCGCCGTAAAGGGCTCCCATTTCGCCATCCGCCACAACTGCGATCGCCGTCCGATTTCGCGCGCGTGCCGGCCGGATCAAGTACCCTTCCTTTCCCATCTTTGTCAGATCCGCAGCGATCGCAATCTCCCGAATGGTGGAAGAATTCGCTGGCGTTCCAATCACGACGGTTCCCTCGTCGATGCCGGCAGCGCTGGACTGCACAACCGGAATATTGGCGCCCAGCATCGAAGCCAGCGCGGTCGTCATCTCTTTGCGAATGACATCCGCTGTCGGTGTATTTCCTTCCACGAGAACCTGCTTGATCACACGGCGATACTGATCCGCCGCAGTTGCAGGCGGTGGCGCGTACCGGAGCCACAACTTGTACCCGTCTTCGTTTTGAACACCAGGCGCCTGCGCGAGCGCCTCTGGCAGAACACACAAACCCGCCGCGCCTGCAATTCCCGTTCGAACAAAGTCTCGTCGTGTAACCTTCATAGATTCACTCCCGAGGCCAGGTAGCCTCCATCGACGGCGATGCATTCCCCTGTCATGAAACTCGCACCATCCGAAGCAAGCAGCACCGCGGCGCCGACAATTTCTTCAGGCTTTCCGAAACGTCCCATCGGCGTTCGCATCAGAATCTCGTTCCCGCGCGGCGTCCCCATGATGAGTTTGCTGTTGAGTTCCGTGGGGAACACACCGGGCGCGATGGCGTTCACCATGATTCCGTCCTTCGCCCATTCGCAACCGAGTCCGCGCGTGAGAGACAGCACCGCGGACTTCGCCGCGCAATACGCGGCCACCTGATAGAACGCACGATACGAGCCCAGCGACGCAATATTGATAATGCGTCCGCGGCCGCTGGCCTTCAACGGTTCGTAAAACGACTGGCACGCGCGCAGCACGCCAGTGAGATCCGTGTCCATCAGCGAACTCCACTGTTCCTCTGTCACTGTCAGTGTCGGCTGCTTGAACGTCACACCCGCAGCATTCAACAGAATATCGACACGGCCAAATTGCTTCAGCACCGCATCGCGGAACGAATCGATGGTTGCGCGATCTCCAACATCGGCGGCGTGGCACATGGTAGATCGGCCGGCGGCTTCGATCTCCTTGCAGACTTCCCGGATACGGTCTTCCCTTCTTCCGGTCGGAATCACCGTCGCGCCATGTTCGGCAAGACCGATGGCGAGCGAGCGCCCGATTCCGGAAGTTGCCCCCATTACTACGGCCACACGATCGGTCAAGTCGAAGACGTTCGCCATATTCACCTATTAATAAGGTAGAGCCACAGGACGGTTGTTCGTTGGGTCCGCCCAGCGATCGTTGGGGATCAGCGGAGTCCAGCCCGGACGCGCCGGATCCTGGTCATACGGATAATTGCCGAGACGCTTATACAGTTCGTTGTACTTCCCCAGCTTCTCCCGATCGAGCTTTACACCCAGTCCCGGCCCCGTCGGCACGCGAATGGCGCCGTTCTCGAATTTCATCAGGCCGCCGACGATGATGTCGTCGGTGAGATGGTGATAGTGCGCGTCGCCTGCGAATGAAAGTCCGGGAAGAACCGCGCCCATGTGCAGCATCGTGGCCAGCTGAATTCCGAGTTCGCCGGAGGAATGAACGGCGATTCCCAATTGAAACGTCTCGCACACGCCAGCGGCTTTAACGCATGCGCGAATTCCTCCCCAGAACGTCGTGTCGAGAAGAATCACATCGACTGCGGTGTTTAAGACATTCGCCGCGAGTTGCTCAAAGTTCACGACGACCGTATTCGTTGCCAGGGGCACACGAACCTTCTCACGCGTACGCCGCATGCCGTTGAGACCGTATACGGGATCTTCAAGGTAATCGTTGTTCAAACCCTCAATCGCCTGGCCGAATCGAATGGCCTGTTCGGTGGACCACACCGCATTGGGATCGAATCGCAGCGAGTCTCCGGGGAACGCGGCCGCCAGCGCGCGATAGGCGTCGAGTTCGTAATCGGGATGAAAGACTCCACCCTTCATTTTGTGTGTGGTGAATCCGAATCGCTGTTTCAGTTCTTTTGCGTGAGCAACCAGCTGCTCGATGGTGCGCACTTCTCCGGTCTTCGTTTTCGGATTCGGATAACGAAAGAAGCAATAGGAGGCGAATCGAACGGTGTCACGGACACGCCCGCCCAGAATGTCGCACACCGGAACTCCCCATGCCTGACCGAGAATATCCAGGCACGCGAATTCCAGAGCCGCATGAATCTGAGTCCGGTTGTTATAGAGAGACGCGGTGGGATTCGCGATGAGAAACCGCATCTCCTCAAGCCGGGCCGGATCGTGCCCGACGAGATACGCCTTCATCGTACGAAACGTTGCTTCGGCCGATTCGCCGCCACCGCCCATTTCGCCAAGACCGATGAGGCCATTGTCCGTTTCGACTTCGACGATGGTCCGAACAAAGCGTCCCCAGTGCACGCCATTGGCATGACGCAAGGGAGCTTCCAAAGGCACAGTGACGGTGGTCGCACGAATGTCCGTGATTTTCACAATGTTTACCGGCGCAACAATATATCAGAAGCGTTTGAGGCAGTAGCCGCGCTAATCTGAAGGCTCTCACGAAAGGCCGTCAAATTCATGGGCCCGTCGAATCTCACACCGAAGTTATCACTGCGAAATAAGGTCGCCATCGTCACGGGAGCCAGCCGTGGTGCGGGGCGCGGAATTGCGCTCGCACTCGGCGAAGCGGGCGCGATTGTTTACGTGACGGGTCGGAGCGTCCGGGGCAAAGCGACGACAGAGAATCTGCCGGGCACCATCGAGGACACCGCCGAAGCCGTAACGCTGCGCGGCGGCAGAGGCATTGCCGTGCGTTGTGATCATACGGTGGACGCGGATGTGGAAGCGTTGTTCGCCCGCGTGCAACAAATACAAGGACGGCTGGATCTTCTCGTCAACAACACATGGGGCGGTTACGAGCAGCACGACTTTCGAACCTTCGGCGCTCCATTCCAGGACCAACCGCTGCGTCACTGGGATGGAATGTTTACGTCCGGCGTCCGCGCCGCGATGGTGGCAAGCCGTTTCGCAGTTTCCATGATGCTGCCTCAAAAACACGGGATGATCTTCAATGTCACCGCGTGGGATCGGGACAAATTCATGGTGAATGTGTTCTACGACGTTGCCAAGAACGCCATCAATCGTCTGACGTACGGATTAGCGCGGGAACTCCAACCTCACAACATTGCCGCCGTCGCACTCGCCCCCGGGTTCATGCGCACCGAACGTGTCGCCGGAGCTTTCGAAGCTGCCGGCAGGAAGGACTACCTGACCTTCACCGAATCCCCGGAATATATCGGACGAGCTGTTGTCGCACTCGCGTCGGATCCGAACGTAATTGCGAAATCCGGAAAGGTCCTGCCTGTAGGAGATCTTGCCGAAGAATACGGATTCACGGACATCGACGGCAGACACATTCCCGCGTTCAAAATGCCCGATGAGGGATGAATGAACAGCGATTCGCGAAGCCCTGGCTGAAGCGTTCGTGGTCTAGTTTGAAATTCAGGCTCCCCTCCTGGGACAGGAGGGGTGGCGCGAAGCGCCGGGGTGGTAGCCAGGTCGTAGAAAAATTTCCCTTGCCTGCATCTACCACCCGCCTTCTCTTGATGTCGGATCCCGCTTCGCGATCCCGCTGCCCTCCTATCCTAGGAGGGCAGTCTTTTCGCCTCAATTCAAACTAGACCACTACCGCTGAAGCGGATAACTTGACGCCCGCCGTTTAGGGCGCGCATCATTGCCGGAAACAGGTGATCCCATGAATATTCTTCTCTTGATGGCAGTGCTTCTTGCTCCTGTCAGGGCCGTTCAGACGACCGGAATGGTTTCGGGTGAGATCCGAACCCGTGAAGGGCAACCCGCTGGGGGAGTCCGTGTCAGTGCGATGGCGATACCCGATCCCGGCACTCCTGCCAATAGCGGAACCGCGCTGATCAGTATCGGAGTAACCGACAGTCAGGGCCGATACCGGCTCGAGAACATTCTCCCGGGACGCTACTACATTACGGCTGGATTCGTGGACCTGCCGACCTACTATCCCGGCGTGTCGGCGATTTCCGGTGCAACGCCGGTGCAGGTACTGTCGGGAACTCCAGTCACCGGAATCAATTTCGCGGCAGCGAATACTCTGGGCGTAACGGTCAGTGGCCGTGTTCGCAGAGCGACGGGAGCCGGGGGCGCCGGGGGTGTTGGCGGTCAGTCGGTCGCGCTGATCGGCGGCCCCGCAATTCAGCAAGCCACAACAGCGGCCGATGGCTCATTTCAGATTCTGAGGGTGCTTCCTGGCACCTATCAATTGAGTTCGGCGGCAGGCAGAACCAATCCCCCGCTCACCATTGTCGTAGGTGATCAGAACGTCTCCGGCCTGGAGATCCTCGTGGTCCCGACCGTGACCGTCACGGGGAGTGTTGTCATCGAAGGGAGTGGGATAAAGCCGCGCGTCTCTATTCTATTTTCTTCATTTAAGGGAATCGGGCAAAGCAACATGAGTGTGACGTCGCAGCCCGATGGTTCGTTGCGGACCACGGTACCGGAGGGAGACTACCGAGTTTCCTGGTCCATCCTGCCGGTGGGATATGCAATAAAGTCTGTCACCTCCGGCAACCTCGATCTCCTGACCGGTTCCCTGAAGGTTTCGGCAGATGCACCTCCGGAACCCATCCGAGTCCTGATGTCGGTTGACGGGAATCCATGGGTGAAGGTTTCCGGGCGTGTCACAAACCCTGGCTCGACCCGGACGCTTATATTAACGGGCCCGAATGTGGACCAGATTCAATTGACCGTGAATCCGGATGGCACCTTCGAGATACCACAGGCATTGCCCGGCCAGTACCAGGTTCGTCCCAACCCGATTACAGCGACATCGGGACCGGCCATACAATCGCTGGTCACACAATCGATCAGCGTCGTCATTCCAAACCAGGACACCACGAACTTCATCATTCCGCTGCCTCCGGTGAAAGTTGTTGAAGGTAGTGTTGTGAACAACTCCGGCGCTCCAGTTCAGGGACGGTTTTCGCTCACTTATTCGCAGACGAGTTCCACTTCTTCCTCGTCGGGTTCAAGAACTATGGCAACCGCGTCCGACGGCAGGTTCACTCTTGAAGTGCCGCCGAGCGGTGATGTGCGTATTTCTGTGAGTGCCCCTGGTTATTCGATCAAGTCGTTTACATACGGAACGACGGACCTCATGCGGGAGAGCATGAAAGTAGCGATGACCGATACTGCAGAACTGCAAGTCGTGTTGGACACCACGTCGACGACGATTGGCGGTGTCGGCGTGGTTGGCGGGTTGGTTAGCAGTGTCGTAGGCGGCGTTCCCGGAGGCGTCGTCACCAGTTCAAGTTCTTCAACGCTCATCGCACCTCCGCCGCCGCCCCCACCTCCGCCGCCGGCACCTGCAGCTTTACCCGCAAATGTGAATCGGGTCAGCTCTGAAGTGGCTCAGTCGAATATCGCCTCGCGTGTTGCACCGGTCTATTCTCCGCTTGCAAGAGCCGCCCAAATACAAGGCAATGTCGTGCTGCAGTTCGAGATTACGATTGAAGGCAAGGTGCAGAACGTCAGCGTTGTGAGCGGTAATCCGATACTCACTGCCGCCGCCATAGATGCAGTACGGCAGTGGAACTACAAACCATTCGTTCTGAATGGCCAGACGATTCCGGTGTACACGACGGCAACGATGAACTTCACGTTGCCATGAGCAATGGCACTCTCATCGGCAACTATTTCTTGCCAACCTCCTCGAGTTGAGATTACATTCCAAACGTAGTGATGTAGTGACATTGGAGGCTTCCGATGAAGATGGGCTTGCGCGAGGCGAATCAGAATTTTTCAAAAGCCATGAAGGCGGTGAAGGCCGGAAAGGTTGTTATCTTGACGGATCGAGGTAATCCCATCGCCACAATTCAGCCTTACAAAATGGCGGCCACACAGGCAGATGCCATTCTCCGATTGGAACAGGAAGGAATACTTCGTCCAAACCCCAAAGCGGGTGTTATTCGAGACAACCTGGCGCCAATTGTCGCAAAACGCGTATCGCTGTCAAAAACCCTTCGGGAACTTCGAGACGAGGAATAGTGGAGGCATTGCCCGCCTATTTTGACAGCAGTGTCCTGGCGAAGATCTATGTCAGGGAGATCGGATCCACCACCGCTCGCCGCCTGGTTCGTTCCAGGCAGGTCATTACTTCCTCAATTGCCGGTTTGGAATTGATGTCGGCTTTCCGGCGAAATCTAACATCAGGTTCGATCGATGAAAAATCGTACTCAACGATCGTCGAGCGGTTTCAGCAGCATCGAAATAAATGGCGCTGCGTGGAACTGATGCCTGCCGCACTCGAAGCAGCCGAGGAATATGTCTCCAGATTCGACATACGTGCTCCGGACGCCATCCATGTCGCCTGTGCGACGATCAGCCGGGGCCGATTTCCCCGCGACCTGTCGTTTATTACGGCCGACGCTCGACAACGTGCTGTGGCGGCGATTCTGGGACTCGATGTAATTTGGGTTGGAAATTAAAAAGCCTCGATGAACCTTCTGGGGCTCTCGAAATTCGAGAGCCCCTTTTTTCTGCTAGAACAGGAACCGCAGCTGGCCCTGAAAGACGCGCGTCTGATTGCCCTTCGCGGCGATCGTTCCGAAAGCCGAGTTGTTGATGCTGTACTGCGGATTGTTGGGCTGCGGATGGTTCATGAGATTGGTGGCGTCGAACCGAATCTGCACCTGCTTGCTTTCACTGATTCGGAATTGCTTGGTCAGGCTGCCATCCATGGTCCAACTGCCTGGTCCGATGATTCTCATCTGTCCCATCGTTCCCCGTTTGCCCGGCGACGGGTTTTGTAAAACAATCTGGCCCGATGAGTTCGCGATGGCCGTCAGCGGGCATCCGGCTGTGACCCCGGTCCGGACATTGAATCCCATCGCGTCGGTGGTGTCCAGAAGTCCGCCTGGGGCACAGGCAGGATCGGTGACGACCTTATAGGTTCCTACCGTACCGAAGTACGTACCTCCCAGACCCGATCCCCCGACGTTTTCACCCCAGTGGACCTGGCCGCCCGTGAGATCCCAGGGGCCTACCACGTCCGGAGTGCCGTTGCCGTATAACATGCTCTGCGCGCCGATCGACGCCGGAGCTCCACTGAAGATATTGGCGGTCCAACTCAATCTCCAGCCCTCAATGGCGCGGGCCACAGCTCCCGAACTGTTACCCAGAAGCAATTTGTTTGGACCAAATGGCAATTCCACTGTGCCATTCATTCGGAACTCCTGACCGCGATGATTTGACGCGAGCCGGTAGTCGGCATCCCGGTTTAGCGGGTCGGTCCAGCCCGTCCCTGGCAGTTCCATGGATTTGGCCCAGGTATAAGTGGCCTGGATGCTTACGTCCTGAATGGGCCGCGCGGTGACCTGGGCCTCCATGGAATGGTAGTTGGAACTGCCGGTGTTGGCGTTGTAGTTGGGATTGGTGAACTGCGGGTTGGCAACCAGGTAATCCTCCGGGAAGCAACGGAGCGGAGTGGGGATCGCCGGTCCGACGGTAGTCTGGCCATTGGCCAGTCGATCGCAGCCATTGCGGAGAATTCTACCGCCCAGGTTGGGGACCGCCTGAGCCGCCAGAAGGCCCGCAGTCGGGCTGCCGCCCGTGTTCGAGTTGATGAAGGTGGCGATGTTCTGGTAATCGCCTTGCGCGAACTGCGTGGCGAACCGGCGACGGAGGTGGAGTGAGCCGGTCTGTACCACGCCGGTGCCGTTGGTCGTTCCAATAGCGGTGTAGCCGGCAGTCGTGCTGTTGAGGTTCATCCCGGCAAACATCTGATCGAAGATTGGGGCCTCTCCACCTCGCCGTACGGTTTCCAGTGCATTAAAAATTTCCGAATTGTAGAAGACGTTCGACGTGTTGAGATTGACCGTGTTCTGGCCAAAGAATCCAAGACCGATCTGCTTCTTTGCCTGTGTTCCGGCGTATCGCAGGTCCACTGTCAGGTTCCGGCGAACCTGGTGCGTCACCGAGAGAGTGAAATTTTGAATGTAGGGGGTCGTGTAATTCGGGTCGAACGCCGTGTAGGTGAGAGCAACCGGATGACTGTAAGGAGCGCCCAACGTGCCTCCGGGAACGGCGGGGTTGGTCGGTTTTATTGGAACGATCGTCGATACGTTATTCAGGTTGAGATACGGGTTGCCCAGAGCAGCGAAATCGATCGTCGCGTTGCTTGTCGCACCCGGCGCTCCGCCGAGGTAGCTTTCGGCACCGGAACCGCCGCGCCCCGCGCCTCCAAAGGTCATTTGATATCCGCCCCGAACGGTCGTCTGACCTTCCTTTCCGAACGGGGGCTGCCATGCGAAGCCAATCGCCGGACCGAAATTATTGAAGTCGTTGCGATACACGGTCTTGTTCGGATTCGGGCTGTTTGGTCCCACAAACTCCACGGTGGTAATCAGGCTGGGATCGCAGTTCGACGCGGGAATTCCTGCCACTCCGCTGGCCTGGCCCGTCGTGCATTGCAGCGAACCGCTGGGCCCATAACCGCTGAGATAGATGTTGCCCGGAGCCAGCAGCCACTTGTCGAAGGGGTTGGTATTTCCGAGCACACCCCTTCCCACGCCAAAGAGCCCATTCCCCAGTCCGGGTGCAGCGGTCGTAAAGCCCGAGGCGATGAAGGGCACGCCGTAGTATTCCCAGCGCACGCCCAGATTGAGAGTGAGCGAATTGCTTATCTTCCAGTCGTCCTTGACGAAAAATGCGGCCTCGTTGGTCACCTGATCCCGGTACTTCTTCTCCAGCGTATTGTAGGTCTCCCATTTCGCATTCTGGACGTCGCTGGCGTTGTCGATCCAGTAGAGCTGAGAACCCTGATTGACGGACCCGTTGAAGAAGTACAAGAGACTACGCGCCTGATCCTGAGCGCCGGTGCCTGCAGTGGTGATCAGTCCCGGCAGGCCGCCGCTGGTGGTCGAAATGTTGGTCGCGACATTCGCGCCGGCTCCTCCCGTGAGCGTCGGGAGTGGCGTTCCTCCAACCGCGTTGTATGCCGTCGATT
>Ga0210380_10000189_pt1 | contig 33500 bp, 27 predicted proteins | sample PLM4_5_coexredo_FD_155476 | JGI IMG/M metagenome (GOLD analysis project Ga0210380, IMG submission 155476) | Groundwater sediment microbial communities from an aquifer in East River, Colorado, USA - PLM4_5_coex redo | ecosystem: Environmental > Terrestrial > Soil > Riparian zone | place: USA... | reverse complement strand
TCTGGAAGTCTCGCTCGGTGAGGTCGGTGACCGGCATGCCCGCCGCGTCGGTGACGAACGTATCGACTTCGACGAGGTTCGTCTCGACGCGAAACGTGAGCGGCGGCTGAGCGGGCGGCGCGGGGGGCGGCTCCTGGAGCGCCGGGCGGGTCTGTCCCCAGAGCAGCGCGACGATCAGGACGGCCAGGGCACGGCGCGACATCGGGAATATTATCGCTCGCCAACCATTGAACCAGGCGGGGCGTCCAACCGATATGGACCTTCGAGTGGTGCCAGTTCCCACCGCCTTATACTCAGACGACATGGCGCTCGACGTAGCCGCGGTGCAGGATGTCCTTCGTACGGAAGGGCTGGACGGCTGGCTGCTCTACGACTTCCACGGATCGAACCCGATCGCCGCGCGCCTCGCCGGCCTGACCGGCGGCGGTCATATGACGACGCGACGCTGGTACTACCTGATTCCGGCCGTGGGTTCACCGCGCGCGCTCGTCCACGCCATCGAGAAGCACAACCTCGACTCGCTGCCGGGCGCCAAGTCCGTCTACGCCGGCCGCGACGAACTCGACGCGGGGCTGTCAGAGCTGCTGCGGGGCGCGCGGAAGGTGGCGATGGAGTACTCGCCCGGGTGCGCGATCCCATACCTGTCGCGCCTCGACGCAGGCACCGCCGAATCGATCAGGGCGCGCGGCGTGGAGATCGTGTCCTCTGGAGACCTCGTGCAACGGTTCGAGGCCGCGTGGTCGGAGGCGCAACTCCACACGCACCGTCGCGCCTCGGACGCGCTGCACCGGATCAAGGATCGGGCCTTCGACGCGGTCCGCCGTCACGCCGGCCCGCTCACGGAGTACGATCTGCAGCAGCAGATGGTGCGGTGGTTCGAGAGCGAGCAACTGATCAGTGATTCAGCCCCCGTCGTCGCGGTCGGCGCGCACGCGGGCAATCCTCACTATCTGCCAACAGCGCGGCACAGCGCCCCGATCGAACCTGAACAGGTGCTGCTCCTCGACCTGTGGGGGAAGCTGGATGAGCCGGACGCGGTCTACGCGGACATCACGTGGGTGGCGTTCATCGGCCCGCGCGCGCCCGACGAGATCACAGCGGCGTTCGATGCAATCGTCCGCGCGCGCGACGCCGCGGTCGATCTGGTTGAGACCTCCGCGCGCGGGGGGACCGACCTTCGAGGCTGGCAGGTGGACCGCGCCGCGCGGGACGTCCTCGTTGACGCCGGATTCGGCGCACATGTGCTGCATCGGACCGGCCACAGCCTCGGCCAGAACGTCCACGGCAACGGCGTGCACCTCGACGATTTCGAAACGCACGACGACCGGCGTATCCTGCCGGGCACAGGGTTTACCATCGAACCCGGGCTGTATTTCGACACGTTCGGCGTCCGAACCGAGATCAACGTATTTCGCGGCGATCGCGACGCCCAGCTCACCGGACCGCGGCAAACCGGCCTGGTGCAGGTGTGAATCTGAGGCAGGCGGGCGCACTTTTTCACAATTTCGTCAAAGTTCAATTCGTAGAGTCGTATGTGTGACCTACAGCGATAACATCATCTAGAGACTCATAGAACAGAGGGATGTCCACATGTCGAACCGAAAGACCACACTCTTCTACGCGCTGCTGATCGCGGTCGCCTCGCTGGCGGTCGGGATGGTGCTCGCCTCCCGTCTGGATCTGTCGCCCGAGTCGTCTGCCCAGACGGTCGCGACCACGCCGTTCAACAACGCGCCGATTACGGGTGGGTTGACGGCGACGACCTTCAGGGACGTGGCCAAGAGCGTGACGCCGGCCGTCGTGAACATCAGGACGGAATCGCGGCAGCGGGCGCAGGACCTCAGCGAGTTCTTCGGCGGCGGGCAGGGCGACGACCTCTTCGAACGCTTCTTCGGGCCGGGCGGTCAGGGCGGCCAGGGTGGCCAGGGCCAGGGTGACCAAGCGCCGCAACGTCAGCGTCCGCGCGAACAGGTGGTGCAGGCCGCCGGCACCGGCTTCATCATCGACAAGGCCGGGTTCATCCTGACCAACAACCACGTCGTGGACGGTGCGACCAAGATCGAAGTGTCGCTCTACGGCGAGGATTCCGACCAGGAGTACGCCGCGCGCGTGGTCGGCCGGGATCCGCTGACCGACAGCGCCCTGATCGAGTTGACCGAGAAACCCAACCATCCGCTGCCGGAGATCAAGTTCGGCGATTCGAGCCAGATGCAGCCGGGCGACTGGGTCATGGCAATCGGCAACCCGTTCGGCCTGGCCCACACCGTCAGCGTCGGCGTGATCAGCGCGCTCGAGCGGCCGTTCCCCACGACCGAAGGCCGGAGCACCCAGGTGCTGCAGACGGACGCCGCAATCAACCCGGGTAATTCCGGCGGACCGCTGCTCAACATCCGCGGCGAGGTGATCGGCATCAACTCGGCGATCTACACCGACGCCAGACAGTCGGGCAACATTGGCATCGGCTTCGCCATCCCGATCAACACCGTCCGTGAGCTGCTCCCGCAGCTGCGCAACGGGAAGATCACGCGGGGCATGATCGGCGTATCCATCGGCACGATCCCCGAAAACGCCACCGAGACGCTCGGTCTCAAGGGGCGGCAGGGCGCGCTGGTCGCCTCGGTGGCGCCCAATGGGCCGGCCGCCAAGGCGGGAGTCGAGCCTGGCGACGTGATCATCCAGTTCAACGGCAAGCCGGTGAAGGACCGCGACGCACTCGTGTCGATGGTCGTCGCGACGTCACCGAATACGACGGTCCCCGTGCGCGTGGTGCGTGACCGCGAGGAGCGGACGGTCAACGTCACGGTGGGCGAGCTCGATCTGGACGCCGAGCAGGCGCGCATCGCCGGTGGCGGTCGCGGTCCTGCGCCGCAGCAGGAAGCCAGCAGCGGCTTCGGGATGTCGCTCAGCAACATCACGCCGGATGTGCAGCGCCGCCTCCGACTCGACGACAGCGTGAGGGGCGCGGTGGTCGTGGACGTCGAGCCGACCAGCGCGGCTGCCAGGGCGGGAATCATGCCGGGCGACGTCATCACGCGGGTTGGACGCGCCACGATCGGCAGTGTCGCCGACGCCAGCCGCGAGCTTGGCCGAGTGGCATCGGGCGGCACGGCCATCCTGCGGATCATGCGCAACGGACAGGATACGGCGGTGGTGGTGACGAAGGAGTAGGACCGGAAGCCCCTTTCGTCTTGTGATACAAGAGTCGTCTCGGGTCCGCCCCGAGACGACTCTGATGATCGAGCGCGAGATCAAACTCAGGTACGCCACCGCCGCGGACGCGCGATCCGCGGTACTGGCTGCAGGCGCCACGCCCCTCCGATCGCGCCGCCTTCAGGCCGACGCCTTGCTCGACACCCACGACGACGAGTTGCAGCGGCGCCGGTGCGTCCTTCGCATGCGACGCGACGCCCACCAGAGCGTGCTGACGTTCAAGGGCCCCGGACATCCCGGATCGATGAAGGTGCGCGACGAGTACGAATCCACCGTCGGCGACGGCGACGTGATGCTTCACATCCTCGAGGAGCTCGGGTTCCGCGTCTCGTTTCGCTACGAGAAGTATCGAGAGGAGTACTCGGCTGGAGACGTCACGGTCGCGATCGACGAAACCCCTGTGGGGACCTTCGTCGAGATCGAAGGCAGCGAAACAGGCATCCTGGCGCTGTCGGCCGCACTCGGCCGATCGCCCGCCGACTTCGTCCTCGAATCCTACCGCGGGCTCTTCCTTCGACACAGGGACGCCCTGGGGCTGACCGGACGAGACATGGTCTTCGGCGCGGAATGATTCCGGCGCTCGTGCTGACCGCCGGGCTGGCCACACGCCTCTACCCGCTCTCGCTGGTGCGGGCCAAGGCCGCTCTGCCCGTTGCGGGCGAGCCGCTCATTCGACACATCCTGCGCTGGCTGGCGAAAGGCGGTATCACCGACGCGGTGCTGAACCTCCACCATCTGCCCCACACGATCACCGGCATCGTCGGCGGCGGGATGGAAGGTGTTCGCGTGCGATATTCCTGGGAAGTACCCCTGCTCGGGTCGGCGGGTGGCCCGCGCCGGGCGCTGCCCCTCCTGGATTCGCCGACGTTTCTGATCGTCAACGGTGACACGCTGACCGACGTCGATCTCGGCGCGCTCCTAGCGGCCCACCGGCACACCGATGCACTCGTGACGATGGCGGTCGTGCCCAACGTCGAGTCTGCCAAGTACAGCGGGCTCGCCGTGGACGACGACGGCGCTGTCATCGGGGTTGTTGCGCGCGGCTCGGCGCAGCCGTCTGCGCACTTCGTCGGCGTGCAGGTCGCCGAGACCGGCGCGTTCGAATCGCTGGTCGACAACGTGCCGTTCGAGTCGGTCTCGGGCCTGTATCCGTCGCTCATCGCCGCGCGGCCGGGCAGCGTGCGTGCGGCCGGAATCACAGGAACCTTCGCCGATATCGGCTCACCTCGCGACTACCTGGCCACGAGCCTCGCGATCGCTCGCGGCGATTCGCGGCGCCTGTGCTCGGGCGTCGACACACGCATCGATCCGAGCGCGACGCTCGACGAGACGATCGTATGGGACGACGTGGAGATCGGCGCAGGCGCGCGCCTGCGCCGCTGCGTCGTCACCGATGGCGTGCGAATACCTGACGGAACATGCTGGGAAGACTCCACGATTCGCGTCGCGCCAGACACCCTGTCGACGGGCGAGCGGCGCATCGGCGACCTGGCAGTGGGATCGCTCTGATGTCTGTGCCTGCAGCCGACGGCAGCGATGTTCGCGAACGCATCGATCGGTTCCTCGAAGACGCGGCCCTGGCGTCGCGGGCGGTGGGGATCGTGCCGCTCACCGGCGATGCCTCGGATCGCCGCTACTTTCGCGTTCGGCTTCGCGACGAGGCCTCCCAGGTGCTCGCCGTGCACCCCGGTCCGATCGAATTCGCGACGCTGCCGTTCGCCAGCGTGGCCCGCCTGCTGGATGCGATGCCCGTGCCCGTGCCCGCGATCCTGTCCCACTCGGACGCGCTCGGTATCCTGGCCCTACAGGACCTCGGCGACGTGACGCTGCAGGCGCACTTGGGCGCTGCCTCGCCAGGGCAGCACGCCGCGTTGTACCGACAGGCGGTGACCTTTCTCGACACCTTGCAGCGACGGGGCGCCGAGCTGGCGTCGCCGGCGCACCCGTCCTATCGTGTCGCGTTCGACGACGAGAAGCTGATGTGGGAACTCAACTTCTTCACGAAGCACTTCCTCGAAGCGTATCGCGGTGCCCGCATCGGCGCGGCATCACGGGACGCGTTGGCGGCCGAGTATTCGGCGATCGCGCAGGAGCTGGCGTCTGAACCCCGCGTCCTCTGTCACCGCGACTATCACAGCCGCAACCTGATGCTGCACGACGGCAGTCTGTACGTCATCGACTTCCAGGACGCCCGCATGGGACCCGACACCTACGACCTTGCGTCGCTCCTGCGCGATTCCTATGTCGATTTCACCGAAGAGCAGGTCGACGAGTGGATCGCCTTCTTTCTCGCGCTGCGCAGCGGGCGGTCCCATGCGCCCGGTGCACCGACCGACAATCACGCAGAGTTCGTCAGGCGATTCGACCTCATGGCGCTGCAGCGCAATCTGAAAGCGCTCGGCACGTTCGGATTCCAGACGACGTCGCGTCAGAATCCGGTCTACATCCAGTACATTCCGCGCACGTTGAACTACGTTCGCGCCAACGTGTTGCGCTACCCGCGGTTCGCGCGGCTGCGCGATCTGCTGGCGGAGCATCTCGAGGAGCTCCGCTAGGCTAAGATCGAGCGTTGTCCAAGCGGCAATTCGGCGTGTCCACGCACCTGTACCACGAAGAACGGCTGGTTCGCGACCACCTCGCGGCCATCGCCGGCCACGGCTTCGAGGCAATCGAGGTGTTCGCCACGCGCTCGCACTTCGACTATCGCGACGCTGGGGCGGTCGAGGCGCTTGGTGCATGGCTCGTTGAGTTCGGTCTCGAGCTGCACTCGATGCATGCACCGATTGTCGAGGCGATTCGTCAGGGGCGGTGGATCGGATCGTATTCCCTCGCCTCCGCCGACGACACACGCCGCCGCGCGGCGGTGGCCGAGGCCGGCGCGGCGCTCAGGGTCGCCGAACGCGTGCCCTACCGTTACCTGGTCGTGCACCTGGGGGTTCCCGACGGACAGTCGCCGACGGCCGCCGACAACGACGCGGGCGCGGCCCGCCGAAGCGTTGAGGAGATCGTTGAGCTTGCCGCCGGCGTGCACGTGGGCGTCGCAATCGAGGTGATGCCCAACGCGCTCTCCGGCGCGCCCGCGATCTGCGCCCTCATCGAAGATGGCCTCGAGGGCGCGGACGTGGGTATCTGCCTGGACTACGGGCACGCCCACCTGATGGGCGATCTGGGCGAGGCGATCGAAACCGTGGGCGGTCATCTCTGGACCACCCACGTGCACGACAACGATGGTCGACGGGACGACCACGCGGTCCCGTTCTCGGGCCGCATCGACTGGGGCGCAGCGATGATGGAGACGCAGAAGATCGGATACGACGACATGATGATGTTCGAGGTGGCCGACTCCGGCAACCGCGTGGACGTGCTGCAACGAACCGTGCGGGCGCGTGCCGAGCTCGAGCGGATGCTCATCACCTATTAGGCAGACCATGCACGCCCATATCAGCGACATCGCTTCGCATCAGGGACAGCAGATCACCATCCGCGGCTGGCTGCACAATCGCCGTTCGAGCGGCAAGCTGCACTTCCTGATCGTCCGGGACGGAACGGGATTCGTGCAGGCCGTCATGTCGAAGGCGGCCGTCGGCGATGCGGCGTTCACACTGGCGGATCACCTCGGCCAGGAGACCTCGCTGTCGGTGACGGGCACCGTGCGCGCCGACGCGCGCGCCAAGGGAGGCTACGAGATCGACGTCGTCGGGCTGGAGGTGCATGGCGAGTCGCACGACTACCCCATTACGCCCAAAGAGCACGGCGTCGACTACCTGCTCGACCGACGACATCTGTGGATTCGTGCGGAGCGACAGACGGCGATTCTCCGGGTTCGTCACGAGGTCATCAACGCCGTCCGCGACTTCTTCAACAGCCGCGGATTCATCCTCTGCGACACGCCGATCTTCACGCCGGCAGCCTGCGAGGGCACGACGACGCTGTTCCCGGTGCAGTATTTCGAAGACACCACGGCGTACCTGACGCAGAGCGGACAGCTCTACAACGAAGCCAACGCCATGGCGTTGGGAAATGTCTACTGCTTCGGCCCGACGTTCCGCGCCGAGAAGTCGAAGACACGGCGGCACCTCACGGAGTTCTGGATGGTCGAGCCGGAAATGGCCTATGCCGACCTGAACGACGTCATCACGCTGGCCGAGTCGCTGATTGCAAGCGTCGTCGCGCGGGTGCTTGAGGCGAGACAGCACGAGCTGCGCATCCTGGAGCGCGACACGGCGCCCCTCGAGCGGGTGACGGCGCCGTTTCCACGGATGACCTACGACGTCGCCGCCAGCCTGCTCCGCGAGAAGGGACAGCCCTTCGAGTACGGCAGCGATCTGGGAGGCACAGACGAAACGCTGCTCTCCGAGCACTTCGACCGGCCGGTTGCCGTGACGCACTACCCAGCCAGCGTGAAAGCCTTCTACATGAAGCCCGATCCGGAGCAGCCCGACAAGGCGCTGTGCGTGGACGTCCTCGCGCCGGAAGGCTACGGCGAGATCATCGGCGGCGGCCAGCGCCTCGACGATCTCGACCTGCTGCTCGCGCGCATCAAGGAGCACAACCTGCCGCAGGACGCGTTCGAGTGGTATCTCGATCTGCGCCGCTATGGTACCGTCCCTCATGGCGGCTTCGGGATGGGCATCGAGCGGTGCGTTTCCTGGATCTGCAAGCTCGAGCACGTGCGCGAGACGATTCCGTACCCACGCATGCTGTACCGGTTGTATCCGTAGTCGGTTGGTGGTTCGTGGTTGGTGGTTCGTGGTTCGTGGTTGGTGGTTCGTGGTTCGTGGTTAGTGGTTCCTGAATGAAGATTGGAATGATTTCCCTCGGGTGTCCCAAGAACCTCGTCGACTCCGAGGTCATGCTCGGCCTCGCTCAGCAGGCCGGACACGAATTGACACGCGTTGCTGACGAGGCCGACGTGCTCGTCGTCAACACGTGCGCCTTCATTGACAGGGCCAAGCAGGAATCGATCGACGCGATCCTCGAGATGGCCCAGCTCAAGACCAACGGCCGCTGCCAGCGCCTGGTCGTCACCGGCTGCTTGGCGGAGCGCTATCGTGACGAGCTCCGAGCCGAGATCCCTGAAATCGATGCCGTCCTCGGAACGGGCGAAGTACCGGAGATCGTCGCGGCCCTCGGCGGGCCGGCTCTCACGGGCCCGCGAGACACCGAGACGCCGAGACACCACTTCATTCCGGTGCTTCGATCGAACGGTCAGCACGTCGCCTTTGAACCCCGCCTGCTCGAGGCGAGACCCCCCGAGCCCCGAAGCCCGGAGCCCGAACGGCGGCCCGAGCGGCCGACGTACATCTACGACGCCGACACTCCCCGCCTCCTCGCGACACCTCAGCACTACGCCTACGTGAAGGTCGCCGAAGGGTGCGACTACAAGTGCGCGTTCTGCATCATCCCAACCCTACGGGGCGCCTACCGCAGTCGATCGGCTGAGTCGATCGTGCGAGAGGCGCGCGGGCTCGCGGAGCGCGGCGTGAAGGAACTGCTCCTCATTTCGCAGGACACCACGTTTTACGGCGTCGACCGTGGCGAGCGGGGCGCGCTCGCCCGTCTGTTGCGCGAACTCAACGCGATCGACGGGCTTGAATGGATTCGCATGCTGTACCTCTATCCGACCACAATCGGCGACGATGTCCTCGACGCGATGGCCGAGAGCGAGAAGGTCTGCAGCTACGTGGACCTGCCGCTGCAGCACGCCTCCGACGCGGTCTTGGCGCGTATGAAGCGGCCCGGCACGCGTGCCGGTTACGAACGACTGCTCGATCGCGTGCGCCGGCGCGTGCCCAACGTGGCCTTGCGCACGACGTTCATCGTCGGCTTCCCCGGTGAAACCGACGACGATTTTGCCGAGCTCGTGGCGTTTGCGACAGGCGTGGGCTTCGACCATCTCGGCGTCTTCACCTACTCTCATGAAGAAGGGACCTCCGCCTTCGGGCTGGCCGACGACGTGCCGACTAGGGTCAAAGAGCGGCGTCGATTGAAGCTCATGAGGACGCAGCAGACGCTCGTCACCGCGGCTCAGCGGGCGCGCGTCGGATCCCGCGTCCGGCTGCTCGTGGACGGCCCGTCGGCCGACCACGATCTCGTCCTGCGGGGCCGTCTCGAAAGTCAGGCGCCAGACATCGACTCGGTCGTTTACCTGACAGAATGCGACCCGTCGACGTTGAGCCCGGGCTCCTTCATCCAGGCCGAGATTGTGGGGAGTCGCGGGTACGATCTGATGGCTCGGCCCGTGTGATATTCTTAAAGGTCGCTACGCGGAGAAAGTCTCCAAGTGGGCTCGTGCCCACTTTTTTTGTTTGTGGTGAGCGAAAAATTGGCACAAGTCCGCGCGATCGCTGATCGCGTGGCCCGCTCGCGCGGGTTGGAGGTGTGGGACATCGTGAGTCGCCACGAGCCCGGGGGGCGCGTGATCCGCGTGTTTATCGACCGGCCGGGTCCGGCCGCGACGCCCGAGGAGAGCGTGAGCATCGAGGATTGCGCGGACGTGAGCCGGGAAATGGGAACGATCCTGGACGTCGAGGACCCCCTGCCCTTCTCGTACACGCTCGTCGTCTCGTCGCCCGGGCTCGACAGGCCGTTGCGGAACGTGGAGGACTATCGGCGGTTTGCGGGCCGGCTCGCCAAGGTGGTCGTCAGCGAGATGGTTGACCACCAGAAGGCGTTCGAGGGCCGGCTGCGCGGCGTAGACCAGGACGATGTCCTGCTCGAGGGTCCGAAAGGACGGATGCACCGGCTGCCGCTGCGCCTGATTGCGCGGGGCCGGCTGGAAGTGGAGTTTTGATGCAGAACCCGTTGATGCAGACGATCGAGGCGCTTGCCAAGGAAAAAGGCATTGAGGCCGAGACCATCGTCACTGCCATCGAAGATGCCGTGCTCACGGCGTCGCGCAAGTACTACAAGACCAACGAGAATCTCAAGACGCGTTTCAACCAGGAGACCGGTCAGGTCGATCTCTTCGCGATCAAGCACATCGTCGAAACCGTCGAGGATCCGGCGACGCAGATTTCACTCTCGGAAGCCCAGCAGCTCTACGGCGACGAAGCCGAAGTCGACATGGAGATCGAGTTCCCGAAGCGAACCGACGTCCTGGGACGCATCGCGGCCCAGACGGCCAAGCAGGTCATCTTCCAGAAGGTGCGTGAGGCCGAGCGCGAGAACATCTTCGCCGAGTACAACCAACGTGTCGGCGAAGTGATCAACAGCACCGTCAAGCGATTCGAGAGCGGTGACCTGGTCGTCGAGATCGGGCGCGTCGAGGCAGTATTACCGCGCAAGGAACAGTCGCGCGCCGAGAGCTACACGGCCGGCGAACGCATCCGGGCGGTCATCAAAGGGGTCAATCGAGGCGCCAAGGGCCCGCAGATCATTCTCAGCCGCACCGATCCGGCGCTGTTGATCAAGTTGTTCGAGCAGGAAGTGCCTGAAATCTACGATGGCACCGTCATGATCCGCGGCGCCGTGCGCGAGGCGGGAGACCGCGCCAAGGTGGCGGTCTACTCGCGCGAACGAGACGTGGACCCCGTCGGCGCGTGCGTCGGCATGAAGGGAACCCGCGTCCAGGCCATCATTCGAGAGCTCCGCGGCGAAAAGATCGACATCGTGGAATGGTCCGAGGACGCGATCGTGTTCGTGACCAACGCGCTGAGCCCCGCGAAGGTGCAGCGGGTGTCGATCCTCGACGAGCAGGACCGCGTCATGGAGGTCGTCGTCGAGGACAAGCAGCTCTCGCTCGCGATCGGCAAGAAGGGTCAGAACGTCCGACTGGCGGCCAAGCTGACCGGATGGCGCATCGACATCAAGAGCGAGGAGGAGAAGCGGCGCGAAGTCGAAGCGCAGTTCGGCGTCCTCGAAGGAGGCGAAAGCGATCCGGTGGCCCAGATGGATGCCCTCTTCCCGGACACGCCCGCGTCCGGCGTCGAGAGCGGCACAGAGGACGCGGATACGACCGGAGCCGGCGCGGCAGACGATGCCGCGAAGACGGACGAGCCGGTTTAACTCGAAGGGATTCAGTTGTCCACAGTCAGGATCTACAGGGTTGCCGAGCTGCTCGGCGCCACCAGCCAGGAAGTGCTCGCGCTGCTGAAGCGCGAGCACGGCATCGAGCTGAAGAGCGCCTCGAGCACCATCGAAGAAGTCGTCGCCCGATCGTTTGTCGAGCGGGTGGCGCGGCAGCGGAACATCTCGCTGCCGGGCGGCGACATGTTCGCCGAGACGGCCGCGCCGGTGAAGGGAGGCGCCGCAAAGAAGACGGCCGCGCCGAAGAAAGTCGAGCCGCCCAAACCCGCGGCCCCCGTGCTTGGCCCTCCGCGCCTGGTGAAGACCATCCGGCCCGCGACGCCTCCGGCCGACGCGCCCGCTGCCCCGGCTCCTGTAGACGAAGAACCCATCGAGGAAGTGATCGCGGTCGCGCCGCCAGAACCGGCGTATGAGGAACCCGCGGTCGAGGTCGTCGCGGCGCCGGCGCCGGCGCCCGCCGCGGAGGCGCCACCGGAGCTCGAGGAACCTCTGCCGACCACGCCAGAACCCACACCGGAGCCGCACGCAGCGCCACGCGTGGTGCCGCCGACGCTGCGCCTCCGCATCGAAGAACCGGGACGACCTCCACAGCCGGCGCGTCCCCTTATTCCGGCAAAGCGACCGGCGGTGTCGCAGCCCCGAATGGTGCAGCCACCGGCCGCGACATCCGTCACGGGCAAGCCCGCGGCGCCCGCGGCCGCAGCTCGTCCGGCTACACCCGGTGCGCGGCCTGGATCGCCTGCGGCCGCAGCGCGTCCCGCGTATCCGCAGCCGCCGAGACCGACCACCCCCAGCATGCTGGGCGGACCTCGACCGCTGCCATCACAGCCAGTGCGTCCGCAGGCGCCGCTGCCGCCGAGGCCGGGCGCTCCCGGCATGCGTCCAGGCGCGCCGCCACGGCCGCCCTTCGGGCAGCAGCATCGGCCGGCTCAGCGGCCTGTCTCGCCACGGCGCGAGCGGCCGTCGGGCCCAACCATCGCGGCGCCGACACCGCCCCCGCCCGTCACACGGACGATCACGCTGGCGGAGGGGATGACGGTGAAGGACCTCGCCGACAAGCTCGACGTGCGGGTCAAGGACGTCCTCGCGAAGCTGTTGATGAAACGCATGATGATGACCATCAACAGCACGCTCGACATCGACGCGGCCAAGGACATCGCTCGTGAATTCGGCGCCGAGATCGAGGTCCGCAGCTTCGAAGAGGAGCTGGTCTCAGCCGAGCGTGACGACTCGAAGCCGGAGGATCGCCAGACGCGTGCCCCGGTGGTGACCGTCATGGGGCACGTCGATCACGGTAAGACGTCGCTGCTCGATGCGATCCGCGAAACCAAGGTTGCCGAGCGCGAGGCCGGCGGTATCACTCAGCACATCGGGGCCTACCACGTGGACGTGGGCGACGGGCGATCGGTCGTCTTCCTCGACACGCCGGGCCACGAGGCGTTCACCTTGATGCGCGCCCGCGGCGCCAAGGTGACCGACGTCGTCGTCCTCGTCGTGGCGGCCGACGACGGCGTCATGCCGCAGACGCGCGAGGCCATCGACCACGCCAAGGCTGCGAACGTCCCGATCGTCGTCGCGATCAACAAGATCGACAAGGCGGGCGCAAACCCCGACAACGTCAAGCGCGAACTGGCGGAGTTGAACCTCGTGCCAGAGGACTGGGGCGGCACGACCGTCATGGTGCCCGTCTCGGCCAAGAAGCGACAGAACCTCGATCAACTGCTCGAGATGATTCTGCTGTCCACCGACATCCTCGAACTCAAGGCCAATCCCAGGCACAGCGCGTCCGGCACAGTGCTCGAGGCCAAGCTCGATCGCGGTCGAGGACCGGTGGCGACCGTGCTCGTCCAGGACGGCACGCTCAGCGTCGGCGACAACTTCATCGCGGGTCCGGTCGTGGGACGCGTGCGCGCGCTCATCGACGACCGTGGCCGACCCGTTCGGTCGGCCGCCCCGTCCACGCCGGTCGAAGTGCTGGGCCTGGCGAGCCTGCCCCAACCCGGCGATCCGTTTCAGACGGTCGCCGACGCGGCCAAGGCCCGACAGATTGCCACCTTCAGGCAGGCGCAGGCGAAGGATCGCGCGCTCGGCGCCCGCGGCGGTCGCCTCACGCTCGAGTCGCTCAAGGAACAGATCGCCGAGGGCGGCATCAAGGAACTGCCGATCATCGTCAAGGCCGACGTGCAGGGGTCGTCCGAGGTGCTGGCCGATTCGCTGACCAAGCTGTCGGACGAGAAGGTCAAGATTCGGATCATCCGCTCTGGTGTCGGCGCGATCAACGAATCCGACGTCCTGCTGGCGTCCGCCTCGAACGCGATTGTCATCGGCTTCAACGTGCGCCCCGACCGCAACGCCGCCGACATGGCCGAACGCGAGGCGGTCGACATCCGGTTGCACTCGGTCATCTACAACGTGACCGAGGAGATCCAGAAGGGCATGGAGGGTCTCCTCGATCCGACCTTCAAGGAAGTCCGCATCGGCTCCGCCAATGTCCGTGAGATCTTCAAAGTGCCCAAGATCGGCTCCATCGCGGGCTGCATGGTCACGGAGGGGCGGATCACACGCGCGGGCGAAACCACGGCCCGTCTCCTTCGCGACAACGTCGTCGTGCACGAGGGCAAGATCGGATCACTGCGCCGCTTCAAAGACGACGTGAGCGAGGTCAAGAGCGGTTTCGAATGCGGTATCGGCCTCGACCGTTACAACGACCTGAAGGTTGGCGACGTCATCGAGGTGTTCACGATGGAGCGGGTCAAGACGGTCACCGCGTAGCGCATGGGATATCGCCCCATCCGCGTTGGCGAACAGATCCGCGACGTGCTCAGCGAGATGCTCGCGCGCGGTGACGTACACGATCCCGGCATCGGCTTCATCACGCTGACGCGCGTGCAGGTCACCCCCGATCTCCAGATCGCGCGCGTGTTCTACACGTCGCTCGGCGACGCCCAGGCACGCGCCAACACTGCGAAGGCGCTCACGCGCGCCACACCGTTCTTCCGGCGGCAGGTCGCCGGATCCCTTCGCCTGCGACGCGCACCTGAACTCGAATTCCGCTTCGACGAGTCGATCGGCCACCAGGACCGCATCGACCAGATCCTGCGAGACCTGCAGGCCGAAGAAGGCCGCCCGCCCCGCGACGATGATGATGATGACGCCGACGTCGACTGACGCCGCCGTGCGCGCGCGAGTGGCGGCAGAGATTCGGTCGCGACAACGCTTCGTCATCAGTTCGCACGTCCGACCAGACGGCGACGCGATTGGCTCGCAGCTCGCGATGGCCCTTGCCCTGCGGGGCATGGGCAAGGACGTCAGGGTCGTCAACCGCGACCCGGCGCCGCCGGCGATGGCCTCGTTCCCAGGCGTCGGGGCGATCGAACTCGTCGGACGCGTGGACGATCCCGGCGACGCCGTCATCGTGATGGAGTGCGGAGACCTGACGCGCACCGGTGTGCAGGGGCTGGAGCGCGGGTTCGTCATCAACATCGACCACCATCTCGACAACACGACGTACGGGGCAATCAACTGGTTCGATCCCTCCGCTGCGGCATGCGGCGAAATGGTCTTCGACCTCGTGTGCGAACTGCAGGCGCCGGTGACACCCGACATCGCCGCCCACGTCTACCTGGCCATCCTGACCGACACGGGCTCGTTTCATCACTCGCATATCTCGTCGCGCACGTTCGACATCTGCCGCCGCTGCGTGGACGCCGGCGTCGATCCCGCCGTGGTCGCCAGTACCATTTACGACAGCAACCACCTGGGCCGTCTCCGCCTCTTCGGCACGATCCTGAGTCGGATGACACTCGATCCCAGCGGGCGCGTCGCGACCCTCACCATAGACCGGGCGCTCACCCACGAGACGGGAGGGACCTACGAGGACACCGAAGGACTCATCAATTTCCCGCTCACCGTGCAGGAGATCGAGGCCGTCGTGTTCTTCAAGGAACATGGTCCGGACGACTGGCGGGTCAGCATGCGATCGAAGGGTGCGGTGAATGTGAACGCAATCGCGCGCGAATTCGGTGGCGGCGGACACAAGAATGCCTCAGGCTGCTCGGCGACCGGCCGCCTGGAAGAGCTGAAACGACGGTTCGAGCGCAGGCTGGTCGATCAGATTGACGCCGCGAACGTACAGTCGGCGTCGGACGACGCACCACACTCTGACCAGCCCCAGCCGGCCGAAAGAACGACCGGCTGAACGGCCTGGCCGCCAGCGGCGGACTTTCGACGACATATTGCCGACGGCTGACTGCTGACTCCCGCTGATGGATGGCCTCCTTGTCGTTGACAAACCCGAAGGGCTGACGTCGCACGACGTTGTTGCCCTGGCGCGACGAATTCTGGGCGAGAAGCGCATCGGCCACACTGGCACGCTCGATCCTTTGGCGACCGGGGTGCTGCCGCTCGCCTGCGGCCGCGCGACCAGGCTCGTGCGGTTCCTCACCGGGGTTGACAAGGTCTACGAGGCGGTACTCCTCTTCGGCGTGACGACCGATACCCTCGATGTCACCGGGACGGAAACGGCGCGATCGTCGACGGTCCCGACGCGCGCCGCGCTGCTCGAGGCGCTCGACGCGCTGACGGGTGATTACCTGCAAGCGCCGCCGGTATATTCCGCCAAGAGAGTCGGGGGCCGCCGCGCATATGACCTCGCGCGTCGCGATGAGCCAGTCGACTTGAAGCCGGTCCCGGTACGCGTGACGTCTCTCGAACTGCTGGGCTTCTCGGGCGAGCGGTGCCGCATCAGGCTGACCTGTTCATCCGGGTTTTACGTCCGGGCGCTGGCGAGGGACATCGGTGAACGATGTGGTACCGGCGCCTGCCTCGAGGCGCTGCGCCGCACGCGAAGCGGGGACGCCACCATCGAGGAAGCCGTTCCAATCGACGCCCTGGAAGGCGCCTCCGACGCCGCCGCGCTTCTGATTCCTATGGAGAGGCTGCTGCTGGACCTTCAGGCTGCGACGGTCACGAGCGAAGGCCTCTCGCGCGTCTCGCATGGCCAGGATGTCCGTCCATCCGACCTTGCTGGCGGGGCGACGCCGTCCGGCGATCACGTTCGACTGCTCGACGCGAGCGGCGCGCTGGTGGCGGTCGCCACACCGCGCGAACGGGTGAATGTTTTGCACCCGGAGGTTGTGTTGATTTAAGATGTTAAGTCATTCGAGTAACGTAAGTTAGCAACCGTACGGCGGTTTGGTGGGCTTCCTCGCGCCGAAGCCAGTCTGGACCGTTCGTGGAGGATCGATTGTGGCGTTGACCAAGGACCGCAAGACCGGGATCATCGGCGACTACAAAACGCACGACAGCGACACCGGCTCCCCGGAAGTGCAGGTGGCGCTCCTCAGTGAGCGCATCAATTACCTCACGGAACATTTCAAGACCCACGCGAAGGACCACCATTCGCGTCGTGGCCTGTTGAAGCTCGTCGGCCAGCGCCGGCGCCTTCTCGACTATCTCAAGAGCAAGGATTCGGATCGGTACGCGGATCTAATCCGCCGTCTCGGTATCCGCAAGTAGCCGACCTTATGCACAACGTAAATCTTCAGAAGCGCGAGATCCAGATTGGATCCCGAGTCATCTCCATCGAAACCGGCAAACTCGCCAAGCAGGCGGACGGGGCCGTCGTCGTCCGATCGGGCGACACCATGGTTCTCGTCACTGCCTGCCACGCGGCCAACCCTCGCGAAGGAATCGACTTCCTTCCGCTGACCGTCGACTACCGCGAATACACCTACGCGTCGGGCCGCATTCCCGGCGGATTCTTCAAGCGCGAGGGTAAGCCGCCCGAGAAGGAAGTGTTGACCAGCCGGCTGATCGACCGGCCCTGCCGGCCGCTGTTCGCGGCGGGGTGGCGGTACGAAACGCAGATCATCGCCCTGCTGCTGTCAGCCGACCAGGAGAACGACGCCGACGTGCTCGCGATCACGGGCGCATCCGCCGCGCTGGCGCTGTCGGAAATGCCGTTCGAAAAGACGATCGCGGGCGTCCGCGTCGGCATCGTCGACGGCAACATCACGATCAACCCGACCTACGCCGAGCGGAAGCAGAGCACGCTCGACCTCATCGTCGCCGGGAGCAGCGACGGCATCCTGATGGTCGAGGCTGGCGCCAAGGAAGTCACGGAGGCGCAGGTGGTGGCCGCCCTCGACGCGGCGCACGCGGCGATCAAGCAGCTCGTCGCGGCGATCGATGACCTCAAGAAAGTGGCGGGCAAGAAGAAACTCGCCGTCGCGGCCAAGGAAGTCGATCACGACTTCCACAAGAGCGTCCACGACAAGTCGTTCGGGCCGCTCGGCGACGCCATGCGGATCCTCAATAAGCTGGAAAGCTACAGCCAGGTTGACAACGTGCTGGACGAGCTGCTCGAGGCGCTCGACTCCGAGCAGCACGCCGACGCGAAGCACATCTTCCACGAATTGCAGGAGAAGGTGCTGCGCGACGAGGTCCTCAACAAGGGCCATCGCCTGGACGGCCGCAAGTTCGACGAAATCCGCCCGATCTGGACCGAGGCGAGCGTGCTGCCCCGAACGCACGGATCGGTCGTCTTCACCCGCGGTGAGACACAGGCGCTCGTGACCTGTACGCTCGGCACGGCCGACGACGAGCAGAAGATCGAGCATGTGAGCGGCGAGTTCTACAAGCGCTTCATGCTGCACTACAACTTCCCGCCGTTCTCGGTCGGAGAGACCGGACGGTTCACCGGTCCGGGCCGCCGCGAGATCGGTCACGGCGCGCTGGCCGAACGGGCGCTCACGCCCGTCGTTCCTGGCGACGAGAAATTCGCGTACACCGTCCGCCTCGTGTCCGACATCCTCGAGTCCAACGGCTCCTCGTCGATGGCCTCCGTCTGCGGCGGGTCGATGGCGATGATGGACGCGGGCGTGCCGATCAAGGCGCCCGTGGCGGGCATCGCGATGGGCCTCATCATGGACGAGAAGACGGGCAAGTACGCCGTCCTGTCCGACATCGCGGGCGCCGAGGATCACTACGGCGACATGGACTTCAAAGTCGCCGGCACCGCGCAGGGCATCACCGCGCTGCAGATGGACATCAAGGTCACGGGCATCACCTCGGCGATCATGTCCAAGGCCCTCGATCAGGCGCGCGCTGGCCGTCTGCACATCCTCGACGAGATGGCCAAGACGCTCGCGGCGCCGCGCACGAAGATGTCGATGTTCGCCCCGCGAATCATCACGATCAAGATCCCTGTCGACAAGATCCGCGACGTCATCGGCCCGGGCGGCAAGATGATCCGCAGCATCATCGAACGGACTGGTGTGAAGATCGACGTCGAGGACGACGGTCGCGTCAACGTCGCGTCAGCCGACGGCGAATCAGCACAGAAGGCTATCGGCATCATCCAGGAGCTCACGGCTACACCCGAATTGAACAAAACCTACATGGGGAAGGTGCAGCGCATCACCGATTTCGGCGCGTTCGTTGAGATCATGCCGGGCACCGACGGCCTGCTCCACGTGTCCGAAATCGCAAACCACCGGGTGAAGGACGTTCGCGACGAACTGAAGGAAGGCCAGCAGCTTCTGGTCAAGGTCATCAATATCGACCCCACCGGCAAGATTCGTCTGAGCCGGAAAGCCTTGTTACAGGAGGAAGCCGCCAAGCAGGGTGAGGCGGCTGCGCCGGCGGTAAAAGAGTAGGGAATGCGAAAGGCGACCGCTGGCTCGCCTTTCGCATTCACCAGCGCATGAGGTGCTCACGCCACTCGACCGGATGGGTGCTCCTCGCCGCAGGCCTGCTGGTGGGTTACACCGCAGCGAGTCATCTTCGGGCCCAGGACGCGCCCGCCAGACGCGAGGTCACGGTCGTCATCCAGGGCGGAAAGTTCACACCGAATCGCGTCCAGGTCGCGCAGGACGATCTCGTCACCCTGATCGTGCGGAGCGAAGACGCGGCCCACAGCTTCGCTGTCGATGAGTATCGGATCGCCAGGCGCGTGCCGGCCGGCGGTTCCACCAGCTTCGAGTTCCGGGCTGACAGGCCGGGAACCTTCCCCTTCTACTGCAACCTCACAAGCGAGCCGGGCCATCGCGCCGAGCGGGGCGAACTGATCGTTCTGGCAAAGTAGAGAGCCGAACCTGGCGGCGCGTGGCCGGACTACGGCGCGAGCACCCGGCTGCTCTGGCTTGAGACGCACTGCCACCGGCCGTCCCGCAGCACGAACACGTCGGTAAAGCGATAGGAGTGTTCGACCCGCTGTCCATTGACCGGCCCCGTCAGGTGCAGAGTGAACCAGACGACCGCCGTGTTCCCGTACTCGCGCACGGTGAATTCGTCGAGTCGCGACGACTCGACCTGCTGGTCGAGCGACCTCGCGAGCATCAGTTCCCTGTCCCGGTCTCCTCGACTGCCGTCATCGTAGGTGACGATGAACTCTTCCGCCAGCAGACGCTCGATGAAGGCAACATCGTGACGGTGAAACGCCGCGTCCCAGTCGTGCTCGAGCTGCATCAGGATGTCCTGATCCGACTGGACGTCCTGGGCACGCGCGGGGGCGGCAAGCAGGATCGCGAGCGCGAGCGAGCGCCAGACCATTGGATTCCTCACGTAATGACATCCGCCGGTCTCCGAACCGCGCGGAAGATGACCAAGTGTCCCGCGAGCGCGCTCGCGACCATGACTGCCGGGAGCCAGACGAACGGCGGATAGGTAATCCAGACGTTCAACCGGTCCCGACCAAAGAATGCGAAACGCGGCGTTGACAGCAGCGCCACCACGACGATGTTCGTCAGCAAGAGCAGCCCGAGGATATTCCATGCCGCGACGAGCGCCCGACCGCCGCGCCCAACGGCGAGAAGGCCGCCAACCACAATTGCGGTTATGCCGGTCACGATATCGAAGTTGCGACCTGAATAGCTCATCTGCACCGGCATGATCCCTCGCTCGTACATCCCGTGCATGGCAAGTTCGAGCGGCAACCTGAAGCCTTGAAACGCGACGAGGCCCCACAGTGGCAGGCCCTGAGCGAGCCGACGGCCAAGGGTGCTGAAGGCGATTCCACCCGCCACAACCAGAACGCCGACCACGAGGATCACAAACGGCGGTGGATTACGATCCCACTGCCGCAACACGCCGCTCTGCGCGACCGCGGCCGTGAGGGCCATCCACCCCATCCCACCTGCCAGGCTCGCAATCACCGCCCGCGTGGCAGCGGCGTCTGACTGCCCGGTGCGCCTCCAGGCACGCCCCACGCCCAAGGAGAACAGCAGCACGAGGGCCACGGGGATGACGATAAACGCTGTTACCGCCGCTTCGATCAACGAGTACGGAGGCATTGCGGTTGGTGTGAGCGCGGGAGACCGCCCATTCTATGTCCGCTCACTGGACTGCCGTACGTGGGAGTCCGCCCAGACCTGCGCCGCGTCGATGCGGGCGCTGACCGGGGGATGCGTGTAGAAGAGCATCTGGACGAGCCGTGACGGACGCTCTTCGGCCAAGTTCTGTGCAGCGAGGCGTTTCATCGCGCTGACGAAGGCGGGAGCGTTACGCGTCATTTCGAGCGCGTATCGATCAGCACTCCGCTCGTGCGCCCTGGAAAGCGCGTTCGCCACGGGAAGCAGGGCGAGCGACACGGCACCCGCCGCCAGCAACAGTAACGGGAGCGCCGCGACATCGCCCTTCCCCGTCAGTCCGAACGACCCGGCGAAGGCCGTGAGCAGGCGATCCGCGAGGTAGAAGCCGAGCGCGATCAGCCCGGTTTCGAGTGCAATGCCCTTCCAGATGTCTCGATGCACGTGATGAGCCAGCTCGTGCGCCAGGATCACCTCGATCTCCTCGTCGGAGTGCTCGGCCAGGATCGTGTCGGAAATGATGATGCGGCGGGTCTGGCCGATGCCGGTCAGCGCCGCATTCCCCTTTCTGGTCTTGTCGCCGAGCCGCCACTCGAACACGCCCATCACCCCGGCCCCTGCGCGATCGGCCAACCGCACCAGGCGCGCGACGAGATCGCCCCGATCGAGCGGCTTGAAGTCGTAGAAGACCGGCAGCAGGACCAGTGGCGCAAGCTGCACGAGCAGGACGAGTATCCCGGCAAACCCTACGGCGGCGAGCATCCACCACCGATCGGGATCCGCGCGCATCAGGCCTGACACCAGCAGCGCCCCGGACACCACGAAGACCAACCCAACGCAGCCGGCCTTGACCTGATCGACCCACCACCTGGCGGTGGCCTGCTTCGAGAGACCGTAGCGTCGCTCGAGCGTCACGCCCTGATAGAACGCAAACGGCAGACTCACGATCGCACTCATCAGCGACACCACGACGACGTAGACGATCGTGGTGAGGACGCCCGAGCCGCCGCTCCTGGCGCCGACGGCGTCACGGAGAGCCGCCGACGCTCCGCTGGCCACGAGCGCGACCAGCATGGCGATTCCCGCCACGGTACGCATGACCGAGGTGCGGCGTCGCAAGCGATGGTACCGACTGGACTTGTCTTCGTTCACGACAGGACGGATCGACCCTGGTGGTCGTCACCCGTCAATGTAACTGCACGGAAATCAGCTTCGACACACCCGGCTCCTCCATCGTCACGCCGTACAGCCGATTGGCGATCTCCATCGTGCGGCGGTTGTGCGTGATGAGGATGAACTGCGTGCGATCGAGCATACCGCGAAGCATCTCCACGAACCGCCCGACGTTGGCATCGTCGAGGGGCGCGTCGATCTCGTCGAGCAGGCAGAACGGGCTCGGCTTGTAGCGGAAAATCGCGAACATCAGGGCAATCGCGGTGAGCGCCTTCTCTCCACCCGACAGCAGCTGCACGCTCTGCAGGCGTTTGCCTGGAGGCGACGCCACGATATCGATGCCGCTTTCGAGCGGATCGTTCTCATCGAGCAGCGTCAAGCCGGCGCGTCCTCCCCCGAAGAGCGTGCTGAATGTCGCCTGGAAATTCGCTTGGATCGCCGCGAACGCGTCGGCGAACCGCGCTTTGCTGGTTTCATCGATTCGCGTGATCGCCTCCATCGTCTGTGCGATCGAATCGATCAGATCCTGCCGCTGCGTCGTCAGGAAGGCATGGCGCGTCTCGAGCTCGTCGAACTGCTCGATGGCCATCATGTTGACCGGGCCCAGGCGTTCGATTTTTTCCTTGAGGCGCGTGATGGCTTCGTCGGCGCTCATCGAACCGGCACTCGGGATCCCGGGTTCGGAATTCGGAGCTTCGGGCTCGGGACCCGTAACCGGCGCGTCGGCGTCGGCCATCGTGGCGACGGATTCATCGTCCGAGTCCGGATCGTCGGCGGCAATGGCCGCGGCGTCGGGCGTCGTCTCGCCTCGTCGCTCCATCTCCTCGACGTCGTCGCACACACGATCGAGTGACAGCTGCAAGGTGTCGGCGCACGTCTGGGCGAGGTGAAGCAGATCGCCCTCTGCCCTCACGCACTCCACTTCGAGTTCGCCGGCGCCGTTTCGAGCGCTCTCGTGCACCTGTCGAGCCTCGCGAAGCAGCACATCCTGCGCGTCCACCCGCAACCGCAGCGCGCCTGAGACGTCGTCAGACATCCGCACCGCCTGACGAAGCCCGTCGAGCACCAGCACGTCCTCGTCGAGCGCGCGCTCCGCCTCGCCGACCGCCTGCAGGAGCTCCTCACGCCGCACAAGAGTCCGCTCACGCTCGACTGACCTGGCCAGCACCCGCTCTTCCAGCTCCCGCGCGGTATCCAGCAGACGCGCGACGTCGGCCGCGAGCGCCGAGGCGCGCTCGAGCAGACCGGCATGCGCAACGCCCACCTCGGCCGCCTGCTGACTGAGCGTCGAGGCGGCGTCGCGCGCTTCGACGAGGCGGCGCTGAGCACCCGACAGGAGTTGATCGGCGAGGCGCTGCGCCTCTTGCAGCCGTTCGATCGCCTGCTGCGCCTCGAGTGTCCGTGCGTCGAGGACGGCACCTTCTTCCTCGGCCTGCCGGCGTTCAAGGGCCACCACGTCGGACTTGTGCCCGAGGCGATCCGAATCGTCTTCGAGGCGGGCCAACTGCGCCTCGTGAGCCACGATCTCCTTCTCCAGGCGGTGCTGCTCGGCCTGAAGCGCGGCAATGGCTGTCACCAATTGCGCAATCGCCAGGTCGAGGGTTGCAGTCTCCTCGGCCAGGCTCACGAGAGCCTGCCGGTCGCCGGAGACGCGCGCCAGCAGATCCCTGATTTCACGCTTGGTCGCAAGAATCCCTCTCGATTCGGCCTTCGCGCCGCCCGAGACGAGGTGGGGCCCCCGGAACACGTCACCATCGATCGTCGCGACCGCCGCGGTCGTTTCACGTGACAGCGAGACCGCCTGGTCGAACGTCTCAGCGACGTACGCCTCGGGAATGACTTGCTGAATGGTTGCGGCATACGGCCCGACAACGCGCAGGACGTCGCTGACCGGCAGGACGCCTGGCAGGCGGAGCGCCTCGCGCGGATGGTACCCGTTCGACGCCGGATCGACGACGACGAAGCCGCAACGACCGGCGTCATGTTCGCGTACCAGGGACAAACCTGCCGCCGCCTGTTCGTGGCGCTCGACGATCACATGCTGCAGGAGATCGCCGAGGCACGCCTCGACGGCGCGCTCGTACCGTCTATCGACGTCGAGGTAGTCGGCGACGGCACCCTGCTGACCGACGTGGCCGTTCGCCCGCACCAGTACCATCCGCGCGGCGTCGCCGAACTCGCCTCGGGTGGAGACCAGCTCCTCGAGCGAAGCCAAGCGCGCTTCGAGCCCGGCCAGGTCCTGTTCGGCGAACCGCACGCGACGTACACGCGACTCGTGGTCGCTTCGGGCCACCGCCAGCTCTGAATCGCGAGCCGACTGCTGCAACCCCACGTCCACAAGTGCCCGATGCGCCCGGCCGAGGGCGTCGCTCGCGACCGCACGTTCGGTCTCAACTCGCTGAACGTCCCTGCGAAGATCGTCGCTTTCCACCGCCAGCTTCGACAGGTGCTCTCCCACGCGATCCCGCTGCGTGGCGGCGTGCTCCATCGCGTGACGAAGGGCCGTCGCGGCATTCAGGGCCGAAAAGACTTCGCTGCGAGCAGCCTCGACGTCGCTCTCGAGCGCCTCGATGCCCTGCAGGGCGCGACCCTGGGCCGCGCTCGCCTCCTCGAGTCGAGCCGCCGCTGCATCGCGGGCCAACTCGACTTCGCCGCACGCCATCTGCCGGGCATCCAGCGCAATCCGCGCGGGTTCTCGCCGGCTCTCCAGATCGTGCACCTCCTCGGCGATTTCCGCCGCGCGGGCGGCGAGCGCCTCCGACTGCCGGCGATCAAACTCGATCTGCTGCTGCCGCCGGGCGATGTCGAGCTCACGACCGTGCGCCTGCTCGCGCGCGCTTGACGTCGATCGGTCGGCCTCGGCCTGCTCGATCCGGAGGCGCCCAAGATCCACTTCGACCTCGGCGACCCGCGCCATGGCAACAGCTTCGGCTTCCCGCGCGGAGGCTAGACGTGCTCGCGCCGACTCGATCGCCTGGGACAGCTCACGGCCCCGGCGCGCGAACAGCACCTTTTCCCAGCGGCGCAGCTCGTCGCGCAGCCTCGCGTACCGACGGGCCTTTGCTGCCTGGCGCTTCAACGCGCCGCGCTGCCGGTCCACCTCGAAGACGATGTCGTCGACGCGCGTCAGGTTCTGCTGTGCCGCCTCGAGCTTCAGCTCCGCAGAGCGACGACGCGACTTGTACTTGGTGATGCCAGCCGCTTCCTCGATGAGCTGGCGACGGTCGGTCGGCCGTGAACTGAGGATCAGCCCAATCTTCCCCTGCTCGATGATGGCGTAGGCCTTCGCACCGAGGCCCGTATCCATGAGCAGTTCATGAACGTCACGAAGGCGGCAGACTTGGCCGTCGATCAGATACTCGCTCTCGCCCGAGCGGTACAGTCGCCGCGTGACCTCGACGTCCCGCGTGAAGCTGTCGACAAGATTCAGCAGCCGCGGATCGGCGTGCCCGAGCCCAGGGGCGCCCGCCCCCGCGGCGTCCAGGTCGTGTCCGGCATCCGTCGCCAGGCGCTCCTCGTGAGGCGATGTGTCCACCGGATGGAACTCACGCAGCGTGTTGACCGATACCTCTGTGACGGGTGTGTCCGACGCGGGCTGAGCCGGCGTCGGCAGCCCGCTCAGGCGAAGGCGAACTTCAGCCGTGGCACCCGGGCGGCGAGCATCGCTGCCGCTGAAAATCACATCCTCCATCCGTTCGCCCCGCAGGCTCTTGGCGCTCTGTTCACCAAGTACCCACGTAATGGCGTCGGCGACATTGCTCTTGCCGCAGCCATTGGGGCCGACGATGGCGGTTACCCCCTCGTCGAAGGCAAGTTCCGACCGATCAGAGAAGGATTTGAAGCCGGCAATCTCGAGGCGTTCGAGGCGCATTCCTGGTCACCTGACATGGCTCCGCAACGGTGGGGCGGGCTCTTGTGGCTATGGGTTTCTTCAGACGCCCGGCAGTCTAGCAACGGCTAGCCATAGTGGCAAGGTCAAAGTAGGACCACAACATTTTGGGCTTTGACCTTGTTTGGGCCGGAGGAAGCGTTGAACGGAAGCTTCCCCGTTCCGGCCCCTGTGAGGACCCGCCGGAAGGAGCTAGCGGGCGACGCGCGTGGCCGCCGGACGCTGGCGGCTCATGTTCAGCAGGCTCTGCGCCTCTTGGAAGAGTCCCAGCGCGAACTGGAGCTGGGGATCGGCCGCCACCAGGTCCTTCCGTGCGGTCTCGATACCGAACAGGTCCAGGTCGAGCTCGTAGCGAATCATCGCCTTGATGAACGGGAGGTCCTTCTGCCAGTCGGCGGGATCGATCTTGACCTTCGCCTGCTCGACGATCGCTCGGAACTCGGCCACCATCGCGTCGGTGAGCTCGAAGCCCGGCGCGAGCTCGCGAACGGCCGCGGTCGGGGCCACCGCGATCCGCGTGTCTCCCCTGCGCACGAAGCGCTGGGCGTAGACGTCGAACAGTTGCCGAGCATAGAGCGCCCGCCCGAACCGGGTCGGGTTGAACCCCTCGACAGGACCGTCAAAACGCCGGTCGGGCTCGATGCCCCCGCCGCTGTACACCTTACGCCCCGAATCCGTGAGCTTGAGCTCCTCTGGGCTGTGCACCTTGTTGGGATCCTGATCGCGGTACGTATAGGTCAGATACTCGTCGAAGCTGTCGTCCCACGGACGCTGGATCAACCGCCCGCTGGGCGTGTAGTAGTGCGCGGTCGTCACCGCAACTCCCGCACCCTCGCTCACCGGGTAGACCGACTGGACGAGCGCCTTGCCGAAGGTGGTTTCGCCGACGATGAGCGAGCGATCGTGATCCTGCAGGGCGCCAGAGACGATTTCCGACGCGCTCGCGCTGCTCCGATTCGTCAGCGTCACCATCGGGATGTCGAGATAGTCGCTGGACTCCGTGGCGCGGTAGCTCTGATCTGAATTCGCCACGCGCCCATGCGTGGACACCACCATGTCGCCCTTCGGCAGGAACCGGTTCGCCACCTTGATCGCCTGGCCTAAAGCGCCGCCCGGGTTGTTCCGGAGATCGAAGACGAGCTGCTTCATCCCCTGACGCTGCAACGTGCGCAAGGCCTGACCAAGCTCCTGATCGGTGTTCTCGCCAAACTCGGACACGCGCACGTACCCGGTCTGCGCGTCGAGCATGAACGCCGAGGGTACGGTTGGGATATGGATCTCGTCGCGAACGACCGCGAGGTCGATGAGCTGGTCGTAACCGGCCCGCTTGAGCGAGATGCGCACGGGCGTGCCCTTGGGCCCGCGCAGTTTCTTGACGGCGTCGTCGCTCGTCCAGCCCTTGGTGTCGTCGCCTTCAATCCTGGCGATGGCATCGCCGCGACGCAGGCCCTTCTGGTAGGCTGGGGATCCCTCGAACAACGAGACGACGGTGATGTCGCCGTTGACGACCGCGATCGTGATGCCGAGACCGTAGTAGCGACCCTCCTGCCGCTCGCGCATCTGCGCGAACGTCCGGGGGTCCATGAAGTTGGAGTGAGGGTCGAGCGTCTGCAGCATTCCGGCGATCGCCCCGTAGACCAGCCGGTCAGACTCGACCGTGCCCACGTAATTCGCCTCGATCGCGCTCAGGGCCGCCGTAAAGACCCTGTACTGTTCGGGCACCTGGTCTTCAATGGCTAAGGCACTCCGGCCGTAAAAGCCCCCCATGAGGGCACAAAAGGCGATGGCGAAGACTGCGGCGGACACGGAGCGGTATCGGCGCATGGTTAAATGGTAAACCCAGTCCTTGACCGCGTCCAGATCGGATTTCTATAATCCGATCAAGTACTTGCGAAGAATTGGAGCATTTCCTATGTTTGGTTCCATTGGCATGCCGGAGCTCATCATCATCCTGGTAATCGCGCTGATTATCTTCGGGCCCCGGAAGCTTCCCGAGCTCGGGCGATCACTAGGCCGGAGCATCAACGAGTTCAAGAAAGCCTCCAACGAGCTGAGAAGCACGCTCGAGGACGAGATTCGCGTCGAGGAGCAGAAGGAGCGGGCGACGGTGGTGGCGACGGCCGCAGCCAACGCCGCGACTCCGCCTGCCGAACCCGCGGCGGTGAGCCGCACGCCTGGCGTCGCGCCAGACGCCGGAACGCACCCGGCATAGGGGCCGTATGGCCCTCGTGCCGTTTCCAGGCCAGGGGCCGAAGCCGGATGCGCCGGCGCACGATCTCGACCCTGACTCCGACTTCACCACTGCAGGGAACCGCGCGCTGCTCCCCGGGCGTGTTCCCGATCCCTCGCCGGACGACGAAGAGACCGGCGAGGCCAAGATGTCATTCCTGGAGCACCTCGACGAGCTCCGGAAGCGCATCATCAACGCCGCGATCTCGATCTTCGTTGGCTTCGTGATCGCGTTCTTCTTCCATCAGCAGCTGTTCGACTTCGTCATGCAGCCCCTTGAGGCTGGCCTGGCTGAGGGACAAAAGCTGATCTACACCGATCCGACGGAGGCCTTCGTACTCCATCTGCAAATTGCGGCGATCGCGGGACTCGTGCTCGCCCTGCCGCTGGTCATGACTCAGGTGTGGCTCTTCGTCGCGCCGGGCCTGTACTCGCACGAAAAGAAGATGGCGATTCCGTTCATCGTGATGTCCACGGTGTTCTTCGTCATGGGCGCGGCCTTTTCCCACTACGTCGTGTTTCCGCTGACGTGGGCGTTCTTCGTGAGCTTCACGACGGACTACCTTACGTTCATGCCGCGGATCGAGCCCGCCTTCGCGCTCTACATCAAGCTGGTGCTGGCCTTCGGCGCGGTATTCCAGATGCCGACCATCATCTTGTTTCTCGCCCGGATGGGCGTCGTCACGGCCGGCTTCCTGTGGCGCCACTCGAAGTACGCCCTGCTGCTCATCGTCGTTCTGTCGGCGATCGTGACGCCGGACGGCGGTGGCGTGTCGCTGGTGGCGATGACCATCCCCCTGTTCGTGCTCTATCTGTTCAGCATCGGGCTGGCGTGGGCCGTCGGCAGAAAGCGGAAGACGAACGCCGACATTCCGTACGACTTGTAAGTCGCGTCAGTACGACTTGGCGAACCAGGCGCGCGCGGCGGCCGGCGCGCCGCACTTCACGCACGTCCCGGCGACCGGGGTCTCTGTGCCGAACGGGATGTTCCGTATCGTGGCCTGCGTCTCGGCCTTGATCGACGCCTCGCACGCCGCGGAGCCGCACCAGGCCGCGATCACGAACCCTGGCCGGCCGTCCATCACTTCTTTGAACTCCGCGAACGTCGCGACCTCGGTCGTGTGCTCGTTGCGGAACTGCACCGCGCGCGCGTACAGCGCGTCCTGAATCGTCGTGAGCAACGCGTTGACCGCGGCCGGCAGCCCCGCCATCGGTACGAACGCCTTCTCACGGGTGTCGCGCCGAGCGAGCACCACCTGTGACTTCTCGATATCTTTCGGGCCGATCTCGAGCCGCACCGGCACGCCGCGCAGCTCCCACTCGTTGAACTTCCACCCGGGCGTCTGCGAATCGCGGTCGTCGAGCATCACACGCACGCCCACCGCGGTGAGCGCATCGCGAATCGCCACGGCCTGCGGCAGCACCGTCTCGCGCCAGTTGCCTCGCGGAATCGGCACGATCACGACCTGATACGGCGCAATCCGCGGCGGCAGGATCAAGCCGCCTTCGTCGCCGTGCGTCATGATCAGACCGCCGATCATCCGTGTCGAGACCCCCCAGGACGTGCCGTAGACGTACTGCACGGACTTGTCGCGTGCCTGGAACTTGATGTCGAACACCTTGGCAAAATTCTGCCCGAGGTTGTGCGAAGTGCCCGCCTGCAGGGCGCGCCCGTCGCGCATGAGCGCTTCGATCGAGTACGTACGAAGCGCGCCCGCGAACTTCTCGCTCTCGGTCTTCTGGCCGTCCACCACCGGCATCGCGAGTTCGGTCTCGGCAAACTCCTTGTAGACGCCGAGCATCCTCCGCGTTTCCTCTTCCGCCTCCTCCGCCGTCTCGTGCGCGGTGTGCCCCTCCTGCCACAGAAACTCCGTGGTTCGAAGGAACAGCCGCGTCACTTTCTCCCAGCGCACGACGTTCGCCCACTGGTTGATCAGAATCGGCAGGTCCCGCCACGACTGGACCCACTTCGCGTACATGGTGCCGATGATCGTTTCCGACGTCGGACGGATGACGAGCCGTTCTTCGAGCACTTCCGTCCCGCCCTGCGTCACCCACGCCACCTGCGGCGCAAACCCCTCGACATGCTCGCTCTCCTTCATCAGGAGGCTTTCCGGAATCAACAACGGGAAGTACGCGTTGACGTGGCCGGTCGCCTTGAACCGGCGGTCGAGGCCCTGCTGCATCAGCTCCCAAATCGCGTAGCCGTACGGGCGTATCACCATGCAGCCCTTGACCGGCGAGTAGTCGGCCAGTTCGGCGCGGCGGACCACGTCGATGTACCAGCGGCCGAAGTCCTGCGACTGCGGGGTGATCTCGGTTGGAAGGTCGGGGATGTCACTCTCGGCCATGCATGCCCTTGGGAGTTGCGACGTGGGTGTCGGGGGTTGATCGACGCGCGTCAATCGCGCGTGAGCACGTCGGAGACGTGTTTGCGCCAGTGTATATCGTCGCGACTCGGAAAATCCGCGCGAAAGTGCCCGCCGCGGCTCTCCTCCCGCCGAAGCGCGGCGCGAGCCACGAGCAGGCCCACGGTCACGACGCTCGCCAGAGGATGCAACGAATCGCCAGCGGGTGATTGTGTTGGCGCCGCCGCACGCACGGCATCGAACCATCGCTCGAGCCGATCCACGGCGCCCTCGAGGCCGACTCGATCGCGCAGGAGGCCGCAATGTCGCCACGCCTCCGCTCGCACGTCATCGAGGGTGGGAAGAGGGCCGTCGCCTCCTCGTCCCGCCAGAGTCGGCCAGGAGACGACCTCCGAGTCGCGAAGGCGAGCGGCGCGACATTCGTCCGTCATGGCCGTGGCCGATCGCGCACCGAACACGAGCCCTTCGAGCAGTGAATTGCTCGCGAGACGGTTCGCGCCGTGGACACCCGTGCAGGCGACCTCGCCCGCGGCGAAGAGGCCCTCAATCGACGTGCGACCGTCGAGGTCGGTCTCGACGCCTCCCATGAAGTAGTGGGCGGCCGGACTGACCGGAATCCGATCGGCCACGAGGTCGAGCCCCGCCTGCGCGCAGGCAGCCGCGATCGTGGGAAACCGCGTCCGCACAAACAATGCGTCGAGGTGCGACATCGACAGGTAGACCGAGGCGCCGGTGCGGGCCATCTCCTTGACGATCGCGCGCGACACGCGATCCCGGGGCGCAAGCTCGCCAGCGGGTTCGTACCGCGTCATGAACCGTTCGTCCGATTCGTTGAGCAGGAACGCGCCCTCGCCGCGCAGCGCCTCGGACAGCAGGAACCGTGGCGCGCCGGCCACTCGCATGACCGTCGGGTGAAACTGGACGAACTCGATGTCCCGAATCCGAGCGCCGGCCAGCGCGGCCATGGCAATGCCGTCGCCGGTGGCCACGGGAGGGTTCGTGGTCTCGAGGAAGACCTGTCCGGCGCCGCCCGTCGCCAGGAGCGTCCGCGCCGCGAGGATCGAACCGCTGGCGGCATCGCCGCGAACGTAGCGGGCGCCCCGACACACGCCGTTGACGACCGACAACTCGATCGCCTGCGTATCCTGCAGGACCGTGATGCGTGGATGCGCGCTGACGCGCGACCACAGCAACCGGCCGATCTCACGTCCACTGGCGTCGCGCGCGTGCAGCACCCGGCGGACGCTGTGCGCGGCTTCACGGGCCAGCGCCGGACGCCCGTCGGCACCGCGATCGAAGGCGGCACCCCACTCGATCAGTTCCTTCACGTAGCGGGGGCCTTCACCGACCAGCACGTTCACGGCCTCGGGATCGCAGAGTCCGTCTCCCGCCACCACGGTGTCCTGTGCGTGCAGTTCCACGGAATCGTCCGGCCCGATCGCCGCCGCAATCCCCCCCTGTGCGTACCCGGTGTTGCTCTCGGTTGCGCCGGCCTTGGTGAGGATGACCACGTCGCCCGTCTCGGCCAGCGTCAGCGCGGCACGCAATCCGGCGATGCCGCTGCCGATGACGAGGAAGTCGCCGTGCACATCCACTTTGCTATGCTAGCAGGCTCACGGCTCATCATCGTGCGTCGTGAGTCCACAGGTGAGCGTGCAACCCTCGGAACCCGTTCGCATCGACGTCACGACCGGATCGGCCACCTCCGCCATCTGGATCGGAAACGCGATCGTCGATCGATTGCCAGAACTGCTCGATGCGCACGGTGTCGGGCGCCGACGCTTCATCGTCTCGAGCCCCGTCGTATGGCGGCTGCACGGCGACGCGCTGAAGAACGTCGCGCAGGGTCACGAGCCGATCCTCATCCCGGACGGCGAGCGCTACAAGAACCTGCAGTCGGTCTCGCGCGTGTACGAGGCGCTTATCCGCGCGGGCGCAGACCGAGGCAGCGCCCTGATTGCGGTCGGCGGCGGCGTCGTGGGCGACACGGCAGGCTTCGCGGCCGCGACGTACTTGCGGGGTATCGCCCTCGCGCACGTGCCGACCACGCTGCTGGCGCAGGTGGACAGCTCGATCGGCGGCAAGGTCGGGGTGAATCACGCGCTCGGTAAGAACTTGATCGGCGCCTTCCACCAGCCCGTCGTCGTGGCCGTCGATCCTCGACTGCTCGGCACGTTGCCGCGACGCGAGTTTCGATCGGGCCTCTACGAGGTCGTCAAGTACGGCGTGATCGCCAGCCGGCCTCTGTTCGATCGTCTTGCGCACCACACGAAGGCCGTCTTTGCACGGGATCCCGACGTCGTCATTCCGGCCATCATCGAGTCGTGCCGCATCAAGGCCGAGGTCGTGTCGGCCGACGAACGCGAGGGCGGGCTGCGGCGCATTCTCAACTTCGGCCACACCGTCGGACACGCGCTCGAGGCCGTCACCCGGTACCGACAGTTCCGCCACGGCGAAGCAATCGCCCTCGGCATGCTGGCCGCCGCCGACCTGAGCGTCATGCGCGGTGTGCTCGCGGTGAAGGACCGCGACGCGCTCGTGGGCCTCGTGGCGCAGCTTGGGCCCCTGCCGTCGCTCGCAGACCTGTCGCTCTCCGAGCTGCTCGAGGCCGTGCGCAGGGACAAGAAGGTCGTCAACGGTCGCCTGCACTTCGTGCTCGCCACCGCTATCGGAGCCACGACGACCGTCGACGACGTCACGGAAGACGAGCTGCGGGACGTCCTTCGGCGACTGGGGGTTAAGAGCTGATGCTCTCGGAAATTCCGTATTCCTTGAGCTTGCTGAGCAGCACCTTGTAGCCGATCCGCAGCTGTGCGGCGGCCTTGGCTTTGTCGCCGTTCGCCTCGCGCAGGGCCTGGACGAGCTTCCGTCGCTCCACCTCAGAGACGACACGCCGAGTCGCATCGAGCATGGTGCCCGAGAGATCGATGTCGTCCCACGGACTCGACAGCCGCGGCGCCGCGGTCGAGCGGACCGACAGGTTGAAATGGCGTGGCTCGATTCCGTCGGCGTCGCACAGGATGACGGCGCGCTCGATGCAGTTCTGCAGTTCGCGCACGTTGCCAGGCCAGGGGTAGCGTTGGAGCTCGTCGAGCGCGGCCGGCGACACAATCAGCGTCTTCTTGTTCTGATCGCGGCAGAACCGTTCGACGAAATGGCGCGTGAGGGTGGCGATGTCGCCCGGACGTTCCCGCAAGGGCGGCACCGTGATGGGAAAGACGGACAGGCGGAAGTAGAGATCCTCGCGGAACTGGCGGGCGGCGACCGCGGCCCGGAGGGGGCGGTTGGTGGCGG
>Ga0210380_10000187_pt1 | contig 33541 bp, 23 predicted proteins | sample PLM4_5_coexredo_FD_155476 | JGI IMG/M metagenome (GOLD analysis project Ga0210380, IMG submission 155476) | Groundwater sediment microbial communities from an aquifer in East River, Colorado, USA - PLM4_5_coex redo | ecosystem: Environmental > Terrestrial > Soil > Riparian zone | place: USA... | reverse complement strand
CGACAAAGGCCCCCGGCAAAGGCATGGGGCTCGGAGCTTTTCTGGCGCATCTCTTCGCGCAAACTCTCGGTGGCCAGTTGTCGTTCGAATCCGAACCCGGTCGAGGTTGTACGGCGATTCTCGAATTGCCGGACATGAAACATGTCCGGTCATAAGGTGACATCCAGCAGTCTTCCCGTCGTTCTTGTTGTTGATGACGATGACGTATTTCGAAGTCGGCTGTGCCGCGCGTTCCGCGATCGGGAGTGCGAAGCCCATGAGGTAGCCAGACCAGAGGATACTTTGGAACTTGCCCGCAGTGTCAGTTCCGATCTGGTTTTACTGGATTTGAAGATGCCTGGTCTTGGCGGTTTGGATCTGATTCAGGATATTAAGAAACTGGACTCCACAATCGCAATCATCATCCTGACCGGATACGGCAGTATTCCCACCGCCATGCAGGCGCTGAAACTCGGAGCCGACTCCTATCTTGGAAAACCCGCCGACACCGATCAGATCCTCGCCGCCTACCGCGAACTCGGCACCGGATCGTCCGAAAAGTCCACTCCAACCACGGTTCCTTCACTGGCAAGAGTGGAATGGGAACACATACAGCGCGTTCTTTCCGATTGTTCCGGCAATATCACTCAGGCGGCAAAACTTCTGGGCATCCACCGCCGGTCGTTGCAGCGGAAGCTGTCCAAGTATCCTCCGGCAGTCTAGCCGGCAGTTTAGCGACGGTCCTCCTGCGACAATTCACCGCATTGTCAATCCGCGCGGCGAGCCATAGCATGCTGTCGGTGATTTGATGCAGCACACAACTGGACTTTCCACATGGCTTGCTGTCTTCTTTGTTCTTCTTTCATTCGGTTCCCATTTCACGACTAACGATGCTTCCGCACAGGAGACCATGAATTACTCCAGCGCGAGAGGACGAGTCACGGACTCGTCCGGTGCCGCGGTGGCGGGCGCATCCATCGCTGCGCGCGAGACCGAAACCAATGTCTCCAGTACCACAACCACGGATCAGGAAGGACATTTCCGGTTTCCGTATCTGAAGCCTGGCCCGTATGAAATCCAGGTCCAAATGGCGGGTTTCAGTACTACAACTCGAAGCGTTAAGTTGACTGTGGGCTCCGCATTCGAATTGACGATTTCCCTTGGAATCGCACCCGTCGTATCCACCATCAGCGTTACCGGCGAGCAGGAGGTTCTAGAAACCGCTCGAACTCAGATTGCCGGTACCGTGCCTCAATCGGAAATCAAGAGTCTGCCCATTGCCGGCCGCAGTTATCTTGAAGCGGCGTTACTGATTCCGGGCGTCTCTCCAACAAACACGGCGAGCAACCAGCTGTTTGCCGAGACTTCGGCAGTGCCGGGACAGGGCATTTCCATCAACAGCCAGCGCAACTTCTCCAACAGCTTCATCGTTGATGGACTGTCTTCAAACGACGATGCCGCGGGTCTGGCTGGTAATTTTTATGGCTTCGATACCATCAATGAGTTCCAGTTGGTTACCTCCGGTGGCCAGGCCGAATTTGGACGCGCCTTGGGCGGATACCTGAATGTAATTACCAAGAGCGGCACGAATACGGTCCATGGAGACCTGTACGGATATTTCCGCAATCAACGGCTCAACGCGGCGAATCCGATCTCACATACGGTGCTTCCGGTAACGCAGGCTCAGTACGGCGCAAGTTTCGGCGGACCGATTGTCCGGGACCGTACCTTCTATTTTGGAAATTTCGAACGTCGGGACTTGAACCAGTCCGGCTTGATTACGGTTACTCAGACGAATGTTGATGCGATCAACTCCAGGCTTCTGGCCACCGGTTATGCAGGCCCGTTGATATTCGCGGGCATCTACCCGAATCCCGTTCATGCAACGACATCCCTGATCAAGCTGGACCATCGTTTCAGCGCCAACGATCAGTTCAGCATTCGCTACAGTCTTTACGACGTCAACAGCACTCATTCACGGGGGGCCGGTGGCCTGAATGCCGAAAGTGCGTCTGCAGCTCTCGACAATATCGACCAGACCGTTGCTTTGAGCAACATCGCGACGTTTTCTTCGCGGCTTGTCAATGAAACCCGAGGTCAGTTCACTTATAGCGACCTGAAAGCCCCCCCAACGGATTCCATCGGACCTGCGGTCAGCATTTCCGGCGTGGCGTCGTTTGGCACACTTTCCAGCTCGCCGGCGGCCAGACTCAACAAGCTTTACCAGGTTGTGGATAATCTCTCATATCAGGCAGGCGCACACTCGATCCGAGTCGGAGTGGACTATCTTTACAACAAAGACACCATCACATACCCGCGATCGTTTCGCGGCAGCTATTCCTTTTCTACGCTCGCCAATTTCCTGACCGGAACCTACAACAACTCCGGATTTACGCAGACGTTCAACAACTCGGTTGTCTCGCAGAGCAATCCCAACCTTGGTATCTACGTCCAGGACGAATGGAAGGCGAATCCGCACCTGACTTTGAATTTTGGTCTGCGCTACGACCTGCAGTATCTGAAAACAATTGCGACAGATACCAACAATGTTGCGCAGCGGGCGGGCTTTGCCTGGACGCCTACATCGTCGCGAGCGACGGTAGTCCGCGGCAACTACGGCCTGTTTTACGATCGAGTCCCCCTCCGCGCTCTGGCAAATGCACTTCTGTCTGCCGGGAACACGGCCGATCCCGCGAATCTGAGCCAGACCAGCATCAGTTTTTCGCCGGCGCAGGCGGGCGCTCCAGTGTTCCCGAATATTCTGAGCAGTCTGACTCTCCCGGCGGGAGTACTGTTCAATTTCACAACCATGAGTCCTCATATGGAGAATGCGTACTCGGGGCAGGGCAGTCTTGAGATCGAGCGACAACTCGGGCGAAATATTACGGCGAGCATCGGTTACCAGCATGTTCGAGGACTGCACCTGATCATCTCTGTGAATCAGAACGTGCCGGCGTGCGTCGCCTCCGGCAGCAACAATGGTTGCCGGCCGAATTCCGGCTTTGCGAACAACAGCCAGTACTCACCGCTCGCAGACTCCAGATACGATGGCCTGCACATATCGTTTATTCAGCGTCCGGCGCGCTGGGGCAGCTATCGCGTTTCCTACACTTATTCAAAAGCATTCGATAATGTCGGAGAGTTCTTCTTCAGCTCTCCCATCGACAATTACAATATCTGGCAGGACTATGGGCGGTCCGATGACGATCAGCATCATCGCCTGGTGTTCAATGGCGCCATTCACTCTTCGATGGGGAATTCCAATACGCTCTGGGAACGCCTCAGCCATGGTTTCGAACTAAGTGGCATGGTGCAGTATTACTCGGCCTTGCCATTCAATGTCACGACAGGCGTCAACACGATTCAGGGAACCCCGGCGCGTCCAACAGTGGACGGCGTATTCATCAGCCGGAATGCGGGAGAGGGATTCGAATACTTCAATGTGAATGCCAGATTGAGCCGAACGTTTCAGCTTTCGGAACGATATCGGATGGAGGCGACACTTGAGTCATTCAACCTCTTCAATCATGTGAATGGAGTTTCAATGAATGGAGTGTTTGGCACGGGAACGTACCCGGCATCCCCGCTTCCAACATTCCAACAGGCCACAGCGGTCGCAGACCCGAGGACGCTCCAACTCGGTTTGCGCGTGTCGTTCTAGGAAATCGCATTGGGCTCGCCGCTCTACAGCCCGATGGCCCGGGTTTGATTCGAACTATCCAGACAGTTACTCGATCGAAAGTCTGGCCCGGGCCATAGCACGAAGAACGGCTCAGTAGCGCCGAGACTGCTATTTCTTGGCAGGAGCGGTGGGTGCCTTCGTTGCGGGCACCACCTGGACATCGTGCAAGACCATGAAGTCGCCTTCGTAGACTTTTGCTGTGATTTGATCTCCGGCTTTCAGCTTCTTGAGCACTTCTTCCTTGTCCACTGCATATAACATCGTCATCGATTCCATCCAGCCCTCAACCTTTTCGCCATTCACCATGATTTTCTTGGCGGCGACGTCCACTTTTTCAACCTTACCGTTGAACGTAAAAGATTTTTTTCCCGCATTTCCGTTCTGGGCAATGGCTGTTGCCAGGAATAGACAAACCATTGCGGCCACGAGTGCAGTGAGCCGGGCGTATTGTTTCCTTGTCATCTTCGTTTTCCCTTTCATTTTGAGGATTTCGATTGTGAGCCTGGAATCAGGACGATGCTGGCGTTCGGAGGAACACCGTGAATCACCGTGCCGACTGGAAGACTCAGCGGTTTACGGAACAGAAATGAATGTTGAAAGCTGTCTGTGTATTCATAGAACCAGACCATTGGCTCGATTGTTCCATTCGGCAGTGCCGCGAATACCTTGATTGAGGATCGGGAAGGGATTTTATCCGGCAGCAATCCGTCAATTGTTGTGGCTCGATGCAGTGTGTATTCGCCAGTGACTGTGATTCCATTCTTAGGAGGTTTGATCTTTGAGGTTTTCTCAAACTTCGGTTCCTTCGGCAGTACGTTGGGATTGCTGCCTTTTGGGGTATCACTATCGACCCAATCGGTGATCAGTCCTAATTCTTCCTCAGATAGGCCCTGATCGTTCCGGAAGTCTCCGAAGCCTTTTACGGCTCCCCATGGAGGCATGCGCCGTGACAATACCGCTTCCTTGATAGCAACCGCCCGTGGCTGCACTTCCGGATACTGCATCAGAGAAAACGCAGATCCACCGGCATGGTGGCAGGACGCGCAGTGCTGATAAAAGATCCTGGAGATGTCCCGATTCCACGTAATCGCATTCCCGACATTGTGCGCCTGGTAGGCAACGCACGTGACGAGTACGAGAAATGCCAGCAAGATGGAACGCTTCATAAGAATTGTTTGCAGTATAGCAGCACGTTAGACGGCAGGAAGTTCCGGAGGTTTGACATTGATCTGAAGCGGGAGTAATAAGAACAGGCATGCGTGCGATTGCATTTCTGATGGTTATCCTCTCCGTCGGGATCTTGTGCGCGCAGGTTAAAGCCCCGCCAAATCCATCCGTGGATCTCGTGTACATCTGTCCGATGGATCACGACATTCGGTCCAACACTGCCGGAAAATGTTCGCGCTGCGGGATGAAGCTGGTCGAGGGAATTCCAGAGCCGGTTCAATATCATCTGGACCTCAGTGTTGCTCCAAAACCCCCAAGGCCTCAGGAGTTGGCCCATCTTCGATTCGATGTGCATGACCCGTGGAAGGACAATCCTGTCACTAAATTTACGGTCGTTCACGAAAAACTGTTTCACGCATTCATCGTGAGTGAAGACCTTCAGTTTTTCGTACACGATCATCCAACATGGGACAATGGTTCCTTCAATTACGATGTCGTTTTTCCGAAGCCGGGCATGTACCGGATTCTCGGTGATTTCTATCCGGAAGCCTCCTCGCCGCAGCTCATCGCAAAGACCGTGTATGTTGCGGGTACAGCAAAGCCTCCTGTTCCTCTGGTGCGTGACTATTCAACAAAGTCTGCGGAAAATCTGACTGTGGAAATCTCCACATTCCCTCAGGAACCCGTCGCCGGAGCGAACACGCAGATGCACTTCAAGCTCAGTCCTTCCGATGGAATTGAGAAATACCTCGGGGCCTGGGGGCATATGCTCGCCGCCAGCGACGATCTGATTGACATGGTGCACACCCACCCATTCGTTTCGGAAGGCGGACCCGATGTCCGGTTCGATCTGACTTTTGCCCGTGCAAGGACGTATCGCGTATGGGTTCAGTTCCAGCGAAATGGAGTTGTAAACACGGCGCATTTTGATATTCCTGTGAAGCAATAGCGCTTTTCTGACGAAAACTTCAGAATCTATTCAGACTGCTATCCCGCCATTCTTGCTATGTTTCGTAGGTTCTTTAGAATGCACAACTTCATTAGAGAGAGGACCATAGTTATGAGGAGTGTTCGTCATCGGGATTGGAAACCTGCGCTGCGCAATGTGGCGATAGCGCTGACGCTAGCCGTCATGATCCCGGCAATAGCAAGCGCACAACAGGTAAACACGGGGGACCAGGCGGAAAGCCGTCAGGCACTGCTGGACCGCATTGCGCAATTGGAAAAGCGCCTTGGGGAAGCAACAGTAACAGTGCCGCAGTCAAATTCCGAGACTTTAGTGGCGATGGCTGCACCGCAGGCCGCTCCGCAACAGACGCCGCCAATGCCGCCGGGAATGGTGATGCCCACCGGTCCGTCGCCGGGTGCAAACCCCGCCAATCCTGAAGGCAATCCCGTCGATAGCACGAACCCTCAGGACCTGCTCGATCGAATCAAAGTTCTTGAACAGCGACTCAAGGACCTTGAAACCAACGCGGTGTTGTCTGAACCGGAGACTCGAACGAAGCGAATTGAGGTTTACGTCGATCCGCAGGGCGGAGTTCATGACGAGCCAGTGCCCGGCGCCAGGAAGACAGTTACCTATCAAAGAGAGCGTGTCTATCGCCGCCAGGCAATGAGTGAGCAAATTGAGAGTGCCATTGCCGACGCCGAAGAGCACAGAGTAGAAATTGGCGTGAATGCCGGCATTGTGGCGCAGTTCGCCGTTCGAACTCAGGGCGACCCGACTCCCGCCGACAATCATTCGTACGAACTCGCGTCCGGCGATTTGTTTTTTACCGCCGGCATTGCGCAGAATACGCTTTTCTTCGCCGATCTCGTCGGATTGGGCGGCACGCATCCGGGGTATGAAATTCCAACCCTGACTCTGGTCAATGGCTATGCCGCACGCCTCCAGAACCAGAACCAGATCAGCGTTCGTGAAGCCTGGCTTCGTACAGAAGTCGTTGGCGGAAAATTGGCGTTGGTTGCAGGCCGAATGGACTTGACCAACTACATCGATCACAATGCGGCCGCGAACGACGAAACCAGCCAGTTCATCAGTGATGCTCTTGTCAATAACCCCATGCTCGGACTGACTGAGAACGGAATTGGATTCGTATCCGTGTTCGATCCCAAGAATGGATTTAACGTTAAGTTCGGATTTCAACAGAGCAATAGTAATGCGACAAGCTTGAATCAATCGATATTCACGATGGGCGAAGTTGGATTTGTCGCAAGATTACCCAAGACGGGCGAAGGCAATTATCGTTTCTGGTACCGAACCGATAATGCCACGGGAACAGGCTATCGGTATGGGTTCGGAACCAGTATCGATCAGAGACTGTCGCCCCGGGTCATACTGTTTGGCCGTTATGGAGAGGCGGAGGCCGATGTGAAGCGCGATAGCTTCTACAGTGGCGGCTTGAAGTTTGACAATGGCCTTGGGTTTTTCCCTGGCGACACATGGGGACTCGGTTATGCTCAGACTCAGTTGCAGACCGGCGAAAAGGAACGAGTGGTTGAAGGCTTTTATAACTTCAGCCTGACTGAGAAGTTGAAGCTCACGTTCCATGCCTCGCACTTCCTGGAAATGCAGCTGGGTGGTACAAAACTGGGCTATCTCGTACCTGGCGTCCGCTTACAGGCGAACTTCTGAGGTCTAATAGGAGGAAAGCAATGATTAATGCAAAACGTGTCCTGACTATCTCCGGCTTTTTGGTTGTTGTCGGCGCACTGAGTGCGGCCTTCTATAACTTGATGCCAGTTTCCCGTGTCCTGGCGGCGGATGTCAAAGTCGCCGATCCAACATCTGTGGTCATGATTGTGAATCGGGATTCGAATGATCTCGCATTCATGGATATCAAGACTCACAAGATTGTCGGGAAAACGTTCCTCGGTAACAACGTTAATCCCCACATGGTGATGATGTCGCCCGACGGCCGGTACGTTGTGACTGGAGGAACTCGCGCCAACAAGGCCTATATTGTCGATTCCCACACACTGGAACTGGTCAAGGTGATTCCGGTGGGTATCGCGCCGGAGCATCTCTCGTTTTCTCCGGACAGCCGCTGGTACTATCAGGGAAACCCGGATGGCGATTCCATTTCCGTTATCGACATGCAGTCGATGACGCTGGTCAAGACGATCACTGGCCTTATCGAGCCTCTCAATATTACGTTTACGCCGGATGGATCCAAGGCATACGTGGGGAACTACGGTGCGCATTGGGTAGGTGTGATTGATGTGCGGCGCCACGAATTGATGAAAAAGATCTATCTTTCGGACTTTCCCGGCGTTGCCAAGCTGGATCCCTCGCGCTATCTCGCCGGTACGAAGGGCATCAACGTGGGTCTGTTCTCGCCCGACGGAAAGTATTTATACGCTGCAGATGGCGACCTGGGTATTGTTGCCGTGATCGATCCACGCGAGGACAAGGTCATCAAGACGGTCCGGGTAGGAAAGGATCCGTGGCGAATCTATATGAGCCACGACGGGAAGTACGCGATCACTCCCAATAATGGCGATCAGACGATTTCCATTATCGACCTTAAGGAGAACAAAGTCGCGGCAACTCTGGAGGCCGGGCCGGACATGACCGGCGTCAACTTTGCAGCTGGAAAAGCGTTTGTGATCAGTTCCACAAGCGGCTATGTTTACGTCTACAATATGTCGACGTTGCGTCCGGGAGGACGGCTGAAGATCGGTACGAACGTACAGTTGGAAACCGCGACCACGGACACGGCGGATCAAAAGCTGTATCTGGCGGAGTCGACCACCAATTCTGTTGTCATTATCGATGCCAGAACGGAAGCCATCGAACGGGTTACCAATGTGGGACTGTTTCCGTGGGGAACGCACATCATGGACAGTAAGGACAACTACTGTCACTGAAGACCGAAGACCAGCAGACCGATGAGCATATGTGACCTTTAGACATAAGTTCAGTTTACTTCTTCTTTCTCTGCTAATGGCCGGGTCCGCGCATGCACAACGTGAGCGGATCCGGCTTAGCAACGTTGGTGGTACTAAAGTCTCCGGTACTCAGGCTTTGGAACTGACTCTCACCGTGACCGCTGCGTCGCGCCGATCCATTCAGCAGATTGTTCGCACGGCTGGCGAACTCGACAAGACTCGCAAATCCCTGACGGCCCAGATCGATTCGCCGGAAGCGGAGTTCATCAAGGTCGGACAGCGGGTCCGCGCATTTTCCCTTCAGGCCAGATCTTCCATGTTTCAGGCTAAGATAACTCGTGTGACGTCAGTTGAGAATCACGTCATTGTCGAGGCGGCGCTGTCCGGCGAAGCTCACGAGAACACGACCAACTATGTGATGGAGATCACCATCGATCGAGGTGTATTTCTGTCAATTCCCAGCGAGGCCATCATTGAGGAAGGGGCCCGCCGCATCGTCTATATTGAAAAGCAGCAGGGGCAGTACCTTCCCGCGGAGATCGAGACCGGTTTTCAGGGAGAACTGCTCACTGAAGTTGTAAAAGGTCTCGACGAAGGAGACAAGGTGGTTACCTTTGGCAGTTTCTTTATCGACTCGGAATACAAACTGAAACTCTCCGATACAGGCACGACCAAATGATTCGCCATTGCGCCCTGACAATCGCGGTCCTTCTCTTGAGCGGCATCGCCCTTGGTGAACCGGAAAAGGCTCCAGAAATAGGGAAGTCCGGCAGCTGGATCAATTCGACTCAACTCACACTAAAGGCCCTTAAGGGAAAAGTGGTTCTGATCGAGTTCTGGGCGTTCGACTGTGCTCCCTGCATTGACGCAATGCCTCACATTAAGGAGCTTTACAGCAGATACGAAAACAAAGGGCTGGTGGTTATCGGCGTCCACACCCCACGTACTGAAGACGAGCGAAACGTTACGAAGCTTCGCGAAGCCGTGAAGCTCATGGACATCCGCTATCCTGTCGTTTCGGACAATTCGCAGAAAGTCTGGAGCGATTATCGCTGCGATCTCTGGCCAACGACGTTTGTGATCGATCGGAATGGCACAATTCGATATAGCTATGGGGGCGTTGGCCGGTACGACGATTTGGAAAAATCGATTCAATCGCTTCTGGACAGCAAATGAACATGATTTCGTGGGCGGGTTCCCACGAGTGCTAGACTCGCAACGCAAGTATGCTCACCGCGATCATCAGGAATATTGTCCGGTTTAGAGTCCTTGTTCTGGTTTTCGTTCTCGCCGGTATTTTCCTGAGTCTGTATTCAATCCAGAGATCGCCGCTGGATGCCATTCCCGACATCTCCGATCCGCAGATTGTCATTTACGTTAAATGGCCACGCAGTCCACAGTTGATTGAGTCGGACGTCACCGCTCCCCTCATTCGTGCGCTTGTCGGTTCCTCGGACATTCAGTCGATACGAGGAACGACGCACATGGGGTACTCCTTCATATACGTCATCCTGAGCAATACGGCGAATCGCGATCGGGTGCAGCAACTGGTGCTCGACAGAATCAATACTATCCGTCCTCAACTCCCCTCAGATGCCAGCGTGACGCTGGGTCCGAACGCAAGCAGTATGGGCTGGATCTATCAGTACGCGCTGGTCGACAAGGAGGGAACTCGCGATCTCCGGGAGCTGCGGATACTGAACGAGAGCCAGATCAAGCCTGCTTTTCAGACTGTTCCCGGAGTCGCTGAACTTGCCTCGGTCGGAGGGCTGGAGAAGCAATATCAGATCAAGTTATTCCCGCCACTGCTGGCCAAGGAAGGCATATCCCTGGACCACGTGATTGCTGCAGTTCGAGGCGCGTTTCAGGAAGTCGGGGGCCGCACCATTGAAGTCACCAATCGCGAATACCAGTTGCGCGGAGTCCTCAGCATCGAGGATGTCGCGAAGCTGGATCACCTGGTCGTCGGGCGAAAGGGCAACAAGCCGGTATTACTGAAAGATGTCGGCTATATACAAACGGGCTATGACCTTCGACGCAGTACTGTCGACCTGGATGGTGCGGGAGAAGTTGTGGGTGGCGTCGTGATCATGGAGCAGAACCAGAACGTTCTGGCGATAACGAAAGCTCTCGACCAGAGGCTCGCTGCAATTCGATCCGCACTGCCGAAGGGAATCGAAATCGTTACGACTTACAACCGTTCTTCCTGGATCTGGACAACGCTGAAAGAATTCTTTGCGACGCTGCTTACGGAGTTGATCGTCCTGATTCTGGTTACGGCGTTGTTCCTCGGCAATCCCCGCATCGCACTCGGGCCTATTGCGATTCTTGTTTTGAGCACCCTGTTTACCGCGCTGCCTCTGGCAATTTCCGGGCAAACCATAAATCTGTTTTCCCTCGCAGGCCTATGCATTGCTATCGGAGAGATAGCTGACGCCACGATTGTCCATGTGGAGAATTGCGCTGCGGAACTGTCGGTTCGCAGGAACCTGACGGTCGAGCAACGGCGAGATGTTGTCATTCATTCCATTACAACCCTGGCGAAGCCCCTGACGTTTTCGCTTCTGATCATTCTGGCGTCGTTCTTGCCGGTCTTCTTTCTAGAGGATCGCGAAGCGCGGCTGTTCGATCCGCTTGCCTACAGCAAAACTTTTGCGATGGCATTCTCAACGGTGTTCACTCTGTTTCTTCTGCCGATCGTGACGGTATGGATCTTCGAACAGCAGGAGGCTCCTAAGCCGATGCGTCATCGGCGATCCATCACCGTTGCAGGAATTGCGGTTCTGCTGGCTGGCACCTGGCGATTTAGAGACACCATCCGGGAGTTCCTTCCCGAGATCGTCGAACTCGGAATCATATTGATTCCTGTCGTCATCCTTTGGGTTGTTCGAAAGCGGGTGAGCACGACTCACAACTACCAGGACAGCAAAATGGTCCACGCGTATCGTGCTGCCCTGGCGTTCACCATTCGTCACCGTTATGTCTTTACGACAGCCGGTCTGTTGACGTTGATTCCGGGAGCCCTGTTGCTGAACAGCTTCCAAAGGGACTTTCTTCCGGAAACAGACGAAGGCTCCATCCTCTACATGCCGTCCACGCTGCCCGGGCTGCCGACCCGTGAGGCGGGATGGGTTCTGCAGCAGATGGACAAGAAGCTCAAGGAGTTTCCCGAAGTCGACAGGGTTTTTGGAAAACTGGGGCGCGCGGATACGTCTACGGATCCGGCGCCAGTCAGCATGGTCGAGACGACTATTCTTCTCAAGCCCCGATCTCAGTGGCGGCCGGGGATGACGAAATCCAAACTGATTGCAGAGATGGACCAGACGATGAACATCGTTGGGTACGCAAATTCCTGGGTGCAGCCCATACGTGCGCGCGTCATGATGCAAAGCACCGGAATACAGACCCCTGTTGGCATCAAGGTGAAAGGTGACGATATAGCGGTTGTCGAAAGTATCTCGCAGCAAGTCGAAGCTCTGCTTCGACCGCTTCCCGGTTCCGCATCCGTTATTGCGGAGAGAATTTCTCAAGGTTATTACATTGATGTGCAGAATGACCTGGAGCGCATGGCAGAGCACGGCGTCACAGTCGGCGAGGCGATGGATACCGTGCGCTACGGCATTGGTGGCGACAACATTGTTGGCATCAAGCAGGCCGATAACACGGTCATTCCCCTGGGATTGCAGTATTCGCCCGAATACATTGACACGGTGGAGAAGGTCAGGAATACGCCCGTTGTCACTACGGATGGTCGCTCCGTTCCAATCGGTCAGATCGCCAACGTATCCGTTCGCAAACTGCCGGAGATGATTCGAAACGACAATGGTCAACTCGCCGGGTATATCTACGTCGGTCTGAAGGATGTGACGGCCTCCGACTACGTGGAACAGGCTCAGGCATTTCTGGCAAAGAATCTGACTCTGCCGCAGGGATACTCCCTCGAGTGGACGGGCCTGTATCAATACACAGAAGCGGCGCGTGGCCGGTTGAAGTTCATCGTGCCGTTGACTCTGGTGATCATTTTTGTGCTGCTCATCCTGGCCTTCCGTTCCGTGGGAGAGACGTTTTTGATCATGCTGTCTGTGCCCTTTGCAATGGTCGGTGGAGTGTTCTTTCAGTGGATTCTCGGTTACGCCATGACGACTGCAGTAATCGTGGGATACATTTCACTGTTTGCCATTGCCGTTCAGACTGGAATCATCATGGTCATATTCATTCGGGAATCGATAGCAAACCGGACAGAATCAGAATCCTATATGGATGCCGTGATACGTGGTTCCACCACGCGCCTGCGGCCCAAATTAATGACGGTCGCGGCGGTAATTCTTTCACTGCTGCCGATTGCGTTTTCAACGCGACCGGGGATGGACATCCTGAAACCAATCGCCGCGCCGAGCATCGGCGGAATGGTGACTTCGACCATCCATGTGCTATTCATGACGCCGTGTCTGTTTGTCATTGTCGAAGATTTTCGAAATTCGAAACTCGCACACTCGATTACCGGCGTTTTCCGCCGCGTAGTGACGAGAAATCCGTAGAGATCTCAAAGATCTTGGAGAGCATGTGCGGAAGAAAACAGTTTTCACACAGCCTATTCGGCACTCACAATAAATCGGGCACTCTGCCCTTTACCGAAGGTGATGTTGAACTTCCATTGACCGGACATGGTGAGGTTGCCGATTGCGGTGTATCGGCCAGGCGTACCTGATGGAGTAACCTGGGTCGGCGCCATCATTGGGCCCATGCCGGCCATTTCCATGATGGGGGCGACGTCCACGGTTCCCACATCAACAAGTTGGTCATCTGTTGCCCTGCGAAATTCCAGGGTGAATGGTTTCTTCCCCTGCTGAATAGATCCGCTCTCACTCAGGATCGTGATCTTGTAGTCTCCGGATTGTTGCTGTTGAACTAGCTTGAGTTCGCTGCTTTTTGGCGAGCAGGAAATCAAAGTTACCGCGACGACCACAAGGAGCAACTTCATTCTCATCCTATTTATCTACCATGTTTGATTCTCGGATTTCTACCCTTCGAGCCTAAGCAGTCCGAGATCCATCGGATTTAATGTGAGCTGCATCTCAACGCTTCATTAAACTGCCTGTTCTCGCATGACTTATGCATTCGGGAGTTCGTGGAGTTCTGACGCAAACTTCACCAAGTGTTCATGCCCTCTGTTCTCAATACAGGAATACAGTCATTGAACTATTGAACGGCAAATGTCGGACATTTAGAAGCCGACATGGCCGCACCAAATCAACTTTCAATTGGAAGGGGTATTCCAAATGAACCTCGCACTGCGTCGCGTGTCGCTCCTTGCTCTATTCTTTCCCGTCATTATTGGTTTCACCTCTGTTATCTGGGCCTGGGTCGGAGGAAGTATTTCCGGTACCGTCACGGACCAAACCGGAGCGGTCGTTCCAAGAGCGACGGTAACAGTCAGGAACACCGGTCAGGGGACGGAACTCAAGACAAATACCGATGGTCAGGGGTTCTACTCCTTCCCGAATCTTGCGGTTGGTCGCTATGACCTGACGATTGAAGCCGACGGCTTCACGACGCAGAGGAAATCAGGCCTGGTCATCGACGTAGACACGGCTCTTGAAGCGACCGCTAGTCTGGAGATTAAGGAAATCACTTCCGAAGTGGGCGTTACCGTGTCTGCAGAAGCCGAGCAGATCCGAGTTGAAACCATCAGCACCCAGCTTGGAGAAGTCCTGAATAACACGCAGATGACCAATGTCGCGTTGAATGGCCGGAGCTTCACAGACCTCCTGGCTCTGCAGCCTGGCATTGTTCCGATGACGACACAACAGCCGGACTCCATTGTTATGGCCGGAGCTTCGGTTGCCATAGCACCTTCCGGCTCTCTGAATGCCGGCAACCAATCCATCAGCGGTCAGCGCGAAGATGCGAATGGCTTCATGGTGAACGGAGGCGACGTCAAGGAATTGATGAACGGTGGCACGACCGTTGTTCCCAATCTGGATTCGATTGAAGAGTTTCGTATCCTGACCAACAACTTCGACGCAGAGTACGGTAATTACAGCGGCGGTGTGGTCAACGTCATAACGAAATCCGGAACGAACCAGACGCATGGGAGCGCATTCGAATTTCTGCGGAATACGGCGCTCGATGCGCGGAACTTTTTCTCGGCCGAACGGGGGGTGTTTCGGCAAAACCAGTTTGGCGGAACGTTGGGTGGGCCAATCGTTAAACAGAAACTGTTCTACTTCGGGGATTATCAGGGAACGCGCAACACCGAGAGTGTGGATACGGGATTGATCTCAGTCCCTTCAATCCTGAACAGATCCGGAAATTTCGCAGACCAGACGAGTTCTCTCTCCGGCACCGTCATCAGTCCATTCTTCGCGAATCAACTCACCAGCAAACTTGGCTATGCTGTTTCATCGGGGGAACCGTATTACACATTCGGTTGCGTCACGAGCGCAGAATGTGTGTTTCCAAATGCCAGTATTCCGATGAGCGTCTGGTCGGAGCCGGCGAAGCATCTTCTCCAGTACATACCGACTCCCAATTCCGGTCCGAGCTCTTTCTCGACCTCGTCTGAGGCAAAAAGACTAAGTGACAATAAGGGCAGCGGTCGCGTCGACTACGTCAGCAGTAAGCTCGGAACTCTGACGGGCTATTACTTCCTTGATGATTACAATCTCGACAATCCCTATCCCAGCGGGCAGGGCGGCGCTTCGGTCCCGGGCTTCAACGCTTTGACTTTCGGACGTGCACAACTTGTGAATCTTGGAAACACGAAAACGTTTGGAAATTCTGCGGTGAACGAGTTCCACCTCAGTTACATGAGGAGTGCCAACGTCCTCAGCAAACCCAAAGGTGGCGTTGGCGTATCACTCGCATCTCAGGGGTTTGTCACAGGTCCGGGGACGCCGGGAATTGTCGTACTTGCACCCGAGATAGAAGGCGTTGAGAACATCGTATTCAGTTCTTTTGTCATGGGAGTGCCGATTACCAATCTCACGCAGGCGAACAACACGTATGTCATCAACGACAGTTTTTCGAAGGTTTGGGGCGCGCACTCCTTCAAGACAGGGTTTGAGATCAACTACGAACAGGTAAACGTCAATCCGAATCCAACGTTCAATGGATCCTTCGCTTTCTTCGGTTCGGAGACCGGCTCCGATTTTGCGGATTTTCTGCTTGGGATCGGCAGTAACTACAATCAGGCAGATTCCCAGAGTTACTACGGCAGGCACAAATACGCCGCGGTATTTGCGGAGGACAGTTGGCGGATGAAGCCCGGCTGGACATTGAATTATGGAGTCCGATTGGATGTGATGCGTTACTGGTCCGAGAAGTTCAATCAAATTCCGACTCTGGTTCAGGGACAACAGTCCGAAGTATTTCCGGATGCTCCCGCATCTCTCGTCTATCCCACTGACAAAGGGATTCCCAATACGCTCGTCCCTGGACGCAACCGGTATTCTCCCCGGTTGGGGTTGGCATACTCACCCCAGTCCAATGGTGGCCTGATCGATAAACTTACCGGTGGCCCTGGAAACACCAGTATTCGCGCCGGATTTGGCCTTTTCTATTCGGTGATTGAGGGCAACACCATTGCGATTGACGAACCGCAACCGCCTTATGGTTTGAGCTTCACGAGTCCGGGGCCACCGCTATTTGCTACGCCTTTTGTAAACGCTGCAGATGGATCGACTCACGTCCAACCGTTTCCTCTGACGTTCCCTCCGTTGAACACGAGCATCGACAATCCAACGACGGGAATTGACTTTTCTCAGTTCGAACCAATTGCGGGACTGTCCACGCCGAATCGTACGAATACTTACCCGTATAACGAAAACTATTTTCTTTCCATTCAACGCAAATTTGGAATGAACACCCTTTTCACGGTTGGATATGCAGGTTCACAGGCACACCACCTTCTCGTGGTCCATTCTGCGAATCCGGGAGATCCGGCGCTTTGCCTGTCGCTGAGTCAGCCTAGTGCCGTCGCCCCGGGGACGCCAACGTGCGGACCATTCAGTGAAGACACGCAATTCATCCAAGCCGACGGGCAGGTTGTGAATGGAACACGCGGGCCACTCGGTTCCGCGTACAGCAACGACACCTATCAGTCGAGCATCGGCAATTCGAATTTCAATTCTTTCCAAACCAGTATGGCGCACAGCGGCAGAACCATTATTTATTCACTCGGATATACGTACAGCAAGTCCATCGACAATGCGTCCAGCATTGCGGACCCTGTCAATCCATACAATTTTACGCAGACCAGGGCGCTTTCGGCATTTGATCTAGAACACAACTTTGTAGCCACGTTTGAATTTCCGCTTCCGTTCCGGACTCTCTTTCATGGAAAGAACAATTTCACCGACGGTTGGATGTTGACGGGAATTCAAAGGTTCAGCACTGGCTTTCCAGTCACGATGTCGGCAGATGGCGATAATTCCCTGATTGGAAGCATTCCCAATGGAGTTAACAACAAGAGCCTCGATTTACCGGATCAGGTTGCCGGTCCACTGAATCTGAATAGCAATCCCAGAAATGGATTGGAGTATTTCAATTCGGCCTTGTTCAGCGAGAATGCGCTCGGGACTCCGGGCAATGCGAACCGCCGCTATTTTTATGGACCGGGTATGGTGAACTCCGATCTCGCCCTGCTGAGAAGATTCCACCTGACAGAATCGAGGGTTCTGGAGTTCCGATGGGAGACTTTCAACACGTTCAACCATGCGCAGTTTTTCGGCCCTGCGGCTGTGAGTGGCGATATCGACAGCGATCTCTTCGGTCGGGTTGTAAAAGCTGCCCCGCCGCGGCTGATGCAATTTGCGCTCAAGCTCAGCTTCTAGACGTCATCAGAAGTGCAGCTTGAGCGCCAGCTGCGTCTGTCGCGAGGGGCCCGCGCTGAAGATGCGGCCGAAGTTCGAGGTGAATGCCGTCCGGTTCGGTACATCAAAGTTGACGTTGTTCAGAAGGTTGAAGACTTCGAGCCGAAACTCCATGCGTGATCTTTCTGAAATCCGAATGTCCTTCTGAACCGACGCGTCGACATTTGTAAATTCGGGTGCGAGCACCGTGTTTCGTCCGGAGTTTCCAAACGTGAAATTATCCTGCAGTGTGAAGCAGGCCGTGTTGAACCACTGAGCGGAAGTTTTCGCACCGCCGTCATTCGGATCGCAGGTAACGTTCGGCCGCTGTGCCGGTCCCGATCCGATATTGGCGCGGTCTGTGCCGATGATGACGGTGAAAGGAGCTCCGGACTGAAGCGTCACAATTCCGCTCAGTCGCCAGTTCTTGCCAATCTTCAATTGTGAAGGGAGCTCATAGCCGGCGCTGGCTACAAATCGATGTCGATGATCGAAACTCGCCGTCGCCCGTTCGGAGCCCATGTCGCGGACGTTTTGTGGCAGGTTGGTTTCGTAGGAAGTGGCGCCGGGATCGGATGCGTCGTCGATGGCTTTCGACAGCATGTAGTTTGCGGATACTGTAAGTCCATGCGAAAGCCGCTGGTCTACTTTGAAAGTCAACCCGTGAAAAATCGAATATCCGTCCCAGCGGATTGCCGTGAGATTTGCAAGCTGTGGAACTGGACGCCGCGGACCAATTGCGCCGGGCCCTGGTTCCGGTACGTTGATTACCGTTGAGCTGTCGGCCCCAACAACCCACGAGCCCAGATAGTTTGCTTCCACCGAAGTCGTTCGTGTCAACTGACGCTGGATTCCGAAACTGATGTTGTTCGCATACTCGGTTCTAAAGTCATGGAGCATCGTGTTACCGCCGATGGTTCCGTTTGCAGGTGCAGTCAGCACGGTAGCGGTCTGGAAAGGCGGATTGATGGCATCGGATGCCGCGTTTACCGTCTTCGCAAAAAAGAACGGCACCGTTTGGGCGAGTGACTGCTGAACGCTATAGGCCCATTGGTTGAGAAACACACCGAATCCACCATTGACGACGGTCCTGGAGTCCGGCGACCACACCACACCGAGCCGCGGTGCAAATCGCAGGTAGCTGGGACGCAGCAGTGCAGACGTCCAGCCCGCCTCATCGGAAGTCGTGTAGGGAATCGGAATCTCAGGTAGAAGCGATGCTGCCGTCGGAGAGATATTGCCGTTGTCGTCGCTCGCGATAACGAACCGCCCGCCAGGAACGGTCAGATCGACAGTCGAGAGGCGGTTGTCGATGTCGTTCATCTGACCGTTGATCTCGTAACGCAGACCGGCATTGATCGTCAGGTTCGAACGTACTTTCCAGTCGTCCTGTCCATACACATGAAACCAGGTGCTGCGTCCATGCTCGTCTGCCCGGCCGATACCGACTTGTGCCGACCCGGGATAGCCCAGCAGAAAATCCGCGAATGCGTTACCGCTGAACTGGCCATTGAAGGTGAAGGCGCCGCGAGCCGCCTGCGGATTCACCGGATTGAATTCGAGACGGAAAAGGTATGCGCCGAATTTCAAATGATGTGCGCCGCGGTCCCAGAGAACGTTATCGTAGAACTCGAAACTGCGGTTGTTCCGAGTGACAAATACTGTGGGATCCCCGATGACGCTGAATAGACCTCCGAAGGAAACCTGGGGATAGCCCATATCTTCTGGATTGGTGGTCACGCCTTGCAGTCCGGCCGCAGCAAGACTCACTCCCTGATTCGGGCTCGTTTGACCGCCGCTGGCCATCAGATATCCCAATCGAAATTCATTCAGCAGTCGTGGGCTGAAGGTATGAATATGACTGAAGGCAAGATTGCGGCTTCTTGTATTCACGACACGTCCGAATCCCGGGACGAGCGCTTCATTCAGGCTACTCGTACCGAACGGCTGGGAGTCCTTCACGTCATATGCCGTGAATCGGCCAAAGACATTGTCATTTGCGGACAGCCGGTGATCGATCCGCAGACTGTATTGATCCATCGGATTGTCTTGCGGCTCGGCCGCAACGAGATTCTGAACGGCACCACTCCCATTGGCTTTTGGAACCTTTGCCAGGATTGCCAGAGCGACCGGGTCGAGCCGATCTGCCGGGATTTGATTTCCGGTGAATCCCGCGCAGCTGCTGCTGGTTTTCGTCAACGGATCGCACAAGGCTGGAAGTCCGCTGAAGTCCCCGCCGCGGAGCGCATCGGTAGGCACTGAAAATGTTTGAGTCAGTGTTCGGTGAATTCGTGCACCTTCATAACTGAAGAAAAAGAATGTCTGTTCCTTGCGGATTGGGCCGCCCAGGTTGACGCCGAACTGGTTTTGGCGGAGCGGAGGAGTGGGTTTGGAACCATCGTCGAAGTAGTTTCGGGCGTCAAGCTTGTCGTTTCTGAAAAATTCGAACACGCTGCCGTGGAACGCATTGGTACCCGATTTGGAAACGACATTGATCAACGCCGACGCCTTGCCTCCGAACTCCGCCGGGTACATCGTTTTCTGAATCTTGAATTCCTGAATTCCGTCGATGGAAGGGCTGATGACCAGGTTGTTGAAGTACTCATCGGTCACTTTGACGCCATCCAGCAAATAGATGTTGTGACCGCTGCGCTGTCCCAGCACTGCAGGCAGCGCGCCAGCCTGCTCCAATGCGGCGCCTCGAGTGCCTCCCGGCGGGATAACGACTCCATCGCTCAGCTGCGCAAGCTGTAGAAACTGCCGGCCATTGAGTGGCAGTTCCTTGACCTTTTGATTGTCGATGGTGTCGGACACTTGTGCGTCTTCCGTACGAAGTAAACCGACATCTGCCGTGACGGTGACGGATTCGGTAGCGTCGCCGACCGTGAGCGTCACCGGAAAATCCAGTTTTTGACCAACCTGCAGATTCAGATGCTGCTGAATCGATTGTTTGAAGCCCTTCGATGAAATTATGACGCGGTAATCCCCCACATTCAGCGACGGAAGGAAGAACCGGCCTTCCGCATTTGTGACGCGCTCAACCACAGTTCCGCTTGCACTATGGACGGCTGTGACCGAAGCGCCCGGTATCGCTGCTCCCTGACTATCTGTGACCGTACCTGAAATTTCCGCAGTATTGTATTGCGCCATTCCCTCTCGAGCGGACAGCAGCATGATCAGCAGGAATAGAAACGCGAAGCCAATCACGCGAAGGAAATGGTTCGTTTTCATACAGGAAAGCAGACTACATTGGCGTTGAATTTCCGATTGTAAGGGTCTTGTAAAAACATCCAATGCAGGCGGGGCCTTTTGCCGCGGAGGCGTAGACTAACTGTCTGATATGCGAGCCAATATTCTTTTCGTTGAAGATGAAAACGAGATTCGCATGACGGTGGGCGACCGGCTGTCCAGCGAAGGATATCTTGTGGAATACGCAACCGACGGAGACGAAGGATTGCGAAAGTCGACGGCGCTTCCATTTGATTTGATCATTCTCGATGTCATGCTGCCTGGCCGCGATGGATTTGCCCTGTGCGATGACATTCGCAAAGCCGGGCTGATAACGCCGATTCTCATGTTGACTGCACGCAATCAGACCGTAGACAAGGTGCGCGGCTTAAAGACAGGCGCGGACGATTACGTCACCAAGCCATTTCAGATGGTAGAACTCATGGCGCGCGTTGAAGTGCTCTTGCGGCGCACTCCAGGGAATCTGGATGTTCCAGCCAGCCAGACCAGCCAGGCTGGTCCCACCTTGATTGATCAGTTTGGATCCGTTCGGATCGACCGGCGGGGCACTTCAGTGACGCGAGACGGAAACATTGTGAATCTTTCAGCACGGGAATTCGAACTCCTGCAATACTTCGTCGCGCGTCCCGGTACGACGCTGTCGCGTGAAGAGTTGCTGACTAACGTCTGGGGATACAGTGCGACGACATTTACACGCACCGTCGATGTTCATGTCGCAAGCCTGCGACAGAAGCTGGAAACGGATCCGCGGCAGCCACGATTCATCATCACCATGCAGCGTCACGGCTACAAGTTCACACCTTAGGAATGCAGTGAAATGAAAGTGTCTGTACTCGAACGCGCGAGGACGGCAATCCTGGTGATTCCCATCATCGTTGTTCTTCTTATTCTGGCCGTACTGCTCTATCGCTGGAGCAATCAGATGAGCGAAACGACCAGCGTTCGGCTCGCAGACAGCCTGCAGATGTCGATGGTGAACTGGCATCTGAATTTGTTCCGTGACTTGTCGGATATCTGTTTCGCTCTCCACGCCGACTCCGAAGATGCCAGCGGCCTGGGTCAGTACGCACGCCGATTTGCAGATTGGCGAGATACTGCTCCTTATCCGGAGGTTGTCGCGAATCTTTATGTTCTGAAGTCAGCATCGTCCTCGAGCCCTCAGGCATTGCGTCTGGATCCTTCGACTCGGCAGTTTATTTCAGGCGGCTGGCCAACCCAATTCACATTCCTTCGCGAGGAGATGGAGCAATCGGGATCGAAGGCTCCCGAACGTGGTGCTCAATTTCGCGATAATTTTTATCCCCATGGGGGCGACACTGGCGGTTGGCAGTTCGATCCGGGAATTCCCGCGCTCGTACACTCTGTCAGCGAAGGATTGCTGGTAGTCGAACTCAATCGCTCGGTGATTCAGCAGCGCGTCCTGCCGGATCTTGCCCAACGCTATTTCACCGGCGTGGACGGACTGGATTATATGGTTGCCGTTGTAACAGGCGGTGCTGAAAAGCAGGTCATCTATTCATCCGATCCGGAGTTTGGCATGCAGGAAGTTGCAGATGCCGACGGCCGAATGAAAGTGTTTGGCCGCTCTCACGATGCCAAAGTAAGCATTCCGATTGATGTCTTCCACAAGCCTTCGGAAAATACCGGTCTCACCGGACTGGCAACTTCAATTGGAACATCGTGGTTTCCCTTGATTGGGAAATCCTCCGAAGATCACGACTGGCAACTGATAGTCAGACATCGTCGAGGGGGCGCACTCGGGGCGTTTGTGGCCGAGATGCATCGCCGCGACCTTGCTGTCAGCTTTGGCGTGCTCTTTCTCCTGGTGATTAGCGTCGCCGTTTTGATTGTTGTCAGTTTGCGTGCCCATCGTCTGGCCAGGCTTCAAATGGATTTTGTAACGGCGGTTTCTCATGAATTGAGAACTCCGCTGACTGTCATCACTTCCGCAGCGGAGAATATTGCGCACGGCGTTGTCGAGAGCAGACAGCAGGTAACGCAGTACGGTCAGGTCATTGAAGGACGTGCCCGGCAACTCTCCAGACTGGTCGAACAGATTCTGCTTTTTGCCGCAACCCGCGAGAACCGGCAGCGATACAATCCGCGACCGCTGGAAGTTTCGGAAATTATCGAAGCGACCCTTGCCGGTACCGCAGACCTCATTGAGGCTGCCGGATTCCGTCTGGAAAAGGAGATTCCCGCTGAGCTCCCAAAAGTAACGGGCGACTTGTTCGCGCTGTCGCAGTGTTTGCAGAACCTGATCACGAACGCGTTGAAGTATGGAGGAACCGAACAGTGGATCGGTATCCGGGCCAGTGGCGAAAGTCTCACTGGAGAGCTGAATGAAGACAGAATAGAAGTTCAAATCAGCGTCGCGGACCGCGGAATGGGAATTGATGCGCGCGATATTCCTTATATCTTCGATCCGTTCTTCCGAACCGAATCGGCATCTGCCGCCAGGATTCATGGGACCGGACTGGGCCTCGCACTTGCGAAGAACATTGCAGAAGCGATGCATGGGCGGTTGACAGTAGAGAGCCGGCCCGGACTTGGCAGCATCTTCACGCTTCATCTTCCTTGCCACTGAATCGTTGCCGAATGTAACCCTTCTGATCGATTCAAAGCCCTGGTTAGCAAAGAATGATTGTCATTGTCGTGTTGACACAAGCGTTGCCGCCTGCTGATAATCCGGACCAATCGGAGGAAGGAACAATGCTTCTACAGATTCCCCAGGTGCTGACATCGATATCCGAAGTCATATATTCAAATTCGTCTCGCCCGTGTTGACGGATTCCTTGAAGATTCCAAACTCGTGTAATACCAATCACACCGACAAATCCACGGAATGGTCGATCGGCGAACTGAAGAAGTGGCCGGAGCTCTCCCCGTGGCGCATGGCTAAGTAGCGCCCCGGGAGGGTCTACATCCCCCAATGGATAATGTAGAAGCAAAGGAACTCGGCCAACCGGTATCACCCTGGCGTGGCTGGGGGCCGATCATTCTTTTCCCCCTGGCGGTTTTGATATTCACACCGGAAGATTGGCCGCGCTGGGTATACATGTGGCTTCTTGCGTTTGTGATCTTTGCCGGCTGCAAGTGGTTAACCTGGCGTCGGACACCGGCCCCTGCCGCGCGATGGTGGCAACACGCGGGGTATTTGTTTGCCTGGCCGGGTTTGAACGCGGGAGCTTTTCTGAGCTCGGAGCTGTTGCCGGACAAGGATCAGCCGTCATTGCGGGAATGGTGTCTTGCGATCTTCAGGCTGATTGGCGGCATCGTGCTCTTTTGGGTTGTGGCTGCCCGGATTTCCGATAACCACGAGATCCTCGCTGGCTGGGTGGGCATGACGGGTTTGATCCTGATGCTTCACTTCGGCGCGTTTCAACTGCTCAGCTGCGGATGGAGATCGGTCGGCATCGACGCGCAGCCACTCATGAAGCGTCCACTGGCTTCCACCAGCCTGAGTGAATTTTGGAGCCGAAGATGGAATACCGCCTTTCGCGATTTTACGCATCGCTTTCTTTTCCGGCCGTTGAGCAGGTGGTTTGGACCGCGCTGGGCGATTCTTATCGGGTTCGTGTTTAGCGGCATCATTCATGACCTCGTGATTTCCGTGCCTGCGGGCGGGGGATATGGCGGCCCCACCATTTTCTTCGGAGCTCAGGCTGCCGGCATATTTCTCGAGCGGTCTCGCGCCTGCAGGGCCGCTGGCCTTGGACACGGGTGGCGCGGATGGTTGTTTGCGATGATCATCCTGACCTTGCCGGTCTACGGATTATTTCATCCCCCGTTTGTCAGGAATATTATCCTGCCGTTCATGCGCGCACTCCGCGCGTTGCGTTGAGGGTTTCATGAATAACAATGTGGAGAGGGAAGCCTGATGCAGGACGTGATGAGGGAATGGATACCAACTTTGATCTTTGTGGCGGGTGCTGGACAATTGGGCATACTGATCGCCTCGGCGCTTGTTCCTTTTCAACTGAAATGGAAGACCGAGCTGACCGTCCTTTCTCGTTTGCATCGGCAAATGTACTGGATCTACGGCGCCTATGTCGTGCTCTCGATTGCTGCCTTTGGCATGATCAGTCTCTTCAATTCCAATGAACTGGCGAACGGGAGCGGCCTCGCCCGCGCCGTTTGCGGATACATTGCCATCTTTTGGGGAGGTCGCCTGGCGCTTCAGTGGGTTCTCGACGTCGAGGCGCATCTCTCCACCTGGTGGTTAAGACTCGGCTATCATTTACTGACGATCCTGTTCGCCAGCTTCACCCTTTTATTTGGTATTGTCGCGCTGCGATCACGTTGACCAATCGCGCCTGTTGAAGCAGTATGGTGGAAGCACCTGACGCCATTTCCAGTTCGGGAGGCTATCCATGCTTCGCATTTGCCTGTGCGCCGCTTTCATCACACTCGGCATTGTGACTATTCATGCAGCTCAGGCACCTTCGTACGAACTTCCTATAGACCCGACTACTCCGATCATCACCATGAAGTACGTTGGAGGAGTGACGGAACTGCCAAGGCAGAATGTCTATCCCGCTCTGACAATTCGAAGCGACGGTAGCGTCACTATTACAGATTCCCTGGGACGTTCCAAACCGATAGAGGCCAGCATTTCTGAGGAAGAAGTTCAGGAACTTCTGCGGTTTTCTCTCATCGAGCAGGAATTCATGCAGTTCACCGGCGGAAATGCTCTCCAAGACATTGCAGTTCAAAGTGCGCAGTGTGGTCGCTCGGTGCGGGTCAAGGATGACGGAGGAACCACGGTGATTCATATTCGAACGGCGGATTTGGATCATGAAGCGAGCTTTAACTCGCTCGGGTTTTTTGCCGAAGCGTATCCGGGAATCAAATCTCTGGGGCAGCTTTGGACCATCGAGAAAAGACTGAATCGTTTCATGGAAGAAGTGAAGGCGGGTGGTAAAGCGATTGTGGTAACAGCTGCAGAACAGGCGAGCGCATTTGCAAAGCAACAGAAGGAGTCCGTCACGTTTCAAGTGGAGGATCTTCAGCGGACTGTCATGACCGCTGATGGGCGTCAAATGATGGAGTTCCTGCACAAGCGCGATGACGGCACATCGATTTCTGTGAACGTTGAGAACAAATCCGGCGCGGCTCCCTCCATTAGTGGAAAATACGTGAGCACGCTGCCAACCCGCCCGATGGTGGCATGCCCATAGGCGATACGACAAACGATGCTGTTCCGCGGGGCAACCCAGGCCACTCAATTCCGTTTCAAGATGCTGCGTGGCCCTGCCTTCGTACAATGAGAGACAAGCTCGGACATTTGGCATTGATGGCAAATCGCGAATGGACTGACACTGGATTTTAGAGTGATAAGTTCACTGCAAACCAAAAGCATCAAGATACTGATCGCCGTTGCCATCTTCCCCCTGCTGACACACGCCTCCGAGATTCCCGACCGGGTGTTGCCCGAGGGTGTAGGCGTCAATATCCATTTCACTCGCGATCATGAGAAGGACCTCGACATGATCGCGGCAGCCGGCTTCAGGCTCGTTCGCATGGATTTCCTTTGGGGTCGAACCGAGCGAAGAAAGGGCGAATACGACTGGTCGGAATATGATGAATTAACCGCGGCCCTGGACAGGCGCGGCATCCGCGCCTATTACATCCTCGATTATTCCAACCCGCTCTACGAAGGAACAGTCATCACCCAAAATCCCGATACTGGGAGGGAGGAAGATCGGAGCACCGCTTCGCCGCGGCGTCCGGAAAGCATCACCGCTTTTGCACGTTGGGCCGCTGCTGCCGCAAGGCATTTTCGCGGCCGCCACGTGGTGTGGGAAATCTGGAATGAACCGAATATCGAATTCTGGAAACCGGAACCTGACGTTAAGCAGTATATCGCGCTCGCTTTGGCGACCTGCAAAGCCCTGCGTGATGCCGATCCTCAGGCGACCATTGTTGCGCCGGCGGTTTCAAAGTTCCCATGGGGATTTTTGAAAAACTTTTTGAAGTCTGGCGTGCTCGAGTACCTGGATGGGATCAGCGTGCATCCATATCGTGACGCAGAAAGACCACCAGAAACCGCCATTGAAGATTACAAGCATCTGCGGCAACTCATCGAACAGAGTGCACCGAACGAAGCAAAGAAGAAAATCCCGATTGTCAGCGGCGAATGGGGCTACTCGTCCAACAAAGTGATCGGCGTCTCGCTTGAAAAACAAGCGGATTTTATCGTGCGACAACAATTGTCGAACCTGCTTCAGGAAGTGCCGATTTCGGTCTGGTACGATTGGAAAAATGACGGAGACGATTTGAATCAAGTCGAACACAACTTTGGCACGGTCACAAACGACCTGAAACCAAAGCCGGGCTATGTCGCGGTTCAAACATTTACACGAGAACTGTCCGGCTATCGAATAGTCAGCCGTCGCAACACCGGAAACAAAAAGGATTTTGTGCTCATCCTGACGAACACCGCTGGCGAAACCAAACTTGCAGTCTGGACGCTCGGCAAACCGCACAAGGTTGCCTTTGATTTGGAGCCGACTTCCGTTACGGAACTCTACTTTGTTGATGGACGCGGCAAAAGCGGAAGAATTGAAATCGCAAAAAGCAGTTTCACTGTCAAACTTTCCTCTTCGCCCGAATACATCCATTTGAAGGAGGCGCGGTTGAAGTAGCCCGAACAGGAGGATAGTGGTTTGCGCCACTGGCGCTAATGTGTCAGGACGGCACGAACCACTTCCGAGAACTCCCGCAGGAAGCGATCTCGCCCAAAACGCAATGCGGAATTGCGAATGGACTCGGGATTGAAGGTAACGCGGTCGAAACGGTCCAGACCATCGATAAGCGATTCCACCGATTCTTCCTCAAACAAGACCCCGCTTACTCCGGGTTCGACAATTTCAACGGCCCCGCCGCGACCCAGAGCAACGACAGGCTTACCGCACGCCTGAGCTTCAGCCATCACGATTCCGAAGTCTTCTTCTCCCGCGAATACGAACGCTTTACATTGCTGCATGGCTTTCACCACTTCCGTCTCCGGTTGAGATCCAAGGAATCGAATGTTTGGTTTCGCGCTCTGCTGGAGTCTTTGCCGCTCAGGGCCGTCGCCAATAACCGTCAACGGTCTTCCACACTTGTTGAAGGCTTCAACCAGCAGGTCGACCCGCTTGTATGGCACTAACTGCGAGACAACCAGAAAAAAGTCCTGCTCAGGTTCAGACGACACCTGAAAACGGCCGGTATCCACAGGGGGATAGATGACCACGCTCTCCCGGCCGTAACAGTCTTTGATCCGCTTCTGTACATTCCGCGAGTTGGCGACGAAATGGGTTACACGCTGAGCCGCGTCAAAGTCCCACCGGCACAGGGAGCCTCGAACTACGGAGAGTGCCCAACGGGAAAGCGGGCTGGCGGTTCGATAGTAGGTTTCATAGCCGCTCCAGACGTAACGCATTGGCGTATGACAGTAGCAAATGTGCGTGGCTCCGGCTTTGCCGCGCACGCCTTTCACAGTCGCAGCGTCGGAACTGATGATGAGGTCATACTCCGATAAATCCAGTCTATCGGTAGCAAGAGGAAAGAAAGGCAGGTAGTACGGGTACCATTCCGTGGACTTTGGAAAACGCTGGAGCAATGAACTCTGAATCCGACGGCCGCTCAGTTCGGCAGAGATCCTTGTTCTGTCGCAAACAAGTGTGAAGAGTTCGGCTGAAGGGAAAAGTTCAGCCAGCGATTCGAGAACCCGTTCGCCGCCGCGCATGGTCACAAGCCAATGATGAACGAGGGCGATCTTTTGCGCCCGCGGCCAGCCTACTTCCATGCCGCAAATTTCTCATCAGACGCGCTGGATCCGTTTGAATTAGGCAAATTGCAAAGTCTGCAAACGAGCGTGCGGATCTCTGGCGAAAAGGATTTTAGCGTGAACCGGTCGTCGAGGCAGGATCGGGCTCCTTCCTGCAGGTGTTCGCGAAGGGAACTGTTTTCGATGAAGAGTGACAGCGCCTGGCCCAGCGCGTCTTCATCATCAGGAGTTACGAGCAAACCGTTGGTGCCGTCTCTGAGGATTTCCGGTATTCCGCCGATTCGAGTGGCAATGACAGGGATGCCCATTTGCAGGGCTTCCAGAATGACCAGGCCCATGGCTTCGGCCCACAAAGCGGAGTGTACAAGTACATCCATTGAGCCATACCAGGATGCGAGGTCGGTCTGATATCCGGCCCACACGATGTTCTCCGTCAGATCGTATCGGTACGCGATTGCCTTTAGACCTTCCGCATAACGAATGTCCGCCTTACTTGCCGGCGCGGGAGCTCCGACAATGAGAATTCGGATTTTGGCTCTGACCTGAGGTGGGAGTTTGCCTGCCGCCTTCAACAATAAATGCTGTCCCTTGACCTCGGTAATCCGGCCAACTGTTCCGACTGTGAAACATGGACTGGGTATCCGTATATTTCCGGGTGGGCGCTCGGGGATCGGATCATTTCGGACGGGCACCGGACTATGTATGACCTCGGTCTTTTCGGACAGGCGAGTGTCGTCATTCAGCAGGGAACGAGCGGCTGCGTGGGAGCAGGCGATAATCCTGGAAATGCGGCGCGCCAGGCGAGTTACTAAAAATAGCTCTGTTCTGCGAGTGAGGATCAAATGCAAATGAAATACGGATGGCCGTCCGGTCAACCAGGCTGCGAACACTCCCGCCAACAAACACCGGGGACCGTTGATGTAAACGAGGTCGACCCGTCTTCTCCGAATAACTGTTGCGAGCAGGACTCCACAGATCGCGCTTCGAATGGCGAAAGCCGCCATTTCCAGATAAGACTTTCTGCCGGACCGGTAGTTCCCGATCGGAATGGTCAGTGTTTTTACACCTCTTTCCTCCAGGCTCGAGCGGAAAGGCCCCTTGTTCGGAAACGCCACGATGGGATCGAATTCCGTTTCAAGCGATCCCAGGACAGAGTCCAGCACGCGTTGCGCGCCGCCGAGCCAGCTTTGCTGATCGAGAAACAGAATTGTCTTCTTCATTCCGGTGTTCCGGAAATTTCCGCACGTTCTGCCAGATTCAGTGTCCACGCCACAAGCGAAGCAAAGATGACGATGTTGCGCCAGTACGTGTATGCATCCGTCGCCAGAAGCTGCACCAGTTCTCCACACCATATCGAAAACAGAACGGTGGACCAAAAGGCGAGGACTTCATTCGCAGAGCGAGACAGTCGGTAAAAAGTCCTGAGAATCGCTCCGGAAAAAACCATGAAACCGGCGAGTCCCGCAATTCCGGTCTCCAGCAACAGGCTCAAGTACCCGTTGTCCGTAATGATCTCTCCGTGGAAGAGACGCGTGATCGACAATGTCTTGTAACCGATTCCAAAGAGAAGATACTGCGGGTGGTCCCGCATGATCGAAAGCACGCGAATCCAGGTGTTGAACCGTCCGCTGGTAGCAAAATTGGGATCGTCGAAGATGTCGATCACCTGGCCTACTCGCGCGCTCACAAGATAAGTCCAGAGTTCGGGCGAAAACATCCATAGAAGTAATATCGGAACCGCAGTGGCTCCTAAGACAGTCATGATACGGGAGAGCTTTACTCGCCGGGACAGCACCAGCGAAGCGAACAGGGCCACGATCAGGCTCACCCATGTGCTGCGCGAAAAAGCAACAAGGACGGCCAGACTTAGGATCGAAATAGAAGCGACGAGCAATAAACGCGGGAATCCCGGAAAACGCTCCCTGCGAGACAGAAACGCAATCCCGCACGCGATGAGAAAGAAAGCGCAGAAATTTCCGAAATTCGAAGACTCATAGAACACCCCTTGTGCCCGTCGCAAAACCGTTCCATTCAACCAAATGAACTGGTCTGCGGCCGGATGATCCAGCGGAACCGGCCATATGAAGTCTAAAATTCCGTAGCCCGCCGATAGAACGGCCCCTGCCAGCAGAAAGCGAGGCATCTGACGTTCGGTCTGGCCTGGCTCCCACCGAGCTCCCGCTCGGATCAGGTAAAACGCAAGCGCCGTGTGACTCAACAGCACCCAGCGTAACAAGCTGTTCATTCCCACGTTCGTTCCTGAAAGCCAGAATGCAAAAGGAATCGACAGCGCGGTTCCCGCGAGAAAGACGGCCAATCCCCTGGCCACAGAATCCCACTCGAAATGCATTTCCCGATTGCGAGTCACAACAATGACCAGTGCGATCGGGAGTAGAAAGAAAGACATGAAGACCGGTGTCTCTCCTGATTGAGAGAAATAAAAAGGGGGAAGGATTTCAAGCGTCAGAAGAAACACGGCGGCAAAAATCATTGGCTCGCGCAGGGATGCAGAGCAGAAGAGAAGGTAGGTCAAGGCGCCGGCAACGGCCAACACGACAGCGGCCGGTGATCCGGAAAGCACCAGGATTACACCCATCGCGCCGGCAAGCCCGGGCGCCAAAAGCCGCGCCCAATTCCATCGTTCGAAAATGGAATCCGGCCGACTCATAAGCGATCGTCCGTAAGGAGATGCCATTCACTGAGGCGGGGAAGGCCCAGAGCAACAAGTGTGCCTGTCACCACCAGAACCATCCAGACCGCCAACCACAGAGCACCCAGGTGGAAGGGCGCGGCAAGGAGTGCGCCCAGAACCAGGATCATCGTCGACCCAATGAAAACCTTCACCAGCGCAAGTCCTGCGATCCGCGCGTGATTTCCCTCAATCAGGAAGTAGAGATAAATTCCGCTGATCATGAACTCGCGTATGACATCGGCAATGGCGCCTCCGGCAACGCCAATACGGGGCGCCAGATAAAGGCACAGGGCCGCGCCAGCCGTGATCCCGAAGCCCAGAGCGCCCAGGCAAACGAATCGCCGTCGTGCAGCGACAAAAACGTAGAAGAGAATGGTGTTTAGAAACACCAGCGGCAGCGCTGGAGCGAGGATGCGAAGTATGCTCGCGGCCGACTCAAATTCCTTTCCGAAGAATAGAGGAAGCAGGGCGGGGGCCGACAACCATGCCGCAAGGGCTCCAACGGCAGTGATCAGCAGGGCGTTTTTAAGAAGGCTGAGCACGTAGGCGCTGCCTTGTGCTGAATTGCCAATCAGGAGACGAGAAAGTTTCGGAAACAAAACAGACATCAGAAGGGAGGCCGACAGGAAGGTCGATGTCGTAAACCAGGCAGCGGCCTGGAATTGTCCAAGTGCGCTGCCGGGGACGTAAACGCTCAGGACGAGAATATCGATTCGCAGGTTGAGCGCCAACAGAATCGCGGTGAGACCGATTGGAAGACATTCCACGACAATTGCAGAAAGAGTACTTCGGTCCCATTTCACAAGTCGACCCGGTCCGAACTTTGACCAGAGAATCGCCCAGCCCAGGCAGGTTTCAGCGAGCTGGCCCGCGACAAGACCGGTCATCACAACCGGCAGACTTGCACGCAACGATACGGCTGCTCCGACCCAGACGACGATAATCGTCGAGTTGACGAACTGCTGAAGCGCAATGTACTGCATGCGCTCGAAGGCCTTAAAAATGGCCATCGTTGCCTGTGAAAAGGTCTGGAGGATCACGCGTCCAATCAATACATAGAGCAGGATCCGGCGGGTCCGATCCGCGATGCCAAACTCGCCGAAGATTAGAGTGAAGGCGACAACGGCCCCAGCGAGCCCCAGCTTTAACCACTGGATATCCCAGAAGATTTCGGGCAGGCGCCGGGGCGACGCCGAGAGTTCCCGAACCGCGAACAGATGAAGGCCGAAGTCCGGGACGACGATCAATACGCTCGCCAGAGCCAGCGCGTATCCGTAATCGCCGAGCGCGACCGATCCGTAGTAGTGAGCAACGACCAGCGCCATCAGCGCCGTTGCCAGGCGGGCAATGGCTTCGCCACTGAAGATCGAGGCACCGTTGACGAAGATGTTTGGAATCGTTCGGGCTCTCAGAATCATGATGCCCCTTCGTTCCTCTTCAACGGCGATTGACCGTCACTTGCTTTTCCTGTAAATCGAAAGGGCCTTGTCGAAACTCATCCCTATAGCTCTGAAGTGCAACCACGCCGCCACCGAACAACAGCAAACCAAGCAGGAATCCCATCACGGTATTTATCAGTATCCTCGGTCGAACCGGGCGCTCGGAGACCAGAGCTGGTGCAATTTGCTTAATGTCCTGAGATTTCGAGCTGACGTTTACGGATGCGGCATCGTATTCCCGGCTCGCGCTCTTGAGCGCCTCAGTTGCCAACGCATACTCCTGATCCACGGTTTCAATTTCGCTCCGCAGTCCCGTAATTCGGCTTAGCAAGCGGGAGATTTCCTTGTTCACCTGATCCAAACGGGCCGTCGACGCGATGATGCTTGCCCGCTCCGTTGCGCTGGCGACGGTTGCTCTGACAAAATCCTGGCGAATTCCCTCGCGGATTGAGTTGAGTGACTCCTCAGTCACCGTCAGGGGCGTTCCTTCCGGAAAAGCCTTCTCAGCAGCCTGTTCGGTAAAACGATCCGAAGTGACGCTCTTCTTAAGAAGAATTGTCTTGGGCTCGTCGGCAAGGGCCCGCTCCAGTGATTGAGACTTACTCTCGTCCTGTACCAGCTCCATTCTCAGTTGCTGCAGGCGGGTCGAAAGCTTGTCTCGCTCCATGAGAAGTATTGTGAGATTTGCGTTCAGATCTTCGATGTGCGCTTCTTCATGGACTTTGAGTCGCCGCCCTCCAGCCTCAGCCAGGTCACTCCTTGCCTGGTCCAACTCCTTCCTCAGGAACTCCTGCGTCGCTGTAGTATCTGTTG
>Ga0210380_10000186_pt1 | contig 33631 bp, 47 predicted proteins | sample PLM4_5_coexredo_FD_155476 | JGI IMG/M metagenome (GOLD analysis project Ga0210380, IMG submission 155476) | Groundwater sediment microbial communities from an aquifer in East River, Colorado, USA - PLM4_5_coex redo | ecosystem: Environmental > Terrestrial > Soil > Riparian zone | place: USA... | reverse complement strand
CTCATACAGAGACTTTTTAGGGGTGTTCCACCACTAGGCCTCCCCCTAGGTAGAATATTCTTCCACAACCCGTTGGAGTTCCGTTATGCGCCGGAAACGTCTTCCGCTCGAGTACATGCTGACTGTGATGAACGATCCTGATGCGGACGTAACCCGGCGTGACCTGATGGCCATTCGGGCGGCACCGTATTGTCACCGCCGGTTGATCGACGATCCGGTGGGCAAGAAGCAGCAGAGATCCGAGGCTGCGGCGAATGTGGGTGGTGCGGGCACCGGGTGGTCGCGCGACCTGGATTTTGAGGCGCCACCGAACTGATGCTGTCGCGAATTTGGGATACGAGCTGCCCGGACTGGGAGGCTCGTATCCTGGACGGGCGATCGCTGGTCCCGGAGCTTCCCCTGTTCCCGGCCGAGGCCGCCAAGGCGCTGCGCGTGTTCAAGCGGTTAAGGCTGCCTGACGTGATCGGGACGCCGACGCTGGGCGAGGTGTGCGGCGAGTGGTTTTACCCGATCGTGGCGGCGCTGTTCGGCTCCTACGATCCTTCCACGAACACTCGGCATATCTCCGAGGTGTTCCAGCTCATACCGAAGGGCAATTCCAAGTCGAGCAACGGCGGCGCGGTGATGGTTACGGCGATCATCTGCAACCGCCGGCCGGAAGCCGAATACCTGTTTGTGGCGCCGACCATGGAGGTGGCCGGCATTGCCTACAAGCAGGCCAAGGGCACGATCCGGCTCGACCCGGAACTCAGCAAATTGTTTCACGTGCAAGACCATCTGCGGCGGATCACGCACCGGCAGTCCGGTGCGACCTTGATGATCAAGGCGGCGGACACCGACGTGATCACCGGCAGCAAAGCCTGCGGCACGATGATCGACGAGACCCACGTGTTTGCCGCCAAGAGCAAGGCTGCGGAGATATTCCTGGAGTTGCGCGGTGCGCTGACCAAGCGGCCGGACGGGTTCCTGTTTCAGACCACGACGCAGAGCAAGCAGACGCCGTCGGGCGTGTTCGCCTCCGAACTGGCGATGGCGCGGGCGGTGCGTGACGGCAAGACGCAGATGCCGTTGCTGCCGGTGCTGTACGAATTGCCCGACCGGCTGGCCAAGGATGGCGGCTGGAAAGAGCGGAAATACTGGCCGCTGGTCAATCCGAACCTCGGCCGTTCGACCAACGAGGACTTCCTGGCGCGCGAGGTGGTGCGGGCCGAGGCCGACGGGCCGGCGGCGGTGGCGCTGATTGCGTCGCAGCATTTCAATGTCCAGATCGGCATGAGCCTGCGCGCCGACGGCTGGGCCGGTGCGAACTACTGGCAGCGCGGCGCCGAGGCGGGCTTGACGCTCGATGAGGTGCTGCAGCGCAGCGAGAATGTGGTGGTCGGCATCGACGGCGGCGGGCTCGACGATCTGTTGGGCATTGCCGTGGTCGGCCGCGAGCGCGGCAGCAAGCATTATCTGGCCTGGACGCACGCGCTGATTTCGCCGGAAGGGCTGGAACGGCGCAAGGCCAACACCGGGTTTTATGATCGCTTCAAGGCCGACGCTGACCTGACCGTGGTCGAAGAATTGCCGGACGACATTTCCTACGTGATCGACGTGGTCGACAAGGTGAAGCTTTCCGGCAAGTTGGCCGGCGTCGGCGTTGACGCGATCGGCATCGGCGGCATCGTCGATGCGCTGGCCAAGATCGATGTGACGCAGGAAAACGAATTGTTGGCCGGTGTGCGGCAGGGCATTTCGTTGATGGGGGCGATCAAGACCGTCGAGCGCAAGCTGGTTGACGGCTCGTTCAAGCACGGCGGCCAGGCGCTGATGACGTGGTGCGTCGGCAACGCGCGGATCGTGCCGACGCCGACCGGGATGCGGATCGCGCGCGACGATAGCGGCTTCGGCAAGATCGACCCGCTGATGGCGCTGTTCAACGCCGTTGCATTGATGGCGCTCAACCCCGGCGTCAAGCGCAAGCCGGAATATCAGTTGTTCTTTGCCTGAAGGGATTACGGTGATGCTGAACCGGGCCTATTCGATACTCAACGTCAAGGCGGTCGATGCCGCGCGGCGAATAATCACCGGCATTGCTACTACGCCGTCGCCGGATCGGATGGGCGATGTCGTCGAGCCGCTCGGCGTCCAGTTCAAAAACCCGATGCCGCTGCTGCACCAGCATCGGCACGACGCGCCGGTCGGCACCGTGACGTTCGACAAGCCGACCAAGAACGGCATCACCTTCACCGCGAAGATCGCGCAGGTCGATGCACCCCCGATGTTGAAGGAACGGACTGACACTGCCTGGGTCGAACTCGAGCAGGGCCTGGTGCGAGGTGTCTCGATCGGGTTCAAGCCGCTGGAATATTCGCGGATGGACGACGGCGGTCTGCGCTTCGTCCGCAGCGAAGTCATTGAAATGTCGTTGGTGACGATCCCGGCGAACGCCGACGCCACCATTCTGACCATCAAGTCTCTCGATCTCGCGCAGCTGGCCGCGTCCGGCCTGTCGCTGAACGGCGATCGCCACACCATTCCGGCGTCTCGGAAAGCGTCAACCGTTGTGAAGGCCAAGGAGGGCCTCATCATGAAAAAGACATTTGCCGATCAAATCAGCGCGTTCGAAGCGACACGCGCCGCCAAGGTTGCGGAGATGGACACAGTTATGGACGCCGTCGCCGAGAAGGGCCTGACGCTCGACACCGAGCAGAAGGAAAAATACGACGACCTCGATACCGAGGTGAAAGAGATCGACGAGCATCTGGTGCGGCTGCGTGCTTCGGAAAAACGCAACATGGAACAAGCGCGCAGCATTGATGGCACGACGCAGCGCGCAGCAACTGGATCGCGTGGCTCGCAGGTCATCGCGGTGCGGCCGGCGATGAAGAAGGGCGTTGGATTCATCCGGCTGTTCGGCGCCCGTTACCTGGCCAAGCAGAACGGCGTCCATCCGACCGAGATAGCGCGGTCGAAGGGATGGGGCGACGACATCGAACAGGTGCTGCGGATGCCGATGGAAGTTGTGGAACGTGCCGCGGTGGCGGTCGGCACCACGACCGACGCGACCTGGGCCGGGCCGCTGGTGACGCTGCAGAACCTGACCAACGAGTTCATCGAACTGCTTTATGCGGCGTCGGTGCTCAACCGCATTCCGGGGCTGACGCGGGTGCCGTTCAACATCAAGGTGCCGCGCGAGATAACGGCGGCGACGGCCGGTTGGGTCGGCGAGGGCAAGCCCAAGCCGGTCAGTGCGATGGCGTTCGACAGCGTGACGCTGAACTTCAACAAGCTCGCCGGCATCGTTCCGATCACGCAGGAACTGATGCGCTTTTCGTCGCCGGCGGCGGAAGACGTGATCCGCAACTCGCTGGTTCATGCCATCACCAAGCTGGTCGATACCACCTTCCTTGATCCGGCGGTGGCGGCAGTGACCGGCGTTTCGCCGGCCTCGGTCACCAACGGGGTGACGGCAATTCCATCAACGGGTGGCACGCCGGAAGCTCTGCGCGCAGACCTCTATACGCTGCTCGCAACTTATGCGGCCGCGAACCAGTCAACCGATGGATTGGTGTTGGTGATGCGTTCGTCGCTGGCTCTCGGCATTGGCATGACTCGCAACGCTTTCAGCGCCAAGGAATTCCCGGACATGACCAAGGACGGCGGCACGCTGGAAGGCATTCCGGTGGTTGCCTCGCAAGTCGTCCCGACCGGGATGGTGATTGCGATCAACGCGCCGTGCATCCTGCTTGCGGACGACGGCGGCGTTAACTTCGACGTTTCGACCGAAGCGTCGTTGCAGATGGACGGCGCGCCGGGTGTGCCGGATGCAACCACCGTCATGGTCTCGCTCTGGCAGGCCAACATGGTGGGCATCAGGGCGGAGCGGTTCATCACCTGGCTGAAGGCACGCACCGGGTCGGTGCAGTATCTGTCGGGGGTCACCATCACTCCGAGCTTCGACGAGGCGGCGGTGATGGCGCGGCTGCGTGACGAAGAAGAAGCAAACCGGCGGGCGCAGCAACCGAACCGGATTTCAGAGCAGCGTCCAACGGTCGAACGCTAGCAACCGGTAAACAGATGCCCGTCGGCCCAGCAAAGGGCCGACGGGTTTTCGTCGTTCAAGGAGGTTGTGATGGTGAAAGTAAAGGCGCTGCAGCGCGTCTATTACGCTGGCAAGGAATATGCGCGGGGCGACGAATTTGACGCCACCGATAGGCACGCCCTGCAACTCGGCGCGATCCGCAAGGTCATGAAGGCCGAGACCGCACCGCTGCAAGAACCCGATCAGCCAAAAGGCCGGCATAAGCGCCGCGACATGAAGGCCGAGGACTGACGCGATGCGTCTGCTCGGCTTCGATATCACCCGGACCAAGGCGGCGCCTGGACCGGGTGCCTGGACCAGCACGTCCGGCGGATGGTGGCCTGTCGTGCGCGAGCCGTTCACTGGCGCCTGGCAGCGCAACATGGAGTTGAGCACCGAGAGCGTGGCGGCGTTTCATGCCGACTTTGCCTGCAAGACATTGATCGCGCGCGACATCGGCAAGCTGCGCGTCAAACTGGTTGAGAAGGATGATGATGACATTTGGAGCGAGGTGATCAACTCGGCATTTTCGCCCGTGCTTCGCAGGCCTAATAATTATCAGACCCATAACCAATTCTGGGAATGCTGGGTGCTGTCCAAGCTCGCCCGCGGCAATACCTACGTTTTGAAGGAGCGCGACAATCGCCAGGTGGTGATCGCGCTGCATGTGCTCGATCCGACGCGGGTCAAGCCATTGGTGGCGGACGACGGCGAGGTGTTCTACCAGTTGAGCGATGACAATCTTGCGGGCATCGGGGACATCACCGTGCCGGCGCGCGAGATCATCCACGACCGCATGAATTGCCTCTACCATCCGCTGTGCGGAACGCCGCCGGTGTTTGCCTCGGGCCTGGCCTCGATGCTCGGTCTCAACGCACAGAAGGCCTCGGCGCTGTTGTTCCAGAACAATTCGGCGCCGGGCGGCATTCTCACCGCGCCGGGCGAGATTTCTAACGATCAGATCAAACGGCTCAAGGACGATTGGGAGCGCGACTTTTCCGGCCGCAACCTCGGCCGTATCGCGGTGCTCGGCGACGGGCTGAAGTTCGAAAAGATGGTGATGACCAACGTCGAAGGGCAAATGATCGAGCAGCTCAAGTGGTCGGCCGAGGTGGTTTGCAGCGTTTACCACGTGCCGCCGTACAAGGTCGGCGTCGGTGCGCTGCCGTCCTACAACAACGTGCAGGCGCTCAACGTCGAATATTACGCGCAGGCGCTGCAGTCGCAGATCGAGGAGATCGAGGAACTGCTTGACCACGCGCTCGGTATCGGCTGGGGCGTCGGGCTTGGCACCGAGTTCGACACCGAGAACCTGTTGCGCATGGACAGCGTGACGCAGATCACCGCGATCCGCGACGCAGTCGGCGCGGGCGTCATGTCGCCGAACGAGGGCCGCGCCAAGCTCGACCTGAAACCCGCCGAGGGCGGCGAGTCGCCCTATCTGCAGCAGCAGAACTATTCGCTCGCCGCATTGGCCAAGCGTGACGCGCAGGATGATCCGTTTGCAACCGCGGCACCGCCGCAACCACCAAGCGACCAACCGCAAGACAGCGAACAAGACGACGAGCCGCCTGACGACGACTACTCCGACAACGCGGTAGCCTTCATCGAAGACCTACATCGCAAGTCCGCTGAAAGGTTCAGCTATGCTTGACGTTGGCAAGATGGTCGATGCTGTGCTCGACACGATCGATAAGCCGTTGCGCGCAATGCATGAGCGCATCAAGGCGGTCGAGGCCCCCGCGCTACCACCCGATCTGCTCGAGCAGATCAAAAGCGCCGAGGCGGCATTGCGTGAGCCGATGCCGCCGCCTAATGAAACTGCGCCGCCGATCGTGCCGGCTGTTCGTGGCGAGCCGACGCGCCGTGTCACCGCCGCCATCATCACGCGCAGCGGCGAACTGGCGTTGTCTTATTCTGACGGCACCAGCGAGCGGCTCGGCACGGTGATCGGGCCACCGGGCGAGAAGGGCGCGCCGGGCGACCGCGGCGTTGACGGCATCGGCATCAAGGGCGACGACGGGCCGCCGGGCCGCGACGGTGTTGGCGTGGTTGCAGCTGCGATCAACCGCGCCGGCGAATTGTTGCTGACCATGTCGGATGGATCGGTGCTGACGCCTGGCCGCGTCACCGCGGCGGCCAAGAAGCCATGAACGAGCAACTGCGGTTTTTGCGCAAGGCGGTCGAGGGCAAGGGCCGCGCCGACCAGGTTGCGGTGTTTAGCGACAGCGGCACGATCGCCGGCAGCGAAGACCTAATCCTCGACAGCAAGGGCAAGCTGCTCAATCTGCGCAAAGCTGTGGTCACGGAAGCGCCGCAGGACGGCAAACTTTATGGTCGACGCGATTCTGGCTGGCAGGAGGTTAAAGGCGGCACCGGCATCATCGGCGGCGGTGGTGGTGGCGAGGACGGCGAGGGCGGCGACGGCACGCAAGGCCCGCCTGGGCCGCAGGGCCCGCGCGGGCCGCAAGGTCCGCCGGGACCGGAAGGCCCGGAAGGGCCGGAAGGAATACAAGGCCCGCCGGGTGCCGACAGCACTGTGCCGGGGCCGCAAGGGCCGCAAGGCATCCAGGGCGGCAGCGGGCCGGCCGGGCCGCAGGGGCCGGCGGGCGAGCCGGGCCAAAGCTTCACCACGTTTGAGTATATGTTTTCATCCACCACGTTCCAACCGCCGACCGGCAGCGAGATACGCTTCAATAACTCGATAGCTACGCTCGTCACCGCCATCTACGTGATGAACGTGTCCGCGATCGGCCGTGACAACAGCAACGCATTCACCCTGGTCGATGCCGGCAACAGGTTCTTTGTTCAGGACAAGGACGACGCCACCAAATGGGTGTCGTTCGACGCCACCGGGCCGGGTATAGCTCACTCCAATTACTATGAGTTTCCCTGCACATGGCGAGCCAGCGGCCCGGCGGCGCTGGCGCAGCAGCGCGTTCTCTTCAACATCGCGGTCACCGTAGCCAAGGTATCAGAAGCACCTAATGATGGATTGCAATATGCCCGCCAGAGCTTGGGTTGGGCCGAGGTCACGCATCAGTCCTACGGCGGCGTGCAAAACTACATGTTCAACGCATCGGTGCTGCCGCCGCCGGCCGCGGGCGGGGTCCGGCTGAACCATGCGACGCAAAATCTCGCCACCGCGATTTTCCTCAACTACATCACCAACGACACCAACGCGATCAACCTGAAAAATTACTTTCTGCAGCGCGTCAAGGTCGGCGACACGTTTTTTGTCCAAGACAAGGATGCGCCGACCAAGTGGCAGTTGTACGAGTTGATCGCGCCGTTCACCGACAACAGCACCTATGCGACGCTGCCGGTTGCGTGGCGCGCGGGGGCTTCGCCATTGACTGCGGCGCGGGTGATCATCTCGCGCGAAGGGGCATCGGCTAATTCGCCGGTCGGCGAGGCGCCAAACGACGGCGTCGCATATTCCCGTAAGAGCTTGGATTGGGCGCCGGCCTTCGTGCAGATGACGCAGGCGGCCTACACGGCGCTTGCCGTCAAAGACCCCAACACGCTCTACGTGATCGTCGGATAGATGCTGCTGAACACGGCGGACAAGGTCTATGTCGGCAGCGCGCTAGCCGCCAAGGTCTATCTCGGCACGACGCAAGTGTGGCCGCCGAGCGTTCCTCCGCCAACGATCTATTCGTCGATGCAGTTCAACGCGATCTTTACGGCACTCCAGGTCGTCAGCACCCGGTAGGCTTTCATGTCAGACAAACCGCAAACCTTTGCAGACGCGATCGGCGTCTGCCTGGCCCTGTCGCAGCGTTGCCTTGCCGAGGTGCGCGCGTTGGCGCGGCTGCCTGGACCGCCGGGACCGCCAGGACCAGCGGGCCGCAATGCCATCGACCTCGATCTGTTCAAGGATTACATCAACCAGAGCATTGCCGCCATGCTCGGCGCGGCGTCGGTTGCCTCGCCGGACGGCGGACGCACGTTGCAATTGTTGCTTGGCGGCAAGGTGCTCGGCGAGGTCAAGACCGCAACCGTGCTCGATGCCGGCGTCTGGAAAGACGGCACCGCCTATAGCAAAGGCGACGGCGTCACCTCGGGCGGTTCGTTCTGGATCGCGCAGAGCGAGACTGCAAGCCGGCCCGGCAAAAGTGACGAATGGCGGCTTGCGGTGAAACGCGGCAACGACGGCCGCGACTATCGCGCAGACGACAAGCGCGCCACCGAGCCGGTCAGGTTCAGCTAATGCACTCGATCCTGGAAATTCTCGATGAAGATCCGGCGAGCGCAGGGCCGGACCTGGTCAGCCTCGACGACCTCAAGCTTGCGCTCGGCATCACCGGCACCGACGAGGACGCTGCCCTGCAGGCGGCGATTACACACCAGTCACGGCTTATTGCTGAGTATTGTGATCGCCGTTTTGGCCTGGCCGAGGCGCTGGAAACTTTCACATTTGACCGCGGCGAGACGATGCCGACCCGGCAGGCACTGACGCTGTCGCTTTATCCGGTGGCCGATGTGATCGAGGTCTCGATCGCGGGCGCGGCTTTCATCGATTATGAATTCGATCCGGCGACCGGCCGGTTGTGGACTGAGAACTGGTGGACCTCTTCAATCGTCGCCGTCAACTACAGCGGCGGCTACGATCTGCCGGAAGAGGCACCGGCGCGGTTGGCGCAGGCGGTGATCGAGGCGGTTAACGGCAGCCGGTTGTATGGCGACCGTGACCCGTCGATCCGCGAGGTGCAGCACGGCGACACCAGGATTGCATATTTCACGTCGTCGCTGGCGCAGACCTCGCCCGGCTATTTGTCGGAAACGGTGATCGACCTGATCAAACCATTCCGGCGGTTACATGCAGCTTGACTATAGCGCGCTGCTCTACAACCCGGTTTATGCCGAGATCGGCGTGACGGCGACGTTCAATGCGGTTGCCATCACCGTGATCGATGACACCAGGCCGGTCACCAACCCGGCCGGCAGCGGCGAGGTGCGCAGCGTCGGGCCTGGCGCCTATGCCCGCATTCCGGAACTGACTGCAGCCGGCATAGCGCGTGACGCCTACATCGATGCAAGCTTAAGTTTCAACGGCCGCAGTTGGATCGTTCGGTCATACGAGTTGCGCGGCAGTCCGAACGGCGAGGACGCCGGCGAGGTGCGGTTTCTATTGAAGGCAGCCGACGTTGGCTGACGTTCGCGAGGAGATCCTGGCGCGACTGCACGCGATCCTGGCGACCATCCCCAACATCCGCACGGCGCTGCGCAACAACCTGGTTACAGCTGAAGAACAATTGCCGGCGGCGGCGTTGTTCGATGGAGACGAGGATACCGACGACGCCAGCGATGCGTCGATGCGCCAACCGTACCGTCCAACCATGGTGACCATGACGCCGGAAATCGTACTGGGCGAGCAATCCAGCGAGGCAGGCTCAAACCTATCGACGCTGCGCCGCGAATTGATCAAGCGTGTGCTGACCGACACCGCGCTGAATGAAACGATCGTCAAGACCGGACGCCACGGGAACGGTGCGATCCGCTACCTCGGTTGCATAACTGATTTCGGCGATGGCCGGCAACTTAACGGCGTGCTGTCTGCCCGGTTCTTGTTCAAGTACACGCTGAAACCCGACGAGCTTTAAAGGAGCATCCACCGCCATGGCGACATCACCGAGCGTCCAGAATTATCACATCGGAAAGGGCATCGTTACATTCAAGGAAGAGGGAAGCGCCGGCACGGCCGTCGATCTCGGCAATGCGCCGAGCTTCGTCTATACGCCGACGATCGAGAAGCTTGAACACTTTTCCAGCAGGGAAGGCGTGAAGACGAAAGACTTCACGGCAGTCACTCAGGTCGGCGCCACCATCAAGCTGACGCTGGACGAGATCACCGCCGAGAACTTGGCGATCTTCATGCTCGGCGAACTGGGCACGCCGGCCTCGGGCACCGTCGAAATATCCGCGCTGAAAAAGATCGAGTTCGTCGGTGAGTTGTCGGTCACAGGCAGCAACGACATCGGCCAGAAGGTCGATTGGACCGGCATGGTTTCGTTCGTGCCGTCCGGCGATTTCTCTTTTATCACCGACCAGGACGAGTTCAGCGTGATCGAGCTCGAGGCCGAGGTGATGAAGGACGACACCGACGGATCGTTCGGCAAGATCACCGTGACCGATCCCGACTTTGTGGGGCCGTGACAATGGATCTGCTGGACATCGCGCCGGCCACCTCGGTCGAGCCGGTCAAGCTCGCCAACGGTCAGCGCCTGGTGGTGCGGGGATTGCACGCCAACGCTATCGCCGCCATCGTCTCGCGGTTTCCGGAAATGGTGTTGCTGCTCGGCGGCGGCGACAACCTGGTGCCGAAATTGGTCGCGCAGTGCGGCGTGGCGATCGGCCCGATCATCGCCGCCGGCTGCGATCACCTCGGCGACGAGAAGGCCGAACAGGTTGCTGCCGCGCTGCTGATCGAGGATCAGATCAAGTTGCTGACGGCCATTGTCGGGCTGACATTCCCAAACGGACTAGGGGCCGTCATGGACATGGTAACGGCAGCCATGACCGGCCCCAGCGCCAAGCCGATCGTGCGCGTCCGCTTGAAGAAATCGCCATCGGCATCACCGCACTCGTCCGGCGCGGATTTGCCGCCGACTATGCAATGAGCCTGACGCCGCGGCAGATCGCGGCCTATCTGGATTTTAGCGCCAAGCTCGACAAGCTCGACCAGGCGACCCGCCTGCACATCGCTGCCGTGGGCGCGCAGAGCGACGGCGCCACCATCAACAAGATGCTGAAGGAATTGACCGAGCCATGGCGCTGAGGGTGCGCATCACCACAGACAAGGTGAAACTGTCGCGGGCGTTCTTGGAAAAAACGCGCCCGATCGCCACCGCCGCTGTCGCTGCTTTGAACAAGGTGAGCGAGGACGCGGTCGATGAAGGCCGCGACGACATCGGCGCCGCGGGGCCTGGCTTCAAGCATGCCAAATGGCAGTCGGGCTACAAATACCGGATCAAGGGCGCGACCAAGAACGGCGTGCCGTCGATGGAAGCGATCAGCTTCTTTTCGCATCGCTATGGCTTGGCCAGCGTGTTTCAGGAAGGCGCCACCATCAAGGGCAAGCCGCTGATGTGGATACCGACGAGGAAAGGCACGCCGCCGCCGGGCAAGTCCGGCAAGAAGCTCACATTTGGCACGATCAAAGGCGTGCCGCTGGCGTTCGACGCCGAGGACCACAACCGCAAGCGCAAGCCACTTTATATCGGCGTGCCGCGCGTCGTTATCCCGAAGAAATTCCACCTCAACGAAATCATCGAAGCCAACGCCGAGAAGATCGGCGAGGCGTTCCTTAAAGAATTCAAGGACAGCGACTGATGGTTGCCAAGCTTTCGGCCAGGATCGAACTGGAAGGCGGCCAGGAGATCGAGCGGCAGCTTGAGAGCCTTAGCAAGTCAGCGCAAAAAGTATTTAGCGATATTAATAAAGCTGCCAGCAAGGCTGGCGGCTTCGACAATCTCGATACTGGCGCGGTTGATAAAACCATCGCGAGCGCCAAGCTCGCTGGCGATGAAATTGAAAAAGTAAAGAAACTACTGGGCGACACCGCAAAGCTGGAAAAGCTGGTGCAAGCTCTGTCGCTGGTTGATGGCCAATTCAACAAACTCGGCATCTCGGCCAGGGCCTTGCTGTTGGTGCTGGGGCCGGTCGGCGCCATCGTCACCGTGCTGTCGGTGGCGCTCGGCGTCGGGCTGGTCACCGCTCTGGTCAAGGCCGGCCAGGCGATCAGTGCCATCGACGCGGAGGCCATCAAGCTCGGCAGCACTTTCGAGAAGTTCAGCAAGGTGCGTGAGGGCTTGCTGCGGGCCGGCATTGTGCCCGAAAGCATCGCTCAAGGCCTTGAGCATCTGCAAAGCCAGATCGACAAGGTCACGATCGCGCGGGTGGAACTGGAAATCACCAAAGCGCAGAAAAACATCGCCGCCGGCTGGCCACCCACTTCAGCCGGCCTTGAGTTTCTGCGCCAGACGGCGCTGAAAGCCGGTGAGGCGGGCGAGGCGGCGCGCAGGGGCCTAGAGACGATCGGCCGGCCGATCACAGACAACGTGACACCGCTACTTGACGCAATGATCCGTTCGGCTGGCGGTGCCGCCAAAGCCATCCCGAATATTGCTGCTGAGCTGCAGGGCCTGGGCACAGCGGGCGAGCGCGCCCGTCTCGTCACCGGATTGATGGACGCGATCAAGGTCGAGTCCGGCAATGCGGTGACGGCAACGCGACCGCTGCTCGAGCTTCTGGAAAAGATGCCGCCTGGGCTGGAGCGCGACAAGGCGTCGGTTGATGCGTTCGGCAGCGCGTTGGGAACGCAAGTTGCGCAATTGCTCAATCTCGGCACATCGATCAGCGACATCATAACCAAGAGCCAAGGCATGGCGCAGAGCCAGGCCGACGCCGGCAACCGGATCGTGCAAGCCTTCAACACGGCGAAAGCGTCACTGACCGGGTTTGATCAACTCTGGGGTCAAATAGCGTCAAGCGGCGTTACGGCTCTCAGCGCGATCAACTCCTCGATGGATACCCTGATCACCAAGCTCGGCGAAGCGGTCAGGCTGATGGGGCAATTGTCTCCGGGCGGCGGTGGCGGCGGTGCTGCACCGGCGCTTGCCGGCGGCGGCTTGATGGGCGGGCGCGGCACCGGCACCTCGGACAGCAACTTGGCTTGGCTGTCGCGCGGCGAGCACGTTATGCCGGCCCGCGCAGTTCGGCAGCCGGGCGTTCTTTCACTGCTGGAGGCGCTGCGCCGATCCGGCGGCAACCTTTCCGGCGTGCTTGATCGCCTCGGCGGCTTTGCGCTCGGCGGCCTGGTCGGGCCTGTGCCGGCCTTCGCCGGCGGCGGCGTCAACAGCATGAGCCACATCACCATTGCGTTTCCCGGCGTGCCGCCAATCGGTGGGCTGCGTGCGCCCGGCTCGGTTGTCGATGAGTTGCGCAAGGCCGCGGGCCTTGCGCAAGTGCGATCCGGTGGTCGCAAGCCGTCGCGGTATTCCTGATGCCGGCCTACACGCTGCTCGCTATCGACGGCATCGACTTCAGCCAATGGGCGGTGCGCTGCATCACCATGACGCTCGAGCCGATCGAGCAGGCGGCGGCGCTGGCGCGCGACTGCCGCGGGATGCTGGCGGATATTTCGCTGGCGCAGTTTCGGCAATACCGGGTCACGATTGAATGCACCGACCATGAGGCGCCGCAGCTGACCGGCATCTGGCCTGGCCAGGACGTCACCATCACTTGCATTCCCGGCCTCGGCGTGCCGAACGACACAACCGGCCAACTGACCATCCTGGCCAAGGTCACTAGCTGGAACACCAGCCGCGACGAGTGGGCCGCCGAGGTGGCGTGGCAACTTGAAGCCGAGCAAAGGGCGATCAGCTAGATGCCAGCCGGCGAGCCGTATTTTGCCTGGATCGATGCCAGCGAAACGGCGTTCGGTCCCGAGCATTTGCGCTGGGATGAAAGCGTTTTCTCTTTCACATGCGAGCAGAGCGAAGGCGACCCGGCAAGCTTGACGGTGGTGGTCAGGCGCCCGCGCAATGTTAGCGGCGATCCGATTGGCCTGCTCGGTCCTGGCAGAAAGATATGGGCGTGGTTTGCGCTCGACTGCGGCGGCGGCGCTCTCTTCAAGTTTCGCGGGCGGTTGGTTGGCGTGCCAACGTCTATCTTTGAAGAACTGGTAACGCTTGAGTTCATCGCCCGGCCTTTCGATGTCGTGGCCCAGAAACAGGCGCTTGCCGAAAGCCTCAAGGTGCTGCCGTTCTACGACGAACTGGTGATCGATCCAGAGCAGCGCAACGATCCCGAGGTGGTGCTGGAAGGCTACTCCAAGATCTGGCATTACGACCGCGAGACGCATGTGCTGACGGTGTCCGACGAGATCGTCGGCGAGGACGGCCTGGTCGAGTTCGACGGGGCGTCCGAAGCCGGCAAGGTTCTTTATGACGGCCTTGGCCTGACGCTAACATCGGGGCCGCTGGCGCGCGTCGATCTGTCTGCTGAGTTTTCCTGGACGCAACAAGCCTACGGCACCGTCGATCTAACCGACTACCTGAAGAACAACTGGCCGGAAAATATTGAAGCCACCCAGGGCGAAACTTTTACTTCGTTCACATTGGATGCCGGGAGCTGGCCCAAGCCGGGCGCGGGTCTCGGCGATGGCTGGACGGTGTCGGAGGCAACTGCGTGGAATATGTTCGACACAGAGGTCTCAACGGTAACCGAGGGCGGTACGCTCAACGTCGATTGGTGGGACGGTGAAACGGTTAGCATCTCGTCAAGTTCTTCGGCTTCGTCAATGCGGATGCAACCTCCTGGCTCAATCCAGTTTCAGCCGATTGTGACTGCGGATGATTCGCAAGTCACTTATGCGACCGATGAGCTTGGCACCTATCCCGCCTCTGCTTCTTACAACTTCACTTCGGTGGCAGGCGTTCTGCCGTGCCATCATGTGCAGGCCACATTGCTGGCAGGCTACACGGCAGAGCGGCCTTGCACCGAACAGGTAACGATCTCGCTCGTCGCTGACGTGCAGCACATTCTGACGGACCCGGAGGACGGCGAGGCGCTGCGCCTTGATGGTATCAAGTCTGTTAATCTGAGCGAAGCAGGCAGCGACGGCGTCATTCCGATTGGCGACCCAAGGCGGCGCTCGTACATTGCAACAGCGCGCGGTAACCAAAGCATCGAGCATTTGATTTCGCTTGCCCGCACGCATCTGCTGAAGCGTTCGCGCGTGGTGGAAATATCCTTCGCGCCAAAGCTTGAGCGCATGGCCGAAATCACCTTGCGCAAGAATGCCTTTATCATCGAGCCACGCATCGGTGAAGCGACCGGCAAGATTATTAGCTACACGCTTGCGCTGGACGGTGCAGACGGACGCATCAACTGCGAGGTCAAGATCGGCTGCGCCATCGGGCGGGCGGGTTCGCAGATCGCAACTGGCGGCGATCCGACCTATGCGGAGGAGGCCTATACCGGCGCTGACTATCAGCAATTCACCGGACGCATTGTTTTGTTCGATAGCTCGGTCGGCTATGCGCCACCCAACGCCAACCCTGATGATGACGGCATAAACTTCATGTCGGTGATCGCTGCTGAGGACGTGATCGACCAGCCGCTGGTGGTTGAGAACACGGCGGCTTTTCAGTGGGGGTTCATCCAACTCCATGCCTATACGGGCGGGTTTAATGGCATGATTACCGGGCCGGCTTATTTCCTGACCTACGGCGCAGACTATGCGCAACAATTGCTGCAGGCCCGCAACCAAGCCGCCACGGATGCGCTGAAGCTCTGTGAGACAAAGGCGACCTTTAAGTTGAAATCCATGACGCGCGAGTTCGCCACGCCTTACGACATCCAGGTGACTGACGTGAAAATTCCGACCGGCTATGACCTGGAGGCGGTGTGATGGGGTTTGAAACCGTCGTCCGTCCGGTTGTCTTTCCCAATATTCGACCGGCAGCGCCGCGCGCGCTGCGCATCGAGGACGCGCCCGACAAAGGGATTGCCGTCATCAACGGCGGCAGCAATTCTGTGGTTGATCTTCCGTTTAGTTTTTCTAGCAACTGGTCAAAGCACCGCATGGTCGAGGTCAAGCGCGTGTATGACAAGGTGCGCGTTTATTACGTCCTTCCGGATGGCACGATGGACAAAAGCAGATATTGGGAATTCGAGGTGTTGCGCTCGATTCAGTATCTGGAGAATGGCACCACCGCCATCGGCGCGCGGTTCGCGCCGTTCCAGGACCTTGCGAACGTAGAGGTCATCGATACAGGCCTGACCAGGTACAACAGATGACGACGATTGTTTACGTCACGACCGGGCCTTGGGGTGCTGGCACTGGCACGCCGAACTCTGCAGCGCAAGTTGATGGCAGTTTCTACAACCTCGATCAGCGTGTCGTCGGTTTGGTTGCTGATCTTGCTGAAGGCAAGCGCATCGATCATGTGACGTATAGCGCCAACTCGATGACGTTCCATTATACCGATGGCACGTCCCAGGTCATTCCGTTGCCGGTTGCGACACTGACGCTGAAGGGTGAGTGGATGAACTCCACTCCCTATGTGCGCGGCGACATGGTGACCTATTCGCCGCTCGGCATCTTCCAAGTGCTGCAGGACCATGTGTCGCCACCAGCGCCGGCGCCGTTCGATCCTAACGCCGTCGATGGCAGCGGCAATCCGCTTTACAACCTGTTCATGCCGTTGCGCGACGTGAACTACGACGCGGCGGTGTTCGTGCCGGGCTCGATCCAACGCGACGCCGACGAACTGCTATGGCAAGGCGTTGCCAACCGGGCGATGAAGCTGCCGCTCGGCAACGCCGACTGCTATGCTTATCTCGGCGCAGCCAACGGCGGTGCGGACGATGTCATCCTGTCTATACAAAAAAACAGCATCGAGGTCGGCACGATTACATTTGATGCGGGCGGCACGGTCGATGCCGATGGCGGACAGCTTGGCGCATTCAGCATTCCGGCGCAGGCCGACTTTGTTGCAGGCGACCGCTACGCGCTGCGGGTAACGCAATCAAACGATGCGGAGCCATCCGATCTGTCGGTGACGTTGCCATTCATCCGCATGGACATCTGAATGGTGATCGGCCCGATCCCATTCGACATGCTGATGCGGCCTGTCAAGTATGTCGAAGGCGGAGGCTTTCTTGTTGCCACGGCTCAGCGCGAGAATTTTTTCGTCCGCCCTGGCAGCCCTGCATCCGTATCGAAACTGTCATTGCCGGACACCGCATATGGGCCGCTCAACGCAGCCTATGCGACGACCTATCACGCGGGCGTTTATCTGCTGAGCGGCCACGTCAACAAGTCCGAGGGCGGCCAGGTCGCCGTCATCTACAGGTCGAGCGATGCGCAAACCTGGAAGATCGCATTCACGGGGCCGGGCGAAGGGGACGTTGAGTCGTTCACGGGTGCCCTGGTGTGGAACAATGCAACGGCGGGAAAGCCGGGCGCGTTTCATGCTTCATATGTGAGCGGCACGCCAGACCCCGGCAATCCATTCGTGGCGAATGAATATGAAATTTCGTCGGCGGACGGCATACATTGGTCGAACCAAATCGATCTGGGTGTGGTGGACACGGAGGGCAGTGGCTATCGTTCGCCGTTTCCCGGCAAATATTGCGGGCATCATAGTTGCGTCGATGAATTCGGCCAGCATGTTCCGGACGGCTTCATGGGTGCGTCGGTACAACCCGTAATGCCGGCACCGGTTTTTTACAGCCAAGGTGTTGTTGTTAGGCCGACCAAGCCGTCCAACGAGATCAAGGTTATTTCTGGCGCAACGACAACGACTAAAACCGTGCCGGTGTTTGAGGAGGTTTGGTGTGTTGCGGCGATCGGCGGTGCTTGGCTCGCCGGTAGTGGATTTGATGAGGGGCTGGCCTATTCATCGGATGGCGGCAAGACTTGGCGCAAGATCGATATCGACGGCTATGCCGGCGTCAACATTTCCGGCAGTTCATAAGCCATGCTGGTCTGCAGCGTCGTCCAGCGCCCGCAGCGCCATGTTCTCGCAGCGAATATCATTGAGATTGCTGCAGCCATAGATAACCCAAGCTCGGGCACAATCTTCGTCACGCTGACTGACGATCCTGGCAACGCGCGCGATCTGCTCGATGCGTTCCTCGGGCAGAAGATCGTTGAGGCAGCGAATGCGACTGACGTGGTCGATGCGCTGTCGGCTCACCCAGTCTTGCTGCTGGAGGACATCAGCGCAGCGGTTGCTGTGCAGGATGCCACTATCAACGCGGTAACAGGCTGGGCGACTTTCGAGCCAGCAATGTCATCGAATGTCACGCTGTCAGGCGGCAACCTTATCGCCACCAATACCGCCAAGTCGCCAACCAACCAGGGCGCAAGCGTTGCCGCGCAGTATGCCAAGACAATCGGCAAGTATTATTTCGAGCCGACGTTCATCACCTTTACCGGCGGCGACAATGTGGGCGTCGGCGTCGGCACCACAACATCGACCTATGGCGGTCTCGGCGGCTCGGCGACGACCGGCAATAACGGACTGCATTCTGGTGGCATCTGGGCGAACGGAACAAACACCGGCGTCACGCTCGGCTTGTACGGCGACGGACAGGTCGCAGGGGTCGCCGTCGATCTGGACAACCGCAAGATATGGTTCAAGCGACTGCCGTCCGGCAACTGGAACAACAGCGGCACCGCCAACCCAGCTACCAATACCGGCGGCATAACAATTCCGGCTGGCGGGATGGTGCCGTTTGCTACGTTCGGCGGGGGTGGCGGTGCTGCGAACAATGTCGTGGCGGCCAATTTCGGGGCCTCGGCTTTCAGCGGCGCAGTGCCGTCCGGCTTTATCCCCGGCTGGCCGATTGGCCCGACTGCAGCGGTCACCGAGGCGGCATCGGCTACCGCAGCGCAGGACGGCGTGAAGGTGGTGGCGCGCAGCGGCATGGTCATCACCACGATGGTCAACTCGGACGGAACGGCGCGTCAGGCCAACGCCGATGGCACCATGGTCAATCTGTAGGAACGCGAATGGCACTCAAATATCTATGGTCGGGGGCGACGGGGGCCGGCACAGGCGCCAACTGGGCCAATGCCTACACGACCCTCAATCCGATAACCGTGGCGGCCGGCGATACGTTGTTCGTCGCGCACGATCATTCCGAACTGACGACCAACACCAACCCTGGAACTTGGAGCACCACTGTCAGCAACCCGAGCAAGGTCGTCTGCGTCAATCGCCTGGGCTCAGTGCCGCCGGTCTCGGCCGATCGGCGCGCGACTGCAGTGATCGCAACGTCTGGCGATACCAATCTCACCTTGACCGGGATCGTTCACTACGACGGCATCATCTTTATCGCTGGCAACAGCACCGGCAGTCCGTTCATTCGACCCGGCACAGTTGTCGCCGGCTGGATTCGTTTTGATAATTGTTCGCTGCGGATCGGCTCATCGGGTGCCTCGGGCTACATCGACATCACCTATCAAAACGGAACCATTGTCGAATGGAACAACACGACAGTCTCCTTCGCCAATGTCAGTCAGGGCCTGACATGGGAAGGGTCCAATAGGTTTGTCTGGCGCAATACGCCGTCGGCATTGCTCGGAACGATCCCGACCGTCCTGTTCAAGCCGAATGTTACTTATGGAAGCGACATCGAGTGCATCGGCGTCGATCTGTCGGCTGCGGGCTCTGGCAAGACGATCTTCGGCACCATAGCCAATGGTCAGGTTTGTAAATACAGGCTGATCGACTGCAAGCTCGATGCTGCGGTAACCAGGAATGCTGCGCTTACCTTGTTTTCCAACAGTGTCGAGTTTGTGCGCTCGGGCGCCGCGGGGGTCAATTATCAAGTTTACCGTCAGCAGATGACCGGGACGCTTACCGAAGAGACATCGGTTGTGCGCACCACCGGCGGCGCATCGGACGGCACCACGCCGCTGAGCTGGAAAATAGCCACGACCGCGAACGCCAACTATTCGGAACCGTTTGAATCGCCCCCGATTGCGATCTGGAACAACACCGTCGGCTCGGCCGTCACCGCGACGGTCGAGGGCATCTGGGGTGGCACCGCGCTGCCGAACGATGACGAGTGTTGGATCGACGTCGAGTTCCTGGGCAGCAGCTCCTCGCCGCAGGGCTCATTCGTCAACGACGGCAAGGCAAACCTGTTGGCGACGGCGGCGGCGCAGACTACCAGCAGCGCTGCGTGGGCGTTCGCGACGGCGACATCGGCATGGGATGCGGCAACCGTTGCCAACGTCACGCTATCCGGCGGCAATCTTGTCGTTACCAATACCAGCACGGCCGCTGAAACCGGCGCCCGGCTAGCGGCTGCGTTAGGCAAGACAACCGGCAAATACTATTTCGAGATTACCACCACGACCATGGTCGGCACCGCGGGCGGCAATGCCGGGTTCGGTGTGGCTACCACGGCTTCGACCTACACCGCCATGGGCAACAATGCGACGGCTGGCGCAGCGTTATATCCCGGCAACGGCAGTTGTTGGTCGAATGGAGTCAATCAAATAAATGGCATCGGGCCAATGTCGAGCGGCGACGTGTGCGGCATTGCTATCGACCTCGACAACCGCAAAGCCTGGTTCCGTAAAGGTGCGTCCGGTAACTGGCTAAACGGAGTGATCGGCGTGCAGAACCCGGTGACCAATACCGGCGGCAACCCGATTCCGGCGGGCACCATCGCGCCGATTTGTCATTTCGGTGGTGGCGGCGCTACCACCGGAAACGTTTGGACGGCAAACTTCGGCGCAACGGCTTTTGTTGGTGCGGTGCCGTCCGGGTTTACGTCTGGCTGGACATCGGTGCCGCCACCGGCGTTCAAGCTCGCGGCAACATTCACGCCGCAGCAGAAGGGCTGGATCTACGCCCGCGCGAAATGCGCCGCGGGGTTGAGCACGTTCTACATCGACCCGTTGGTCACGCTGACCTGAATTCCAAATGGAGAATACCAATGACTGAAGAAACCGCGCAGGCGCGCGAGTGCAATGATGCTTGCGTGATCCGGGGCAGCGGCCTCAGTGAGCAGGCCGAGGCACATGGCCGTTATGTGTTTGAATGCCGCGATGCCGACGGCAAGCTCAAATGGCGCGAGACGATCGACAATATCGTTTGCACCGTCGGGAAGAACCTGATGCTGGACACAGCGCTGGCGGGTTCGGCCTATACCGTGGTCGGGCCTTTCATGGGTTTGATCTCGTCAGTGTCCTTCACCGCAGTTGCGGTGGGCGACACGATGACCTCGCACACTGGATGGCTGGAGGGGGGCGGTACCAACGCGCCTGCCTATTCCGGCAACCGCAAAACCGCAGTTTGGTCGGCAGCAACTGCAGGGTCGAAAACACTATCGGCGGCGCTGGTCTATGCGATCACCTCGAGCGGCACGATCAAGGGAGCATTCCTGGTGTATGGCACCGGGGCCTCGGCCACCAAGGACGACACGGGCGGCACGTTGTGGAGCGCTGGCACGTTTGCGACCGGCGACAAGGCCGTCGTCAATGGCGATTCGCTGAACGTTAGCTATTCCACGTCGCTGTAATGAATCCTATCCAAGCGACCGGCCAGGCTGCGCGCGGCTTCATGGATGCGCTGAAGGGCGAGCCAATCGTGCTGGCGCTCTGTGTGATGAACGCGGCACTGATTGGTTTTGTTTATTACCAAAGTTCGATTTTCAACTCGCAGCGCTCCGACAACGTCAAGCTGTTCGTCCAGATGCAGGCCGAGGTGCAGAAGCTTCTGTCGCAATGCATTGTCCCGCCGCCGCCGGAGCGACGGTCGGACGGCGAAGCGGCGGCGCAGGATTTCCCGACATGAACGGCGACCTCAAGCTGACGGCGGCCGGCGCCAACCTGATCAAGCATTTCGAGAGCTGCATGAAGCGGATCGGGCCGGATCGCTATCAGGCCTATGTCTGTCCAGCCGGCGTGCTGACGATCGGATGGGGAACGACCCATGCCGATAAATACAAGTTCGGCCCAAGCACCATCTGGTCGATGGCCGACTGCGACGAGGCGTTTCTTGACAGCATGAAGCAATATGAAGCGGCGGTGCATCGCTTGGTCACGGTGTCGTTGCAGCCGTGGCAATACGATGCGCTGGTAAGCTTTTGTTACAACGTCGGCGCTGGCAACTTGCAGAAATCGACGCTGCTCAAGAAGCTCAACGCCGGCGACTACCAAGGCGCGGCGCTGGAATTCCATAAATGGAACCGCGGCGGCGGCAAGGTGCTGAATGGCCTGGTGCGGCGGCGGGCCAGCGAGGCGCTGCTGTTCCAGAACATCCCCGACGCGAACTATGACGGCGAGCCGGACGTGATCGAGCCGCTGGCCGAGCCAATGGCGCAGAAGGTCGATCAACCCGGAGGACGGCCATGATTAGTGGGTTGATCGCGCTGGTTGTCTACATCATCGTCATTGCGCTGGTGCTGTGGCTGCTCAACTATCTGGTCGATACAATCCCGATTCAGGAGCCGTTCCGGCGGGTGGCTAAGATCGCCATCCTGGTCGTCGGCGTGCTGATCGTCATTCTGCTATTGCTGAGTTTCGTCGGCGTGGTCGATGGCGGAATTCCGCGGCTCAGGTGACCGCCGAGGCAGGCGCGTTCTGGATATATTTCGGCAGCGGCGTCGGGGTGCTGGCCTTGGTGGTGATCGGCTTATTGGTTTGGATCAATAGCAAGGGACCGTAGGCACAACGAAAAAGGCCGCCCCACCGGACGGCCCTTTTTGTTACCGCGGCTGATTGGGCGGCGGGTTTGGCTTCGGTTGATTGGGCTGCGGGTTTGGGTTCGGCTGGTTGGGCTCGTTCGGGTGGTTCGGTTCGCGTGGTTCAGTTGCCATAGGCAAGTTCTCCGGCCCGCGGATCGCGGGCGCCCTATCAACTCGCGGGGCAAGCGAACCGTTCCGCTTTTGCCATCGATTGTAACGCACAACAATCAACGCGACCAAGCACTTAGCTTTAACGAACCGTTAACTATGGTCATAATGTTATGCATTGCAATCAAGGACTTGGAGACGCTTGTGCGCCGTTGTGCGCCGTTGATGTTCCGGTCTGTTCCGCCGACATTAAATAAGCTGCGAGGCTTCCTTCCAACCGGAACCACTCCCCGTGCTCTCGGTATCGTCGATAGCGGTCATGCAGGAGTCTTTCCCGATCGGCTGTCGTCTCGATTGTCCTCACGAGTTCGATTGGTTCGGATGATCCGGCCCGCAGGCGGCGCAGCCGGACCGGCAAATTTGCCGTGAACCCGATCTTCACCCGATCGCCAGCGCGAACGAAATAGACTGTTCCCTTGCGTCGCAACGAGCCCTTGAGTTTACCTCGCCGGTCTTTAAGCCACTCCCGCATCTCTCGATCTAGGCGCAAGCACTCGTCTGCGATGTGCTGCATGTCAGGATCCTGACCGGTGTCGCTGCACCAGAGGCGCTGGCTTTTTATCGGATAGCCTTCCTTGGCGGCACGGCGCGAGCAACGCCAGCGCGCTTCACATTCTTTCCAGCGCAGCCCGGGCGCGTCGGATTTAGCCATTCGTCTTGGCGCGGTGAGCCGTGCGGGCCTTAGATACGCGCCGCGCGGCCTCAAGTGTATCGCGATCATAGATTCGCGCTGTTGTGCGCTTGTCGGAATGCCCCGCGGTTTTGGCAACGTCATCGGTCGGGGCGCCCGCCTCGCGCGCCTCGGTGATGCCGCCGGCGCGAAGGTCACGGTTCCAGATCGATCGCGAGATGCCGGCGCTCTTCGCGCTCGCGTGCCACACATCGCGAAAGTAAATCTGACGATAGGGCTGGGCGGTGCGCGGATTGACGATCAGCGGGCCGCTGCGCTGCGCCAGCGGCACCGTTGCCAGTTCCTCGACCACCATCGGGCATTCGTGCAGCGGGATCAGCACGCGGGCGGCCGATGAGTCTTCGGTCTTGCCGGGGGTCAACCGCAGCACGCCATGCTCGTCGATCTGCGACCACATCGGGCCGATCCATTTCGATGTAGGACTGACCACGACGGACGGGCGCGGGTCCGACAGCGGGATCCATTCGCCGATCACGTCCCATTGCCGGAGCGACGCCTCAAACTGCAGCGCATAGGCGAGCGCGGCTGGCGCGTGGCCGGCCGCTCGGGCGGCAGCCCGCGCCGCGATCACCTGGTCGGCGGTAGGAGCCTCAGTGCGTGGAGCCGGCGTTGGAAATTCTATTTCCTCGAGGATCGATTTCAGGTCCGCGCAGCCCGGCATCCGGCACGTTTTGCCGAATGACAGGGCGGATTTGAGAACGGTGATAGCCATGCGCGCCGCAGCTATCTTAGGTTTGTCGGCCGGGTCGTTTGGCGCGGACCACGCTCGAAACCATCGGCGGAGATCGCGTCCGTCACAGGCATCAATACGCCGCGCGCCGACCTCGACCGTAAGCATTCGGGCGTATACATCGTAGGGATGGCGCGAGCTCGGCTTCAGCTTGTGGTAGGGGCTTTCCTCGGCGGTTTGATAGATCGAGAGCAGCCTCGCGATCGTGCCGTTGAAGGCTGGCGCGGTCGCTGTGGTGCCGCCGATCCATTCCCGCATTTCGGCCTGAAGTCGAAGGCAGCGACGCTGCAGCGCGGCGAGATCGTTGGCCAGCGCGGACAGGTTTGCCGACTTGACCGGATAGCCGGCGCGGACGGCGGCCTTGCTGGCACGCCACATCGGCTTGCCATCGCGCCATCTTAGGCCCGGCGCTTGCGGCGGTTTTTCCATGCCCCCAAGTCCTCGACACCATCCGGCATCAGTGGCGTGGATGCCCCAAGCCCATTGTCGCGATCGTAGAATGCCTTTACCGCCGGTGTGTAGCGTCCTCCGTGTAGATCGTCGATCTTGGGCAACCCCCGCCCTTCCAGCAAGGGGGCAAGAGCCTTCCATTCACCGGCCCGTTTAGGTCCTAGGATAGCCGCGCCGATCGCCATGTCGTCGGCGAACAGCGGAAGATCACTGAGGGATGGGCGCGTGCTCATCTGCGGCACCGCCAGGTGCTGCCGTAGTACACCTTGCGGAGGTTGTGCTTAGCACAGATGTCGCCTGAGACAACCGCGGCTTTGCGCCTCGGTGGTGCCGGATCGGACAGCACCGTCATCAGCGGGTCGGGCTCGATCGGCTTGACGCTTTCGGTCTGCACCACCCGCGGCTTTGTCAATTGCGCAACGTGTTCCGACATCATCGCCAGCGTGGCCAGGTCTTCGTGCAGACTGTCGTTAAACGGCTTCTCGCGCAGTTGATGCGCCGGCACCGGGCCGCGGCCGAGCGCAAACGATGCGGCGATCACCGTCATCACGGCGCCGCCGATCAACGCGCTGTGGGCCAAGGGGTGCATTTATCGAGATCTCATGGCGTGTTCGGCGTCTTGCTTTTCCAGCAAGTCGGCAGCTTCATCGACGCGCCGTTTCCATAGCTCGATCTCAGCACGCAGCCGCTCGATCTCTCGTCGGCGGCCTCGCTGAGCAGCGGCAGCAGATCAAAGCCCAGAAGCTTGGCCATGTGGCGCAGCCGTTCAACTATGTCGGTCATGTGTCACTCGGCTGCGATCTGCTTTGCCCTGAACTGGCTCAACTTGTCGGCTTGCACCTGGAACGTGTTGTGCGCCTCGCGGATGAGCAACGACAACGCCTCGATGGTCGCCGCCTGGCCGTCGCCCTGGTTGCGGAGATTATCGGCCTCGTCGCGCATCAACTGGATGTGTGATTGCATCTCGCGTTCGAGCAGCATCGCCGCATCGTCGATCGCTTGCGCCGCGGTGTGGTGCATCGAGCGGACTATTTCGGGCATTTTCTCCGGGGCCTGCTCGACGAGCTCACGGTTGATCTGGATGTGGCCATTGCCGTTCGTCATGTCGTTCATGCGGATCTCCCTTTAAACACTCACTGAAAATTACCGGGCGCAGTCCCTGTGTAAGTTCTGCGCCCGGCGTTCACGCACCAGGAAAGGCGGTTACTGGTGCGCTACCTTGCGCCGACGATGCAGACCGAACAGCATCAGACCGGCGGCAACCAGGCCGGGGATGCCGGCACCGGCAATTGGGCCGGGAACGGCAGCGGGGGCAACGTCGATACGGAAGTGTTCGAAGTCGGTGATGCGACCGCCGACAACTCTCAGGTCCAAGTCCCAGATACGCTCACCATTGATGGCGGTGAAGTCGAACCCGTTCTGCCCGTTCTTCAGAACGCTACTGAAGTTGAAGTCCTGAAAGCTGCCGTCCGCTTCCAAAGCTGTCACCCTGAAGAGAACAGTGGCGCCTGTTGTTCCCACCAGAGAGAAGATGTCCCTGGTGACACCAAGCTGGGTCAAGTTGGTCGAGTTGAAGACCGTGATATCAAGATCAACGGTGTTGAATATCTTGATGTCGTTGCCGTTCTGCGACCCGGTGAACGGGTTCAGAGGGTCTTGAGTAGGGGTCAAATCGCGGAAGCGAACGACCTCATCATGCTGGCCGTTGAGGCGGCCCAAGATCAGTCTATTGTCGAAAATAGAACTGAAGATCACGTTCGTGCCGGTGCCGCCGATCCCAGTCTCATCAAGCAGAATGGTGGCCTTGGATGGTAGTGCGAGCGTACATAGCAGCGCCCCCGCGAGTAGTAGTTTCTTCATGGTTTAGTCCTCTGAATGCCCGTTGATCAATGCCATCCGGCCGTGGGCATTGGCTGCCTGATGGGTAAATTCATTTTGTCCTGACACTCAACACCATCTCCGGATTGGACAACATCGCGCCGGTGACCTCCGCGCCATCTTTCAACGCATCGAGTATCTCGCGTTTGAGGATGTGCGGGCGCTGCTCGATGAAAACCTGCGGCAGGAGGTCCTCGTCGGTGATGGTGACGTGCGGCTGCCCGGCGCGCAGCGATGCCGTGAAATCCGGCTGCGTAAGTTTTTGGATGTGAGCGTCGGCCATTGCGTTTTTTACGATATGGCGCAGGCGTTGGGCGCGGGCTTCACAACGATCAAGTCGGCCGCGCATATCATTCATGCGCACCTTGATCGCCTCGGCCATTGCCTCGTCATCGAGCGCGCCGCGAACGATGGCGGCCAGCAATTCGTGCAGGTTGGTCAGCCCCTCGGTGGTGTCGGCGAGGGTCTGCTCGTCAATGTCGTCGCCGTGTTCGGCCAACAACAGATCGCGGATTTCATTGCAGCGCCGCACCTCGGCGGCGACGACGATCCTGTCAGGGAGTTGCATCGCTGACCTCGCCGGTCTCGGGATCGTGCTTGGTGCGCTTGCGTTCGAGCTGAGCCAGCGCGTCATCGAAGTGGTCCGCCGGGATGTCGGCCAATTTGCTGACATCGAATTCCCATCTGACACTCAAATATTCGAGATACTGCGGCAGGTCGGCGTCGAGCTCCTCGGCGAGGTTGAGCAGCTTGGTGCGCTGTTCTTCGCTGATGAGATCCTCCCAATGCCCCGACGTGGCGGTGGCAAACTTGGGCGCCGGCGCCCGGTGTTGCACCGGCTCGGGGATCTCGGTCTCGTCCAGCAGGCCGAGCCCACTGATCGAAAGTGTCACTCTCCTCTTGGCCTTTGTGACGCACTTCATTAGCGCATTGGCGGAAAATTCGTTGCCGGCATTCTTATACGGCACGACGCCATAATCTTCGTCGGTTCTTCCGGATTTATCCCTGGCCTTGGCGTGAACGGTGATCAGGCCGCCCTCAATTTTTTGGCCGACGATCTCAATCGAGATGCCGTTGATTTTGCGGAGCTGGTCCGCGCAGTCCCGCTTAGCGTAAAGCACCAGCTTGCCGGACAGGTTCAAGTAGGCGAACGGCTGGGTCAGATAATTCAAGCCGAGGCTTTGGCAGACGCTCATGTAGTACTCGTTGCGCTGCGCCTCGGTGAGTTGGCTCAGATCTCCGCGTATCAACACATCCTCGACCGTTGCGGGCGTTGGCTGCTCGGCTCGTCTGGCTAGTGTGGTCATTGTTGAAGCTCCTTTCATATTTGTTCTTTGCGGACCAGTTGCTCGATCTCGGTGAGACGTATGTGCCGCGCTCTGATCCGTGCGTAGGTCAGGTGCTTGTCGATCTGTTTGGGATTGAAGCCGGCGAAGGCCAACGCACGGCGGCAGGCCTCCGGATCGGACAGCTCGACCACCACCTCGGACAAGACCTGGGCCATGATCTCGGGCTTGTTGCCGCGCGGTATGCTCATGGCGCGGCCACGGCATCGCGGGCGAGATCGCGGGCCGCATCGAGATGGTTGCCGATGTCCTTGCCGCGGAAGCCCGCATAGATCAGGGCCAGGATGCAGCGCGCGTCGGAGCCGGTCTCGCCGACATCGAGCAACGCCACCGCCATCTCGTCAATCAGGCGCTGATCGCGGTGGGTGGTCAGTGGGACGACGTTAGAGGCGGTCACGATTGGGCTCCCGTGGTGTCGGGAGCATTACTACGCACGATGCGTAGTCTTGTCAACGCAAAATGCGTAGTTTCAGATAATGTTCAACAACCGGCAGGCTAGAACTTCGCCTCGGGGGCGACTATGGTCCGATGGGTTACACGCGGGAGAGGCATATGCGCGCGATCCTGATAGCGGCGATTGCAAGCCTTGCATCGATGGCAGCACAGGCTCAGGTCCAGGAGTCGATCACGATTCGCCAAGGCCAGCAGACAGTTCTGCAGTTAAGCGATCCATTCAGCGAGGCTACTGTGGGCGATCCGAACATGCTGGACGCCCGGCCGAGAAGCGATCGGGTTATAGTACTCCAGGCCAAGCAGCCAGGCCTAACAGACGTTATTTTGTTCGACGGCAATAATCGAGTGCAGCGGCAGATCACCGTAGCTGTCCAGCCTCTCCAAACCATCGTCCCGGCCGGATTGGTTCTCACACACAACAAGACGAATTTGTCTCTCTTTACCGCTTATATTTGCAACCCAGTCTGCCGCCGCGCGAGTGACCCATTCGAGTGTGCAACCTGCGCTCAAACGACTTCGCAAATTACCACCCAGAATACGTATACAAACCTGCCGCCTACAAACCTGCCGCCGCCTTGACGGGGCTTCTATAAATCCAGCATTGTTTTCCGCACGCGCCCGACAATCTCCAAGTCCTTTTTCCGCTGGATGAAGATCGGCTGGTGGGTGCCATTCCACGAATGCGGCGCGAGATAATCCGGATTGGCGTGCCAGAGTTTGTAGGTGGTGCCCTCGGTGCGGTGGAAAAACACATAGGGCTTGCCGTTGATTGGCTCGCGCTCGGCGCGGTTCACCACGATCACCGAGCCTTCCGGCGATAGCCGATCCATCGAATCGCCCTCGACCTTGAGGGCAAAGAACTCGCCGCGGCCCAAATCGGCAAAGGCCAGCAGCGGCACATCTTCAACCGGGATCTGAGATTGCGCATCGGCCAGGCGGCCGGCGCTGACCCAGGAGAGCAGGGGAACCGTCTTAATGTTGCGTTCAGCGGAAGCGGTTGGCGGACCTTCATTGTCCAGCAGCCATTCCCAGCGGACCTTGTAAGCGTTGGCATATTTCTTGGCGGTGGGTCGGCTTGGGTTGCGATCGCCGTTTTCGTGGCCAAGGTAAGTTGAAACCGGCCACCCAAACGCCCGTGCAGCCTCGGTCGCATTGCCGTAGCTACCGTGATTTTTCCTGGCCCATTGAAGGCGCTGGGCCGCAGTGGTGAGTGCCATACGCAAATCTTCGCAAACTGCGTTACGCAAGGGGCGTTGACATAACTACGCAATATGCGTAGTTATGTCTGTATGAAGACCGCCGCAAAAATCATTGACGAACTCGGTGGCTCCACCGCCCTCGCGTCCGCACTCGCACTACCGGCAACCACGGTCGCCTCGTGGAAGAGCCGGGCATCAATTCCCGTTCAGCATTGGCCCGCGCTGATCACCCGGGCCAAGGCGATGGATGTGAAGGGCGTCACCTTCGAAACGCTCGGCAAATTAGCCGCCTGTCGCATGGCAGAACCGCAGAGCGCTGCGTCATGAGACCGTGCCGGTTCCGTGCGGGGGAAGCATCCGCGTCATCGGACATTCCATCCGCTTATGCGGATGTTTCATCCATCGGGGTCCGCTCATGAGCAATGCGCTGGCCGAAGCAACCGAGGCGCGACAACTCGCAAATCTTCTGGTCGATCAGGAATATCGTCGCGTCAAAGACCGTGATCGTGCACGCCGCAACGTGGCCCGCGCGATCGGCACATCTCCCGGCACGATCGAAAACCTTCAACGCAATCGGTTGAAGCGTATCTCGGGCTGGCTGCGCGATGCTCTGCGCGCGCGGGTCATCCGTGAACTCGAAGCCGAAATCGCGAGGCTCCAGCATGAACTCGCCGTCCACAAGCAGACTGGTGTGGACCCTCGTGGTGACGAGGCTACGGCGGTTCGCGCGGACCTGTCGGCGATACTTACCGTTTTAGGGCGTGACCGTTGAGACAGGGGTGAGGGCGCATCATGCAGAAGCTCAGCCTGCCGGCGGCATACAGTGCAGCACAAAGGGCGCTCGCGGTTGCGGTGAAGATCGAGCAGGCGGCGCATATCGCTGGCGTTGCCGAGAAGATGGAAGCGCTGGCGATCAGGGCCAAGGATGCGTTGCTGTCTGGTGATGCAGCCGAACTAAAGGTTCGTGCGACCCGCAAGGTCGGAATCCTGATCAAGGACGAGCGGGACGCGGGCAAGCTGCCGAAGGGAGCCAGGGCGAAGGGGACACGACGCGGGTTATTAAAAACCCACGTCAGAGAAAGGTCACTCGCTGATCGCGGCGTTGATAAGAATCTTGCACATCGCGCGCGCGGCCTTGAGGCAATGCCGGAAGGTTCCTTCGAGCGCGAGGTAGCCAAGATTCGGCGGCTGGCGGCGGCAGCGGCGGAAGGCGATCGCGAGGTTGTGCTGGCGGCGAAGGCCGAGCGGCACGCCAAGGCGCGTGCGCGGCGAGCCGAGCGCGAGACTGCAGTCGCCGGCAAGATTGCGGCATTGCCCAATAAGAAATACGGCGTGATCTACGCCGATCCGGAATGGAAGTTCGAGACGTACAGCGCCAAGGGCAAGCTCGAAACGTCGGCGGAAAATAGCTACACGACCAGCGATCTCGATGCGATTAAGGCGCGCGATGTGCCGTCGATCAGTGCCGGCGATTGCGTGCTGTTCCTATGGGCGACGGTGCCCATGCTGCCGCAGGCTATTGAGGTGATGGCGGCATGGGGATTTACCTACAAGTCGCATGTGATCTGGGAAAAGGACAAAGGTGGCACTGGCTATTGGTTTATCAATTGGCATGAGCTGTTGCTGGTCGGCACGCGCGGCAGCATCCCGGCACCGGCACAGGGTGATCAGTGGGATTCAGTGATCGATGCCCCGCGCGGCCTGCACAGTGAGAAGCCAGAACAGTTCTACGAACTGATCGAATCCTATTTCCCGAACATCCCGAAGATTGAACTAAACGCCCGCGGCGAGCGTGAGGGTTGGGATAGCTGGGGCTTTGAAGCGCCGGAATCGGAGGCCGCCGAATGAACGACCTTACCTATGAAAAATATCGAACGGCCAAGATCGAGAGCGGCAAGGTCTATCAGGATTTTGTCGTAGATGCCTGCTGGAATCTGCTCGGGCTTGCGATCGTCCAGTATTCCAGTGTGGTCTATCAGCGGCATGTCGGTGAAAGTAAAACCGGCGCCGAGATCAAGCACGACGAAACTTTTGCACGTAGCGGCAATCTCTGGATCGAGATTGAGGAAAAAGCCCGACCGCGTCCCGGTCCTTATGCATCCGCCGGAATCTATCGTAATGACAACACCTGGCTATACATCATTGGTAACTACGATCACGTTTTCATTTTTCAAAAAACATTGCTGCAGATATTGCATCGCTCGGGCAAGTGCCGGGTGATCGAAAATAACACGCAGACCTCACGTGGATTCCTGTTGACCGAGGCCGACGCGATCAAATGGGCGGCAGCGGTCCTGCATCCGCGTGCGTCGGAGCGGATCAGCAAGGTGATCGGCGATATGTCCAAGCTCGGGCGCGAGCTGCACGAAGCTACCAAACGGAATCTCGATCAGCTTGATCTGTTCACACAAAAGGGTCGCGATAGTGCATGACCTGGCCCGCGCAGCTCGACATATTCCCGCGCAACCGGCCCAAGATGGGCAACGGCGCCGTCGAATTCCGCCTGCACTGTGCGATCGCCCGGATACTGCGCGAGCATAGCAACCCCGGCTGGTCCTACACCCATTTGCCGTTTGGCGAGAAGCGCAACCCGGCGACGGCCGGGCGTCTCAAGGCTATGGGCACCACACCCGGCTGGCCTGACCTGATGCTGATCGGACCCGGCAAGATCTGCTTCCTCGAGCTGAAGCGGCGCAGTGGGCGATTAAGCCCGCACCAGGCAGAGCGAGCCGTCGCACTGATGGCGGCGGGCGCCGGCTACGGCATGGCGCAGAGTTTCGACCAGGCGGTTTCGATGCTGCAGGCGTGGGGCTGCGTGTCGATGCGCGTGCATCCGCAATAGGTGACGAATGGGCACGCTGAAATGGTACAAGCGCGATCCGCGGGCTGCCCTAGCAGGGATGCGCAATCTCACGCTTGAGGAACGCGGCGCCTACAATACCATTCTTGACCTGATCTACATTCACGACGGCGCGCTGGAGGATGATGCACGCTTCATCTGCCGTGAATTAAGCACCAATATCAGGGGTTGGCGGCGTCTCAAGGCGCGGCTGCTCGATCTCGGCAAGATATATATCCACAATAATCACATACGGAACGAACGCGCCGACGATGAGGTCGTGTTTGCCCAAAGAATGGCGAAAGTTTCGGAAATGTTTGCCAATAAAAGGTGGGCCACATACAACGAAATCAAACACTTAAGGGATGGGTACCCAATGCCACCTACAACTACAAAGAAAGATTTCTTAAGCGCAAAGATCGTGCCACTAGCCAAGAGGCCATCCAATAAAGAAGAAGGATAGCGGGGAAAAGCCTTCATGAACCGCATCGCCACCATCGACATGGACGTGCCGCAAGATCCGCCGCCGGCATGGACGCCCGACTGGGTATGTACGCGCCTGGTCGAAGCCTACCGGATCGAGGCGCGCCTGCCGGGCCATGTGCGGCGCAAATTGGTAGCGCCCTGGCCAGCGCATTCCTACGAATTCAGCGACGTTGTCGGTTGGGACGATGCGCGCGAGCGCGTCATGGACAAGTGGGCGCGGTTTCGCGGCGGCGTCTACGCCAGCGAATTATCCCGCATGGATCAGGCGCAGGAATGGCTGCGGGTGCAGTTGCGCAACTATGCCGGCGAGCGGATGTGCCTTTCCGGATGGGCCGCCTGCATTGCGTATAATCATAGTTTGCGAGCGTTGATGGTGCGCAAACACTGGTCTAGGTCGAGCTTCTACAGGCGGGTCGATATTGGGGCAGGCGTTATCGCCAGGGCGCTGCAGGACGAGGATGTGAAGGTGTCCTAGGCCAGCACCCTAGAACGCAACCAGTGCCCATCCCTGGCCTACTGCACCCCTACCCATGGCGTACATACTCTGAAATATAATTGCGTTTCCTGAAATCCATGGTACCAACAACACCACGCAACCATGGTAGTGCGTCGATATAGCGCCAGGTCGCACTATCCCCCTTGCCAGTCCCCCTACTGCAAGGCTCTGCCAACGGTCTGGCGCTATTGGTTTTCACCACCACCCACACACACACATGCCCAAGTTACGCAGCCTCGCACCTATGCTGCGCGCAGTGGATATATCCACCACCAAGCTAGCGCCTCGGTTCAGGGACCCTGCCTACACCACGCCTGCCTATAAGCAGTGGTGCATCAGGGTCAAACAGCGTGCAGGCTACCACTGCGAGGCCGTGGTCAATGGCCATAGGTGCGATAGGGCATACCCTGAGCACCGCATGTATGCGGATCACGTCATCGAGCTGAAGGATGGTGGCTCACTGACTGCATTGTCGAATGGTCAGTGTCTCTGCTCACAACACCATGAGATCAAGACCGTCGCGGCTCGTATCGATCGCAATCGAATAGAATAATCTTCCAAGCCGTGGGGGGTGGTCGAAAATCGGCCGATCGACCCCGCTATGAGA
>Ga0210380_10000184_pt1 | contig 34295 bp, 32 predicted proteins | sample PLM4_5_coexredo_FD_155476 | JGI IMG/M metagenome (GOLD analysis project Ga0210380, IMG submission 155476) | Groundwater sediment microbial communities from an aquifer in East River, Colorado, USA - PLM4_5_coex redo | ecosystem: Environmental > Terrestrial > Soil > Riparian zone | place: USA... | reverse complement strand
GTCCTCGAGGAACCGATGCTCGACCCGGAGCGATTCGGCGAGACCGTGGCCGTGAACCGCGGGATGCGCGTTAGGGCGTTCGACAATCTCGAAGCTGCACGCGCATGGCTCGAGCTGGCGCCGTGGCCCTCGGCTGTTGATGGCAGCTGAGCGAGTTGACAGAATAAGGAATTATGCGACCCCATATCTCCACTTGGCTCGCATTTCCACAAGCTAAGCGCTGAGCGAAACAGGCGAAAGCGAAGCGGAAAAGGCGAAGGTGCGACACCGGTTTGATTGTGGACGCACACCGGCAGCCGGCACCTTCGCGACGTTCGTGGCGGTCCGTTGCTGCGCTTCGGACAGGCCCGGCCGCCTTCGCCGCCTGTCGTTTGGACCGGCGAGCAGAACTGTTGGCGCCCGCAGTTTTGCTTCGGTCACCGCCGCGCCCCTCGAACGAAAACCCGCCAATTTTCAAAACTTGGCTACCGTCGACGGTAGCCAACGCGGTCAGTCGCCGCGCTCGGCGGTCGCGTCGAACAACATCATCAACGGCTCGCCGCTCGTCGCGGCGCGCGGCACCAGAAGGCGACGCCGCGGGCGTCGTAGCCATGTGGGGCTCCGTAGACGATCTGCCGCTCGAGCGCGGAGATGTAGCCGGCGACCTCGCCCTGAAAGGCGCGCTCGAGCTGGTCGATGTAGGCGTGGACGTGCAGGAGGAGCTCGATGGAATCCGACCCGCGCCCCGACGATGACGAGCCCCTGGTCCTGCTCTCCAACGTGACCGGGATGCCGCTCTCCAACGTGACCGCTTACTGCACGGTGTCGCCCGGCTCGGGCTCGGCCAATCCCAAGTCTTGCCTGATCGCTTTGGCCAACGCGCTCATCTGCGAGCGGAGCGGATCCCTCAGCTGGCCGGCGGCTTCGAGAATCAGCCGTCTGGCCGCGAGTTTTGACACCAACCGGATGCGGTAGCCGCCATCGGGCTTGAGTTCGAACGCTTCGACGCTGTTGGCGATTGAGGCCGGCCACTCGCTCGGCGGCAGGAGCGTGCCGTCGGGGGCGAACAGCTCGCGGATGTCGGAGCGCGCATCCTGCGCGGTGCGGCCCCACGCTTCGGCACCGGACATCTCCAGCTTCGAGAAGTAGCCCTGCACCAAGCGGTTCACGAATGCGTGAACCTTAGGTTTTGCGAGCAGCCACAACGAGGCGGAACACGGCGGGATCACCCAGGGACGCGAACCGATGCGCGAACCAAATCGCCTTCTCCAGTGATGAGGTCCACGAGATGCCGCGCACCCGCCGAGCGCGACCACGACCCGAGACGCCGCGATAGAGAGTGAACGGTCCGACGCTGGGGAGCGGATCGCCAGCCGCTCGAAGGCGTTCACGGTCCGCGGACCGAAAGAGGTCGTCCACGACCCAACGCGGCACGTAGTGATGATTTGTGCGCGTGTCGATCCAGGCGGAGAGCAAGGCCGGCTCATACGCCCCCTGCACTTTCAAGACCCCTTGGTTCCGCCAGACCAGTGCGACGCCGTGCACGTTGTCCGCCATGAAAAGGAATGCCTCGACATCCAGTGCAGCAAGGGCTGCCCGAGCCCGGGGATGAAGCTGGGGCGGGATGGGGTCCAGCCACAACGACGCGTCCGGCGTCTCAAGCGGAGCCTGGGCTGTGACGATCACCGCGCTCGCTCCGCGGCCACGGCCTCGAGCCCGGCGGCGGCCGGCTTCGGCACCGTGGCCGCTCGTTGGCGGCGACCACCGGCAGCAGGTGGCGGTTCATTCGTGTTCGCTGTCTGTTGCTCGGTTGCCCGGCTTCTCGAGTTACCAACCGCGTGCGTGGGAGCCCGGTCAAGCACGAGTTCCTTGAAAAGAGCGCGCGCGAGAGCTTCGACGAGCACTTGCTCGAACGGTGTGAGCAACGCATCAGTCGGGCTTGAGAGTCGAGCCATCTCTTACGCATCGGAGAAATATCAGCGGCCCGCGCTCGCGTCGCTCTGTTTGCGCTGTTTCAGGGTGAGTGGGCCTGATCCGATTCGGTGGACGGGTCAGTTAAGTCGATCCGCTATCGAATCAGTTGCCTGAGTTGTACTCCTTTCAGCGTGCTCGAAGAAAGTTGACGGGCGCTCGATGGCGTGCCCGTCGTGCAAGGTGTGGGAGTGCTGGCTGCCATCGAGTGCCCCACCGTCAACACTACGCCGCTGGTGCGCGTCGTTCGAATGCGGCCGGGCTGATCTGGCCGAGGGTCGAGTGACGACGGCGCTGGTTGTAGAACACCTCGATGTAGTCGAGCTTGCCGCTCTCGCCGATCTTGAACTCGGTCGTATCGCCGACCCAGCGCTGATTCGGGGCCTCGGCCGTGAACTGTCGGCCCAACAGATTCGCGGCCACGGGTAACGCGGGATCGTTGAGGGTCGTGCCCTTGAACCGCTTCCGGACGCGGGCCTTCAGGCCTTCCGCTTGCATCAACCGAATCACGCGCTTGCGGCTGACGCGCTCGTCCTGCTCCCGGAGGTCTTCGTGAATCCGCGGGCTGCCATAGCGCTGTTTGCTGGCGTCGAACGACGCCCGCACGAGGACCGTGAGAGTCCGATCACGTGTCGCGCGCGCCGACGCCGGCCGCGTGCACCACGCATAGAACCCGCTCGGCGTCACGCCCAGCCACCGACAGAGCTTCTGAACCGGGTAGTGCGCCTTCTCCGCCTGGATCCACGCAAACTTCACAGGTGGTCCTTCGCGAAGAAGGCCGTGGCCTTTTTAGCACGTCCCGTTCCATGCGCAGCTCGCGCACGTCCTTCCGCAAGCGCCCGAGCTCGGCGCGCTCGTCGCTAGTCAGCGCGCCAGGCTTGCCCGTGCCGCGGTCGGCGCGGGCCTGCTCGACCCAATTGCGCAGCGACGATTCGGTGAGGTCGAGATCGCGGGCCGCCGCGCCCACCGATTTACCTTCTTCCAGGACCAAGCGCACGGCGCCGGCCTTGAACTCCTCGGTGAAGCTGCGCCGGGCTCGTTTCGCTTTCCGGTCTGCCATGCTGGACATCGTATCCACCTCTCGGAAGATGTCCACCAAAGCGGATCAAGCCCAGGGTGCCTCTGCCAGCCGACCTCCAGGAGGACCTGATCGCTCTATGGGCTCGTCTACTCGTCACAGATCACCGGAAGCGACCCAGCCAGTGATGAAGCGCGCTGCGGTGTACAACCGCAAGTCAACAGACCAACGACATGCGTCCCCGGAAGACAGGTCCGTGGCCCTACAGGAGCAGAACGCGCGTGCGTTCGCCGACGGCAAGGGCTGGGAGCTAGACGACCGCCATGTGTTCGTGGATGACGGCGAGAGTGGGGCGGACGTGAAGCGCCTCGTGGGCCGTCAACAGATGCTGGCACTCGCTTACAGTCACCCCCGTCCGTTCGACGTGATCGTGATGCAGGACGTGTCCCGGTTCAGTCGGCGGGACGGCGATGAATCGTTCGCGGAGCTGAAGGCTCTCGACCGAGCAGGCATTCAGGTCTGGTTCTACACGACGGGACAGCCCTTCCGGCACGGAACGCTCGAAGCCAATCTCACGGGGTTTATTTCAAGCGAGATCGCAGCCGAGCACCGACGCGTGTCTGCCGCGAAGACTACCGAGGCCATGCGGCGCAAGTTCGACCGAGGCCACCATGTCGGCGGTCGAGTGTACGGCTACGACCTGGTCGATGTGATGAAGGACGGCCGCCGGGTCCGCCGGGCATCAGGCCGTCGTCGCGACCCGGACGCGTCCCACGTCGAGCTGGAGATCAACGAGGCCGAGCGACCGATTGTGAGGCGCATCTTCGAGCTGGTGACACAGGGCCTCGGACTCAAGCGCATTGCGCAACTGCTCAACGCCGAGGGAGTGTCGTGTCCGCGCCCACAGCAACATCGCCCCGCAGGCTCGGCACCGTCGTCGCTACACGCACTGTTACGTAGCCCTCTCTATCGGGGCGAAGTCGTCTGGAACCGCACGAAGAAACGCAACGCCTCGGGAGAGAAAGCGTCACAGCCGCGACCCGAGTCGGAATGGCGGCGCGTCAGCGCCACGCACCTGCAAATCGTTCCCGAGGAGCTGTGGCAGCAGGCGCATGCAGCGATGGCGGCACAGCGTGCACGGTACCGCGACCGTTACGGGGCAGCGGCATGGGGGCGGGAGGTCAAGTATCTGCTTGCCGGGCGGCTCACTTGTGCGAGCTGTGGCGCCACGCTGGAGGCCAGAAGCGGAAGGCAGGGTGGCCGACGAGTGACGCACTACGGATGTTCGGCATACCACCGCAAAGGACGGAGCGTTTGTCCCAACTCGCTGCGCGTCCGTACAGAGATCGCGGACGCGGCCGTGATCGACAGCCTCTCAGCGACGCTATTCGATCCCCGCGTCCTGGATGAAGGAGTTCGTCGAGCCGCCGCCGAGCTGACGAGCTGCCGTGCAGCCGCCGACGACCAATCGGCAGCCGACGAGCTACAGAACGTGGACGTGGAGTTGCGCCGCGTGGGTGAGCAGATGGCAGGCGCGGTCGCCACCGATGCTTTGCCCGTGCTCGTCGATCAGGTTAGTCGTCTGGGAGACCGACGACGCGCCCTGATTGCTGAGCGAGCGCACGGCGCCACGCTGCGACGCAATCCAGCCAGCATCGGGACTGATCTGACCGCCACCCTCCGGGCGCGGCTCCGCGATGCCAAGGGGGTGCTGGTGGACAATCCAGCCGAAGCGCGCCAGCTGATTACCCGCTTGATCGTCGGCCGGTTATTGATGACACCGCATCCGGAGGAGGGGTTCTATCGCTTCACCGGGGAAGGTACCGTCGAGCCGCTGCTCTCGGGAATCCTTCCACAGTCGTTGGCGTCCCCACCGGGATTCGAACCCGGGTTTCAGCCTTGAAAGGGCCGCGTCCTAGGCCTCTGGACGATGGGGACTCGTAGGCGAGACCTTTGATTATACCCGGCGTCCGTGGACGCCGGCCACTAGCTCTCCTTGAGGCCCAGACGCCGAGCCCGGTGGTGCAGGTTGCTGCGGTGCAGTCCCAGGTCGCGAGCCGCGGCAGCCCAGTTGCCGTTGTTCCGCGCGACAGCCTCGAGGATCACCTGCCGCTCGAAGCGCTCGACGCGCTCGGCGAGCGGGCCGCGCTCGCCCGGCGCTGGCATTGGCGCTGACACGGGTGCGCCGGAAGTCGCCTTGACAGTGGCGGAGCCGACATCCAGGACGTCCGCGTCCAGCGTCACCGTCTCGTGCGGGGCCTGCCCGAACGATGCGCGCAGCACGCCGCGACTCACCACGTTTTCCAGCTCGCGCACGTTGCCCGGCCACTCGCCATTCGACAACAACACCCTGGCGCGGTCGGTCACGCGCGCGGATGCAAGCCCGAGTCTGCGCGCCGCCAGATCCGCAAAGTGGGCGGCCAGTACCGGTATGTCGGTGCGCCGTTCGCGCAGGGGCGGCACGTGCAGAGGAAAGACCGCCAGGCGATGATAGAGATCCGCCCGGAAGCGTCCCGACTCGACCTCGCGCTCCAGATTGCGGTTGGTCGCCGCAACCACGCGGACGTTCACCCGGTGGACTTTGTCACTTCCCACGCGCTGAATCTCGCCGTGTTGCAGCACGCGCAGCAGCTTGGGCTGGATCTCGAGGGACAGCTCGCCGATCTCATCGAGAAACAGGGTGCCGCCATCGGCCACTTCGAACTTGCCGGAGCGATCGTTCGAGGCACCCGTGAATGAGCCCGCAATGTGCCCAAACAGCTCGCTCTCGGCGATCGACAGTGGCAATGCGGCGCAGTTCACGTGAATCATCGCTTCGTCGGCGCGCGAGGAGGCGGCGTGCACGTGATGGGCTACGAGCTCCTTCCCCACCCCGGTCTCGCCGGTGATCAGCACGGCCAGGTCTGAGGCGGCCACGAGCGCGATTTCCTGGCGCAGCTGTACGACGGCCGGGCTCGCGCCGAGGATCTCCCCGCCGCGCATTTCGGCGGCGCTGCGCACCAGCTCGCGCGCCACACGACCGCGGTGCGCGGCCCGCTGTTCCAACGTCTCGATCAACGCAGTGGTCCGCATGGCCGCGCCGGCCAGCGCGCCGAGCGTGGCCAGCACGTGCTGATCGAGGTGATCGAAGCTGTTGGCCTCGAGCCCGTCGGCCGTGAGCGCGCCCACGACGCTGCCGCCTTCGCTCAACGCGCAGCCAAGGCACGCGTGCACCTTCTGCAACGGACCGGGCGCCGTGGCGATGGCGCCATCGAATGGATCCGGCAGCCGGCTGTCGACCGGAAAGCGCACCGGCTCCTTCGAGTTGAGGATGATGTCGAGCCGCGGATGCTCGCGCCGTGAATAGCGCCGCGACAGCGCGGCCGCGGTCAGCCCGTATCCGGCCACGGGAACCAGGTCGTCGCCCTCGAGCCTGAGCAGGCATGCCGCGTCGCACGGAATCAGCTTGCGCACGGCTCCGAGCAACCGGGCATAGCGGTCGCGGGTAGCCAGGGATGCGGTGAGGTCTTGAGCGATGTCGAGCAAGACCTCGAGCGGCGGACCTGAATGTTGTTGATTCGTTAACATGCTGTGAATCCGTCAACAGCCGCGGGTAGATCAAATCATAACATCGCGGCCTAAGTTATTGATTCTACGCACCGATTGGCCGGCACACGGGATGCACTAGCAGCGGCCAACACCATATGAACAACGCCACCACACTCGCCGAAATTGCCGTCACCTACCCGGCCGCCGCTCGGGTTTTCTACCAGAACCGCCTCGACTTCTGCTGCGGCGGACGTCGGTCGCTTGCCGACGCCTGCCGGGACCGCGGCCTCGACGCCCAGGCCATCCTCGACGACATCACCCGCCAGGACGCCGCCGCCACGCCCGCGGTCCGCTGGGACAAAGCGCCGCTCCCGGAACTCGTCGACCACATCGTGGGCCACTATCACCAGGGCCTGCGCGAGGCGCTCCCGAATCTCGTGCGGATGGCGCGCCTCGTCGAAGCCCGGCATGGCAACAAGGTGGCCTGTCCGTTGGGGATCACCGCGCTGCTCGAGCACATTCAGACCTCGGTTTTCGACCACCTGGACAAAGAGGAGTCGATCCTCTTCCCCACGATCGTGCGGGGCATGGGCGCGCGGGCCGCGGGGCCGGTGCACGTCATGGAAATGGAGCACGAGCACCACAAGACGGACCTGCTGCAGGTTCGCACGCTGACCCTCGACCTCGTGCCTCCGACGGAGGCCTGCACGACGTGGCGTGCGCTCTATCTGGCCCTGCAACAGTTCGAGCAGGATCTGATGGAGCATATTCATCTCGAAAACAACATCCTGTTCCGCCGCGCGTTGGCGGAGTGAGAGGCCTCGCATGCGCCCGCCCGTGATCGCGATGGCCGTGGTGGCGGCCAGTCTGGCTCTCGTACCGCTCGCCGACGCCCAGGCGCCGGCGTCGCTCGCCCCCGCGGGCTGGGACTCGGAGTTCACGCTGCACGAGTTGCCCGATCGCAACCCCGATCCGCGCGTGCTGGAGATCGACCTCACGGCGCGCCTCGCCGAGGTCGAAGTGGCACCGAACCAGCGCGTGAAGGCCTGGACCTACGACGGCGGGCTCCCGGGCCCGTTGATTCGCGCCAAGGTCGGCGACCGCCTGGTCGTCCACTTCACCAACAACCTGCCCGAGCCGTCGACGGTGCACTGGCACGGTATACGGGTGCCGATCGAGATGGACGGCGTTCCGGGCATCTCGCAGCCGGCGGTCAAACCTGGCGAAAGCTTCACCTACGACTTCGTCCTGCGCGACGCCGGTCTCTACTGGTACCACCCGCACCACATGTCGGCGGCGCAGGTCGGCTTCGGCCTCTACGGCGCACTGCTCGTGGAAGACCCGAATGACGGCGTCGGCGTGGCCGACCAGCTCACGCTCGTCCTGAGCGACATCGGCTTCGACGCCAAGGGTGTGCTCGACGCGCCGGACAGCGGCGGCTCCGCCGGCGACGTGTTCGGTCGCGAAGGCGATCACGTGCTGGTGAACGGCCGGAAGGCGCCGGTGCTACGGGCCCGCTCCGGTGCGCCGCAGCGCTGGCGCATCGTCAACACGGCGCGCAGCCGGTATTTCCTGCTCGATCTGCAGGGCCAGCATTTCACCGTGATCGGCACCGATGGCGGACTGCAAGAGCGGCCGACCACGAGCCAGGTGCTGCTCGTCACGCCGGGCGAGCGGGTGGACGTCATCGTGGCGCCCACGGGCGCACCCGGCTCGGAGCTCCCGGTCTACGCGATGCTCTATAACCGCGGCTACGGCAGCGTCGAATACCGGAGTATCGAAACAGCCCTGACCATCGCCTTCAGCACCGATCCGCCAATGGCGCCACCGGCGCCGCCGCAGGTCTCGCGCGTCATCACGCCGCCGAGTGCCGCGGGCGCCCGTCGCGTCGAGTTCACGCTCGGCCTGCCGCCGGTCGATGCGCATGGGCACTCGGAGTTTCAGGTCAACGGCGTGGCGTATCCCAAGGCGAAGCCCTATCTGGCAGCGCTGGGCGAGACGCAGCTCTGGGTGATCAAGAACGACACGAAGTGGGACCATCCCTTCCACCTGCACGGCTACTTCTTCATGGCGGTGGACGAGAAGGGCGAACCCCTCCGGCCGATGGCGTGGAAGGACACGATCAACATCCCGATGAACACGACCGCGCGCCTGCTCGTGGCGTTTGATGAGCGGCCAGGCACGTGGATGTTCCACTGCCACATCCTCGATCACGCGGAGATCGGACTGATGGGCACCGTGCACGTCGGCCCCGGGGCACCGGCGGAACACGTCCACTCGCACTAGACTCGGGCGGCCATGACGTTTACGGCACGCGGTGCCGCCGTCTTCAGCGGCCTCGTCCTCGGCGGCTTTGGCGCGCTGGGGCTGCTGGTCACGCCGAACAGCGCCGGCGAATCCAATTTCCTCCTCGCCAGCTGGCTGCCGCCGATCACGCTGTTCCCGGCCGCGGCGCTCGCGGCCGCGCTCGATTCGGACACGCTCCGCGGCGTGCGAGGCCAGCTGTCGGTGCTCTGGCCGACCTATGCCGGTCTGGTGCTCTACGCCGCCGTGAGCGGCGACCGCTGGCTCGACGCGTCCAGCCGCGGGACACACGAGAACTTCGCCGCGGTCTTCCTGATTGCGGTCATGGCGGTGCACGCCGCCGTATTCCTCATCGTCGGTGGACTCTTCGCGCTTTTTCCCAGAACCCGCCCCGCGGGATTCCAGATGTGGCTCGCCTACTCCATACTGCTGGTGTCATGGACCGGCGGCAGCGTGCTGATTTAATCATTCGTGTTGCGCTGGTCCTCTGCTCGGGCCTGCTGCTCAGCGTGCCCGTCCGCCGCCGAGACCGATTGTGCCGCTATCGCACGGCTGACGGGTACCGTGACGCGCCATGACGGTTCACACACTGTGGCGGAAGTTGGACCCGACTGCCGAATGGTTCGAACGCGTAGCGCGCGTGACGTTTTCGGGTGACGGTTCAACGATCACGCGAGCGACCACCCCAAGACTGGAACAACAAGCACGTCGGGCGAACCACCATCGAACACTGGACGATCGTTCAGCGCATGGGTTTTGGGGAACCTCACCGCGCCGCATCCACCACGTATGCGACTCGCGACGCCAACGGCAGGATGATCAGCAAGGCCGTGCACTACGGCCCTGAACTGTGCCTACCCGAATCGATCACCGATTACGAATTCGACGCGACCGGTAACTGGACGAAACGCCGCGAGCTGTCCAAGGGTGCCTACGAAGAGCGGTCCGAGACTGTCGAGACTCGCGAGATCACGTACAAGTGATCTGGCACGATCTTCTTGCTTGACAGGTTTTCAGCGGCGCTCGCGCCGGCGTCCACGGTCTCGGCTACACGGGCGCTGACACGCGCTCCGTCGATCGCTGCGGCGCGATCGACGACCGGGACACCATCGCGGCCATCGTGCGCGCCGAATGCGCCTGAGAGCGGCAGCCAGAGGGTCGCAGATCTCGGGGTTACCATCCCGCATGACCCCACCGCTTCTCTCGAACGCAGAGGCCAACCGCAGCGCGCTCATCCCCTCGTCACCGACCGAACAGCTCGGCGAAGCCATTGCCGATCTGGCCGCACGGCTGCACGCCGCCACCTACGAACTGCTCGTGCTGCTGCGACAGTTCGATGCGCAGAACGGCTGGAACACCGGCTTTCTGTCCTGCGCCCACTGGCTGTCGTGGCGCACGGGCATCGACATGGGCGCGGCACGAGAGAAAGTTCGTGTGGCCAAGGCGCTGACCTCGCTGCCCCGCTTGAGCGGCGCTCTTCAGCGCGGTGAGGTCTCCTACGCCAAGGTCCGCGCGCTCACCCGCGTCGCCACTCCGAACAACGAAGAACGGCTGCTCGATCTCGCCTGCACGGCCACGGCTGCCCAGGTGGAACGCGTCGCGCGGGCCTGGCGCCGATGCGATCGGGCGGAAGAAGCGCGCGAGGACCGGCAACACCAGTTGGCGCGCTCGGTTACGACCTACGTCGACGACGACGGCATGGTCGTTCTGCGCGCCCGGCTCACGCCGGAGCTCGGCGCGGTCGTACAGCGGGCCCTCGACGCGGCCGCCGAGCGGTTGCACCTGGAGAGCAAGGACGCGGCGCCCCCAGATTCGATCGTCGAAGAGGTCTCGTGGACACAGCGCCGCGCCGACGCGCTTGGGCTGCTGGCCGAATGCGCGCTTCGGGACGACCTCGATCGAGGAACGGCGGGCGACCGCTATCAGGTGGTGCTGCATGTGGATGCCGGCGCGCCGACTCAGACACCTGAGCCGGCGGTGCTGGAGCTGGACGAGGGGGCTGTCCGCGTTTCCGCGGAAACGTCGCAGCGCCTGTCGTGCGACGCCGGCGTGGTCGTGATGCGGGAAGGTCCCGACGGATCAGTGCTTGACGTGGGTCGCAAGACCCGGACGATTCCCACGCCTATCCGCCGGGCGCTCGCCGCGCGGGATACACGCTGCCGGTTTCCTGGATGCACGGCACGCCGCTGCGATGCCCACCACATTACGCATTGGACCGATGGCGGCTCCACATCTCTCGATAACCTGATGCTTCTGTGCCGGCGCCATCACACCCTGGTCCACGAAGGTGGCCTCACTGTCGATCGCGATGTGCTGGGAGGGCTGGCGTTCGTGCGTCCCGACGGCCGGGCGATCGACGTCTGTCCGCTCCCGCCGCCAGGCCACGATCGCGCGCTAGCCTGCGCAGGAAGTGCCGGCACGCTCCGATGCTGGGACGGCGCACGGTTCAATCTGGGGTACGTGATCGACGTACTGCGCGTAACGTAGGGGCCGCCTTTAGACGGCCCAGGGCTGACCCCGTGGCCACGCTGAAGCGCCGCGACCGTGGGCAATGGTTGATCCGACCGATAACGGCAGAGCCGGCTCGACCGGCTGCACGTGGATCTCGACACCGAGAACCAGTCGAAGGACGGCGTGGTGATCGATCTGCGCGCCAACACCGGCGGCTTCGTGGCCGCGTACGCGCTCGAGGTGTTCAACCGAAAGAGCTACATCATGGTGAGCCGCCGCGACCGGACGCCGGCGTCGATGCACCTGTGGGCCGGCCAGCGGTCGCTCGAGAAGCCGACGATCCTGGTTGTGAACCAGGCGTCGCTGTCGGACGCTGAGGATTTCACCGAAGGGTATCGCACGTTCAAGATGGGCACGGTCGTGGGCGATCCCACGGCCGGCTGGTTCATCGGCACCAACAACATCGATCTCATCGACGGCACGGTGTTCCGCATCGCCGGCTCGCAGGGCTTTGCCGCGAACGGCGAGAACATGGAGCTGAACCCGCGCCCGGTGGACATCCGCGTGTCGCGACCGATCGGCGAGACCTACACCGACCGCGACTCGCAGCTCGACGTGGCCGTGAAGACGCTCCTCGGACAGATCGGCAAGAAGTAGCTACGGCCCAAGGTCGAAGGCCCAAGGTCGATTAGGCGTGCGCAGCGGACGCGCTCCGTTCAGCAAGCACTGCGTCGAGTTGGGGCATCGCTGCGCGTAGCCCTTCTTCCATGCCCGTTGCGCTCTGCTCCATTGCTTCGACGCTTGAAAACTGCGTCACGCAGGTCATGCGCGATCCCGTCGGCGTGGTTTCGAAGGCGAACTTCATCGACGCCGGCATGTTCGGGTCCTCGGCGTTGTCTTCGCCGTCGTGCGCCTCGAACGAGCTGATTGGATTCACCGCGGTGAACTTCCAGGAGCCGCTCCACTTTTCTCCCTTCGGCCCAGTCATGAAGTACTCGGCGCGACCGCCAACTTTGAAATCATGACGCGTGAAGGTGGCGGGCCAGGTGGGTGGTCCCCAAAAGCGCTCGAGTTGCCGCGGGTCGGCATAGGCGTCCCAAAGCCGTTTTTGCGGAACGGGAAAGTCGGCCACGACGGTGAGGGTGAGTTTGGCGGCGTCTTTGGTGACAGAGGTAAGCGGCATAATCATTTTCCTTTCGGTAGAAGAACATCGTCGAGCCGCGCCACGCGCTGGCGCCAAATGGATTCGAAGGAGTCGAGGAGCTCGCCAGCGCGCTGGAGCCGCGCGTGGTTGGTGGAGACCAGTTGCTCGCGGCCGTTTGCACGCTTCTGAACGAGACCCGCGCGCTCGAGCACGGCGACGTGCTTTTGCACGGCGGCGAAGCTCATCTCGTACTGCGCAGCAAGATCGGACACCGACGGCGTTCCCGTGAGCGACCGCGCCAAGATGTCGCGTCGCGTGCCATCGGCCAAGGCACGGAACAGCTGGTTGAGCGCCTCGTCGCTCTCTTTTCGACGTACAACCATATGGTTGTATGTTGTAGCATCGTCCGATCGCTTTGGCAAGGCGTATTCGCTGGACTGCAGATCTCTTTATGGGAATCTCACTGTTGGTCAGGGAGGAGACATGGCCTCACCCACGCGCGTGGGCGAAGGGCGGGCGTCACCGCCCTACCGACACGTGCTAGCGGGGCCGAAGCGGACTGAACTGATCGTGGCCTTTCCGCAGTTGCTCAACCCCCATGCTCCGCAGGTAGAGCTGCGTGGTCGTAGTGCTCGAATGACCGAGGATGCGTGAGAGGCGGTAGACATCGAGGCCATTCCTGGTCGAGTGAATGGCGAAGGCGTGTGGATGGACCCGGCCCTTATGCCGATCCGCGCGCAGAAGTCCCGGAGGTCTTGGCAGGCGTGGTTCCGTTCCATCCGCGCCCAGTTGTGGGTGTGGAACACGTAGCGCCCCGGCTGCTCGCCCTTCCCTGACCGAAGAAGGCGGAAGCGCACGGTGTCGGGAGGCCACTCCCGGGAGAACGTGCCGTGCTGAGCATGGTGGGCCCCCCGGGGATCGAACCCGGGACACCCTGATTAAAAGTCAGGTGCTCTACCACTGAGCTAGGGGCCCGCAAACAGCCTGGTTGCCTGATCACTATACTGCGTTCGCTCAGCTTGACGCGCCGCGGGCTGGCTACAGCCGGAACGTTGCGACGATCACGGTGACGTTGTCGCGGCCGCCCGCATCGAGCGCACACTGCAGCAGCTTCTGCGCAACTTCAGCCGACGGCTGCGCGGTGCCGAGCGCGGCGGCGATCGTGTCGTCGTCGACGCCGTCGGTGAGCCCGTCGCTGCACAGCAGCAGGCGATCGCCGTCTTCAAGGCGAAGCAGGTCCATGTCGACATGGACCTCCTCCTCGGACCCTCCGAGCGCGTTGGTCAGGACGTGACGATACCGGGAGAGGTTCGCTTCGTCGGGCGAGAGTTCCCCCGCGTCAACGAGCAGTTGCGCGTAGGTATGATCTCTGGTCAGACGTTCCAGCCGGCCGGCCCGGAACAGGTACGCCCGCGAGTCGCCCACGTGGACGATGAGGAGGTCGCGGCCACAGCTTCGAGCGGCGGTCAGCGTCGACCCCATGCCGCGCAGCGCCTCCTCTTCACGTCCGCGCTCGATCAGCATCGACCCAACCTGCTGAACGGCCTCACGAGTGCGCCGCTCGATCTCAGGGGCGTGTTGCTCGTCCACCCAGAAGATCCAGTCCGGTATCTGCAGCGCCAGGCCGACGAGGGCGCTGATGGTCAACCGGCTGGCAACTTCGCCCGCCGCGTGACCGCCCATCCCGTCGGCCACGACCATCACATAGTTGATCTCATCGGCCCGCTCGGGCACGTCGCCGGCGGGCAGGCTCCCCTGCATCGTCTCCAGCCTGCGCGTCGCCTTGGTGATGAGGAAGTGATCCTCGTTGTTCTCCCGCACGCGGCCTTGATGCGTGAGGCCACTGACATCGGCACGGATCTGTGGCGAGTGCGGGACCGCAACCAGCGGCCGGACGTCGCTCGATGATTGTGTGCGTTTGGCCATGATCAATTAGAGCAAGGACTACGCTGACAGCAACCAAAATCTCTGGCCCTCACTGCCCCCGGGGTGGCTAGGCGACGACGGAGTGCAGCGCCAGCACGCCCTCGCGCTGAATCTCGGCGTCGCCGACGTCGCGCCCGTAGGCCTCCTGCGCGATCGCCGAGGTGAGCGCGCGCAGCCGTGCAGCGGCCGCCGCCCGTGCCGACACGCTGCCGTACACGTCGAAGAACTCATGCCGCGCCCGCGCCGGGAGCAGGCTCCAGACGACGGACAGGTCCAGCGCAGGGTGCCCGAGGTGCATGTCGCCGAAGTCGATCACCCCGGCCATGCCGCCACCCTCGTCCACCAGCACGTGGCGCGAGTAGAAATCGCCGTGCACCAGCGCCAGGACACTCTCGAGCGGCAGCGCCGCGATCCCCGTTTCCACGATGTCGAGCCAGGGCGCCGCGTCCTCGAGGGTGCCGAGGGCGACGAGCTCCGCGAGCGCCGGGCGGAGCATCCGCTCGAGACGACCCGGGTCGAGACGCCCGAAGGCGTCCGTCGGTGCGCCCCAGGCTTCGGCCTCCGCATAGGGCACGTCGTGGAGCGCACGCAGGAAACGCGCGAGCGGCCGCGCCAGCGCCGCGCGCGCCGCTTCGTCGAGACCCACGTCGCTGGCCACCTGCCCGGCGAGACGGCGATACCCGAGAAACGGCCACCGGTATTCCCCTTCGGGGCGTCCGAACCATTCGGGCCGCGGAATCGGGAACGGCAACCGCGGCGCCAGCCGCGGCAGGACGCGCCCCTCGGCTTCGATGAGCGGCACGGCAATCGTGCGCCGCGGGAAGCGGAACACCCAATCGCCGTTGACCAGGAACGCGGTGTTGTCCCAACCGGCGCCCATCGGCTCGAGCGTCACGGGCACCAGCGGCGGGAACTGTGCGTCGATGAGCGCCGCCGCCAGCTCGGGCGTCACTTCCACTTCGGCCACCCACGGCTTCTCGGCGAGCGGCTTCTGGACGATGGCGTAGGGATCGTCGCTCACGTCAGCGGCTTGAGCCCCTTGAACGACGTGGTGACGTAGCGGCCGCGGCGATCGATGACCCGGCACATGTCACCTTTACCGCGCACCAGCAACACCACCTTCGCGCCAGCGGGCAGCGTGCCGCCCGGCTCGCCATGCAGCACTGATCCGACGAAGAACGGCTGCCGGGCGCGGGCGACGTGCGTGAAGCGATTGGGCGGAGGCGAGACGGTGTCGGCCTCCGGCGCGAGCGCCGAAGCCGGCATCACCGTCTGCGCCGGTCTGAGCATGCCCTTCATCAAGAAGGACTGTATCAGCATCTTCTGGCCCGCACTCCGTGCGGGCTATTCGATCATGCTGCTGTCGGGCACCTCGATGGGGATGACGGGCAGCGCGTGCGGCTCTTCGTGCGTGCTCGGAGTGCCGGCGGCGGCGACGGCAAACAGATCCGGCAGCTTATACGGCTCGGCTTTCGCCAGGTCGACCTCGTAGCCCATGTCCAGCAGGCTGGCCACCGTGAGCCGGCTCAGCGGATTGTTCGGCGCGGCGATGAACCCCGACATGAGCTCGTTGCGGAAGACGCTCTCGCGCCAGTGGCCGTCGGCGGTACCAGGACCGCCTTCGTTCTCCACCGGGACGTCGGCGGCCTTCTTCTTCAGCAGCTTGCCGTACTCGATCCGCGCATTCTTGCCGACGAAACGCACGGTGCTCTCCCCGGCGTCCTTCAGCAGGCCCTTGCGTTCCCAGATCGTGCCGATGCCGATGACGTGTCCCATCTCGTGGGTGATGACGTCTTTCAGCGTGCGGTCCTTCTGCATCGACGCGAGGTCGGCGATATCGAACGACATGATGCCCTTCACCGGCAGGAACTTGACCTTGCCCGCCGACGCGGGACGGATGTGCGTCGGACCGGCCTGACCGAGGATGCGGCCGGGACCGTCGATCGGGGTGCCCTGCGCCAGAATCAGCAGGTCGTCGATCACCTCGCCGTCCACGCGCACGCTCGGAAGGTCGCCGACGATGACGTTGGCCCAGCGATCGGCGGCGGCCTTGAACGCGTTCTTCTGCGCGGTGTTCAGACCACCGAGAAACCGGACCTCGATCTTGTAGGCCGACCTGGCGACCGCCGCGGCGGCCCCCATCATGCGGGCCGAAGGCTTGGCCGACGCGATGTAGGTTTCGTAGTCAGCCGTCTTTTTCTTGGCCATGGGGAGCGCTCCTCTTGTGGGTGTGACGCACACGCGCGCGCGGTGCCGCCCGGGCACGCGTCGCGCCTCTCGCGTTATGTGCCCCTGAGGATACGCGCGGTGGTGAGCGCTTGTCCCATGTGCCGTGTGGAGTGTTCCGCGGCGTGCACCAGCAGCCCCAGCACGGTGGACGGGAGCCCGGCCCGGCCGACGCGACGCTCGTCGAGAAGCCGAGCCGTATCGGTGGCGCGCAGTTGCTCGAGCGAGCGATCGATGGTGGCGTTGGCGTCGGCCACGAGCGACGGCAGGCTCGGCGCCGGCTCGCCCGGCGTCTCCTCTGCCGCGAGAAACTCACGCTGCGCCTCGTTGAGCGTCTCGCCACGCGCGTAGGTGAGAAGCCGATCCAACGCGCCGCCAGCGTGACGCACGTGGAATCCAATCGACGCGGCGCCGCCGGGCCGCACCCACACGAGCGTGGGCGCCACCATCGTCTGCAGTCGCGCCAGGTCTTCGCGCACCTGCAGCAGCGAATGCACCACGGGCAGCACCATCGCGGGGTAGCCGGCCACGGGGCCGCGCAGCCAGACTTCGGGTTCGGACATGGGATGAATGTAGCAGCAGGGCGGCCTGAAGGCCGCCCTCTACGTTGCGCCTCTTGAGTAGAGGGCGGTCTTCAGACCGCCCTAAAGTACCCGCTCACCAGTCCCACCAGTCCCACCTGTCCTACCTGTCCTACCTGTCCTACCTGTCCTACCAGTCCCTACTGTTACTCTGAGCCGTGGAGTACAAGCCGCAGCTGGCGACGCTCGTCAAGGCTCCGCCCGCGGGCGACGAGTGGCTGCACGAGATCAAGTACGACGGCTACCGCATGGGCTGCGCCATCTCACCCACCGGCGTGAAACTGACCAGCCGGAACGGTCTCGATTACACGAGTGCGTTCCCGGAAATCGTCGCCGCCGCGAAGGCGCTCGACGCCACATCAGCGCTCATCGACGGCGAGGTCGCGGTGCTGCTCGACGATGGCCGTGCCAGCTTTCAGGCGCTCCAGCAGGGACATCGCGCCGGATTGGTCTACCTGGCCTTCGATCTCCTCGAGCTCGACGGCGCACCGCTGCTCGCGCAGCCGCTCGACGCGCGCAAGACGCGGCTCAAGACGCTGATCGGCCCCGCGGCCGGACGCATCCGCTATTCCGACCACGTGGTGGGTCACGGGCAAGCGTTCTTCGAGCAGGCGACGAAGCTCGGCGTCGAGGGCATCGTCTCGAAGCGCCGCGACGCTGCGTATCAGCCGGGACGGCGCTCCGGGTGGTTGAAGATCAAATGCCTGCGCACGCAGTGGTTCGTGGTCGGCGGCTACACGGACCAGGAAGGCATGACAGGGGGACTGGGTGCCCTGCTCGTCGGCTACTACGCGAACGACCGCCTCACGTTCGCCGGCCGCGTCGGCTCAGGGCTCGCGGGGAAGAGCGGCGGCGAACTGCTGCAGCGTCTGACGCCGCTGGCCCGGCGGACCAGCCCGTTCGATCCCCCGCCGGCAGCGCCGCTGGCCAAGTCCGCCCACTTCGTCGAGCCGTCGCTGGTATGCCTGGTGGCTTTTGCCGAGTGGACGGACGAGGACCGGATCCGTCATCCGGTGTTCCACGGGCTGGTGCCTGACGACCCGGCCGCCGTGACGCACGACGGCTGACCCTCTGATCTGCGCGCAGCTGCACGCGGCGGCAACGGGCGCGAGGGCGTTCGCGCGCCGTGAAGAACCTGACGGGCCACGCCGATATTCAGAGCACCTGTGGCCATCGTTCTCATCGCCGAACCCGATCAGCTGGGCACCCTGAAGGGCCGCCCCGACTACACCGACGCCCAGGCGTTCACCGACGCCGAAACGCCGGCGGCACTCGAGGCGATCATCAGCGGCCGCCCCGATATCGTCGCCATCGAGCGGCTCTTCGCGAAGAAGTCGCGCGGCGCGGCGCTCATCAACCGTATCAAGGCCGACCCGTCGCTCGAGACGGTCGAGATTCGCATCGTGTCGGCCGAGTCAGGCGCCTCGAAGCCGTCGGGTCGCGGTGGCTCCGCCGCTGCCCCGGCTCCGGTCGCTGGCGCGGCTGGCGCGGTGAGCCCCACGGCTGCGGCTGCGGCGGTGGCGGCTCCACCTGCGGCGCTGGATCAGAAGGGCACGCGGCGTGCGCTGCGCTTCAAGATCATCGAGGGCATCGAGGTGCTGATCGACGGCAACCCGGCGATGCTCGTGGACCTCTCCACGGTCGGCGCGCAGGTCGTGTCGGGCACGCTGCTCAAGCCGAATCAGCGCGTGCGTCTGTCGTTCACCGATGGCGCCAAGCCGGTGCGGTTCAGCGCGGGCGTGGCATGGTCGGCGTTCGAACTGCCCAAGGCGGGGCCGCGCTATCGCGCGGGCATCGAGTTCTTCGACGCGGATCCGGAGGCGGTGGGACGCTTCTGCGATACGAACCGCGCCGACCCCTCGAAGCGCAACTGACTGTCGTAGTGGCCGCCTTGAGGCGGCCCTCGGCGGGCCATCTTCGGCGGGCCGGCTAAAGGCCGGCCCCTACGTACGAACCGGAACGGTCTCCATCCAGCTTTCCACCACCGAGCCGGGCCTGATGATCGTCTCGCGCCGATCGGAGCCGGTCGAAATCAGCCCGCACGCCACGCCGCTCACTTCCTCGAGACGCGTGAGGTAGCGCTTGGCTTCCACCGGCAAATCGTTCATGCGCGTGACGCCCTTGGTGGGCGTCGACCATCCGGGCAAGGTTTCGTACACCGGCTCGGCCGTGGCGAGGGGACGGAGGTCTGCCGGGAACTCGGTGAGCACGCCCACGGCCGTACGGTAGCCGGTGCAGATGCGCACCTCGGGCAGGCCGTCCAGCACGTCGAGTTTGGTCAAGGCGATGGCGTCGAGGCCGTTGATGCGCGCCGAGTAGCGCACCACCACGGCGTCGTACCAGCCGCAGCGCCGCGGCCGTCCGGTGGACGCGCCGTACTCCTGCCCCGTCTCACGCAGGCGGTCGGCCAGGTCGCCGGAGAGCTCGGTGGGCAGCGGCCCCTCGCCCACGCGGGTCGTGTAGGCCTTGGCCACGCCCAGCACGCCCCCGATGGCGCGCGGCGGCACGCCCAGGCCGGTGCACACGCCCCCGGCCGAGGCGTTCGACGAGGTGACGAACGGATAGGTGCCGTGGTCGATGTCGAGCAGCGTCGCCTGCGCGCCCTCGAACAGCACCGACTTGCCCGCCGCCATCGTCCGGTGGAGAAACAGCGACGTGTCGGCCACCCAGGGCCGCAGCCGCTCTCCGTGCGCGAGCAGGTGATCGAACACCGGCTTCCAATCGAGCGTGGAATCCTTGATCGCGCGGTTGCGGGCGTTGACGTTCTCGCGCACCTCGGTGGCGAGCGCCTCGCGATCACCGAGCAGGTCGCAGATGCGAATGCCGCGGCGGCCAATCTTGTCCTCGTAGGCCGGACCGATGCCGCGCGACGTCGTCCCGATCTTCCGCTCGCCCCGCCGCGCTTCGGACAGGACGTCGAGCTCCCGGTGGTACGGCAGGATGACGTGCGCTTTTTCGCTGACGAGCAGGCGGCCGTCCACGCTGATGCCGAGGCGGGCCAGCTCGTCAACTTCCTTGAAGAGCGCCTCCGGGTCGATCACCACGCCGTTGCCGATCACGCACGTCACGCCGGCGTGGAGAATCCCGGACGGAATCAGGTGCAGCACGAACTTCTGGCCGTCCACGTAGACGGTGTGCCCGGCGTTGTGCCCGCCCTGGTAGCGCGCCACCGCCGAGAAGTGCGGCGTCAGCATGTCGACGATCTTGCCCTTGCCTTCGTCGCCCCACTGCGCGCCGAGCACCGCGATATTCGTCTTCACCATTCAGTAATATCGTATGCGAAATATGGCGAGATTCGCGGGCGCGTGGCGGCTGTGTCGATCGACGGATGCGCCGCGAATGTCAACGTAATTTTTTTTCGAAAACTATTTGACAAGCTCGCCGCTGATTCTTACCTTCTGATCCTTCACCAGCAGCGCAGCACGAGGAACAGCACGACATGAATGGCCCACAAGCAGGATTTGAACGGCGGGTGCAAGGCGCGCTCGAAGCGACGCCTTCGAGAATCCCGGTCATCCTGGGCGGATGCGGCACGGGTCGAACCTCGATGCTGCAGCGGCTCCGCGATCGGATGGGCCGCGGCAGCGTGCAGTACCTCGACGTCGAGCGCTGCGCCAGCACACCTGAGCGGTTCCTGACCGCCGTCACCACCTCGTCACCGTTTCCGTCGCACGACCACCGCACGCCGTCGAACGCGCGCGAGGCGTTCGACATGACGATGGCGTTCATGAGTCACGCCACGGCGCCTGGTGGCGGACCGGCCACGTTCCTGCTCGACGAGGTGCTCGAGCTGCGCACGTTCGAAAGCTTCCCCGGTCTGCGCCACGTGCTCCGGGATCTGTTCGACGCGCTGGCCACGAGCAACAACCGCTTCGTGCTGACGTCGCGCTACGTGGCGCGCGCGCACAAGCTGCTGCGCGACGCGACGGCGCGCTTCGAGGTGATGCACGTGCTGCCGCTCACCGCCGGCGAGGTCACCGACCTGCTGGCACCGGCCTTCAACGGCTACGACCAGCTGCCCGCCGGCGAGCGCGACGACCTGAGCCGCACCATCGAGGCCCTCTCCAACGGTAGAGCTTGCTATGCCGCGGCGATTGGCGAAGCCACCGCCCGGATGGCCGGCACCGGCGATGCCGTCGGCGCGCTGGCGGCGCTGCTGTCGCCCGGCGCCGCGCTCGATCGCGACTGCCGGTTCTGCTACGAGCTGCGACTCCACCGGGCTCGCGGCTACGGCGCGCTCAAGGCGATTCTGGACATCCTGGCGGCCGACGAGCCGCTGACCCTCACCGAAATCTCGCTGCGACTGAAACGGACCCCTGGGTCCACCAAAGACTACCTGTCGTGGCTCGAAGACGTGGATCTGGTGGCGTCGAGCCACAAGAAGTACAGCTTCACCGACCCGCTGCTGCGGCTGTGGGTACGGCTCCACTGCCGTCCCGTGCCCCCCACGGCCGAAGACGTCGCGCGCGACGTGCAGAGGTACGCCGTTGGCCGGCTGCAGTCGCTGGCGCCGGTCGTCACGCCGCCAACGCCCGTGCACGCCGAGTCGAGCCCCGCGCCCGCGAGCTCCGGCGGCAACAGCGGTTCACCCGAGCTCGCCTACGCCGGCGTCGAGGCCAGCGGCCCCGACGATCGCAAGGGCTGGGGCATCATCGAGATCGATTAGGCCGACACTGCAGGGCGGTCTGAAGACCGCCCTCTACGTACTCGACGTCAGATGTAGCGGGCGGTCTTCAGACCGCCCGTGTCACGTACGTGGCCGCGGGTCTTCAGACCCGCCTCATCATGCCGCGCCGGCATCATCGCGCGCGTCCAGCTTCAGCAGCGCTTGCCGCGCGGCGTCCTGCTCCGCTTCCTTCTTCGCCCGGCCCGTGGCAACGCCGAGCACTTCCCCACTCACCACGACTTCCACGCTGAAGATCTTCGAGTGGTCGGGCCCCGACTCGCCCGACACGCGATACTCCGGCAGCGGCCGCCCCAGCGCCTGCACGCGCTCCTGCAGCGTCGACTTGTAGTCCTGCACGAACAGCCGTTCGCTGCCGCCGTCGATGGCGTCCTTGAGCTCGCGCTGCAGGAAGGTGGCCGCGGCCTCGAGCCCGCCGTCGAGATAGATCGCCGCCACCAGCGCTTCATAGGTATCGGCCAGCAGCGCCGACTTGAGCCGCCCGCCGGTCTTCTCCTCGCCGCGTCCGAGCAGCAGGTAGTCGCCCAGGCGGATCGCCTCGGCGTGCCGCGCCAGCGACTGCGTCGACACGACTGCCGCCTTGATCTTCGACTTCTGCCCCTCGTCGTACTCGGGGAACTGGTGGAACAGCCGGTCGGCTACCACGAAGCCGAGGACCGCGTCGCCGAGGAACTCGAGCGATTCGTTGTCGGCCGCGCCCGACACGTCTTCGGCCGCGCGCGAGCGGTGCGTGAGCGCCTGTTCGAGCAGGCCGCGGTCGCGGAAGCGGTAGCCGACGCGGCGCTCCAGCGCGGCGCAGGCGTCTTCGAACTGGACGATACGAGCCCCCACGTCCTGGCGGTGGCTCTCGATGATGCGGCGCGCGTCGTCGGCGGCCGGACTCGCCACCGCAATCTGGATCTCGCCGAGCGGATTCACCGAGAGCGGCCAGATCGCGTGCGGGTTGCCGCTGATACGGAAGCTGTCGATGCCCTGGCTGTCGAGCAGGGCCATCACCACGCTCGCCTCGATGTTCGACGAGGTGTGGAAGACGATCACCGGTTCCGGCGGGGAGTCGGAGTAGCTCACGCGGCGGCGGGCTCCATGTCCTGCACGCGGAGCAGCAGCATGGTCATGTCGTCCTGCTGCTCCACCGGGCCGACGAACGAGACGATGGCGCCCAGAATCTCGTCGCGCAACTGGGAGAACGGCGCGGTGCCGTGCGCCTGCACCAGCGCGCTCAGGCGGTCCTCGCCGAAAAAATCTCCTGCCGCGTTCATCGCTTCGGTCAATCCGTCTGTATACAACAGAAAGACGTCGCCCGGCGCAATGGGCACCGTGGCCTCCTCGAGCAGGCGGTTGAAGGTCTCGCCGTTGTCGATGTTGAGGCCCAGCACCAGCCCGTCTGGCGCCAGCACCTCGGCCGCTGGCGACAGTGCGTTGGGGCCCGGGAGTCGGATCAGCGGGCAATGGCCGGCCCGCGCATAGGTGAGCGTGCGGGCGCGCACGTCCACCACGCCGTAGGTCATGGTGATGAACCGCCGGGTGTCGAGATGGTTGGAGATGATGCGGTTGGCGTCGATGAGCAGTTGTCGCGGCGACACGTGCGACTGGCTGAACGACAACACGATGCCTTTGAGCTCGGCCATGTAGAGCGCGGCCGACGTGCCCTTGCCGGCGACGTCGGCGATGAGCATGGCGAAACGGTGCTCGTCGATGGCCCAGAAGTCGTAGTAGTCGCCGCCCACTTCGCGGGCCGGCTCGCAGTGCCCGGCAAACGACAGTCCGGCCTGATTGAGCGGCCCCTGCGGCAGCAGCGACATCTGGATGCCGCGCGCGATGCGCAGCTCCTGCTCGAGGCGCTCCTTCTGCGCCTTCTGCACGAGCAGATCCTCGATGCTCGCGGTCATCGAGTTGAACGACTGGGCGAGCTCGCCGAGTTGGTCGCGCGAGTGCACGACGATCTTGTGCGAGAAGTCGCCGCCCCGCACCCGCTCGGTGCCCTCGAAGAGCTCGTGCACGGCGCCTGTGATCGAGCGGGCCAGCACGAACCCCATGAGGAACGCGACTGCCAGGATGATCAGGAACAGCACGGCGACGATGGCCAGGATGGCCAGCAGCAGCTGCGCGATGCTGATTTCGTTGATCCGGCCGGCCGACTCCGACAGGTGTTCGTAGACCTGGCCCAGCGCCAGATCGAAACGGACGATCAACCGCTGCGGACGGCCCGTGTCCCACTCGGTGTAATCGAGCAGCGCGGCCCAATCCACATACCCCGAGGTCAGCCCACCCTTCCCGAGCGCGATGTTGGCGGGCCCCAGGATCCGCCCTTTCGACGGCTGCCTGCGACTGCCGCTCTGCGCCGATGACGCCGGGGGTTCCGCCGTCGCGTCGTCGCCGAGCGGACCGTCATCGTCCGAGTAGAGCAGCAGTGTCTGCACCGAGATGCCCGTCTCGCTCCGTATGGCGTCGAGCAGCATCCCGCCGAGCGGCACGTCCACCACCACCGCCTCGCGCACGTCGTCGTGCGTCACCCACGCCACCCCGCGCGCCGTGATCCAAGGCCGCGTCGATCCAGGAGTGTTCCCCGCCATCAGGCTGCCGTAGCCCGCGCACGACACCCATTCGGGGACGACCGTCGGCACCGCGGTGTGCCCCCACGGCCCCGATACCGCGACCGGACGGCCCGCGGCGGGGCGGGTCCCCGCCGTGCAGGCAGCCGACGCCGGCACCACCGCATAGGACACCAGCGGAAACTGCGCGTTCGCTCCCTGCTGGTGCCGCGCCAGCGCGGCGCTCGTCTCGGCGGCGCCGCGCACGTGCGCCAGATCCGCGGCCGCCGTCTGCGCCAGGGCCTGCGCATGGTCGACCAGCGTATCGAGGCGCGCGCGGAGCAGATAGCCGCCGATGTTGCTGAACAGCAGCAGGCCCGCCACCGAGAAGAACAACACGAGCAGCAGCACCGGCACCAAGCCGATGAAGATGTAGCTGAGGGTGAGCTTGCGCCGCACGCGCCAGAGCACGACGCTCTTGACGTGGATGTAGGTGCGGTAGCCGATGACCACCACCGCGATGAGCAGGAGCGCCGTGGCGACCGAATTGAGGCCGCTCAGGGCCGTCATCGACTGCGTGGCGGCCCGCACCGTCCACACGACGGCCTTGACGCCCAGCGACAGCAGCAGCAGCCGGCCGACGAAGGTGCGTGTGAGCAACCACCACGCGCGGCGCGCGGCGTCGCGGTTGGTCACCGGCGACTCCGCAGGCCGCCGCATCGGCGGGCCGACATTGCACGCTCAATTGCTCTCGGAGTACGCTCGACCATCGTGAAGCTGCGGGACAACGCGCGGTTCGACACCGTGTGCATCCATGCGGGGCAGGTGCCGGATCCGTCTACCGGCGCCATTATCACCCCGATCTATCAGACCTCGACCTATGTGCAGGACGGCCTGGGCGTGCACAAGGGTTACGAGTATGGACGCACGCACAATCCCACGCGCGCCGCGCTCGAGGGCAACATCGCCGCCATGGAACGCGGCAAGGCCGCGTTCGCGTTTGCGTCGGGCCTGGCCGCCACCCGTGCCGTCATGACGCTGCTGGAGGCCGGCGATCACGTGGTGGTCACCGACAATACCTACGGCGGCACCTACCGATTGTTCGAACAGGTGCTGCGCAAGGGTGGGCTCGACTTCACCTATGTCGATACGTCGGACCTGGCGGCCACGGCCGCGGCGATCCAGCCCAACACCAAGATGCTGTTCGTGGAGACGCCCACGAACCCGGTGCTGCGGATCACCGACCTCGCGGCCGTTTCGCAGTGCGCACACGACCGCGGCGTCGCCGTCGTGGTGGACAACACGTTCGCCAGCCCCTACGCGCAGCGGCCCATCGAGTTCGGCGCCGACCTCGTCCTGCACAGCACCACCAAGTTCCTCAACGGCCACAGCGACAGCGTCGGCGGCATCGTCGTGAGCGTGCGCGACGACCACACCGACTGGCTGAAGTTCGTGCAGAACGCGGAAGGCGCCATCCTGGGGCCGATGGACGCCTGGCTGGTGCTGCGCGGCACCAAGACGCTCCCCATCCGCATGGAGCGCCACAACGCCAACGCCGAGCGCATTGCCGGGTTCCTGGCCGACCATCCCAAGGTGACGCGCGTCCACTATCCCGGCCTGCCCGACCACCCGCAGCACGATCTCGCCAGGCGGCAGATGCGCGGCTTCGGCGGCCTGATTGCCTTTGCCCTCGGGTCGCTCGAAAAGACGCGCACCCTGCTGAACAGCGTGCGGCTGATGTCGCTGGCCGAGAGCCTCGGCGGCGTGGAAACCCTCATCAGCCACCCGGCGTCCATGACCCACGCGTCGGTGCCCTACGACCATCGTCAGGAGATCGGTGTGACGGACGATCTGGTGCGCATTTCGGTTGGCATCGAAGACTGCGACGACCTGCTGGAGGATTTGGCCCAGGCGCTCGACCGCGTCTAGCCGCCGCATGGATTTCATCAAGAACGTCGTCAACTGGTTCATCGACAACGTCTACAACGTTCCCGAGCTCATTCGCTGGGTCGGCTTTCCCGGCCTGATTGCGATCGTGTTCGCCGAAACCGGGCTGCTCGTGGGGTTCTTCCTGCCCGGCGACTCGCTCCTCATCACCGCGGGCGTCTTCGCGGCCGGCGGCCTGCTCGACATCCGGTTCCTGGTGCCCGCCCTCATCCTGGCGGCCATCGCCGGCAACGCCACCGGGTATGCGATCGGCAAGCGGACTGGTGCGGCGCTCTACAAACGCCCCGACACATTCCTCTTCCGGCGTGAACATCTGCGGATGACGCACGAGTACTACGAGCGTCACGGCGCGATCACGATCATCCTCGCCCAGTTCATTCCGATCCTGAGGACCTTCGCGCCCGTCGTGGCTGGCGTGGCGGAAATGGGCTACGTGAAGTTCGCCACCTACAACGTGCTCGGCGCCATCTGCTGGGTGACGAGCATGACGCTGGCCGGCTACGCCCTGGGGAATCTCGTGCCCGATATCGAAAAGAAGATCCACCTGGTGGTGGCCGGCGTGATCGCCCTGTCGCTGATCCCCCCCGCCATCGCCTGGTTCCGCCGCCGCAAGACCCCCCGCAACGTAGAGGGCGGTCTTTAGACCGCCCTGGAGTTGCAGGGCGGTCCTCAGACCTGCCCGTCGTGGGCAGACGCCGCCACCCACCGCAGATACGCCTCCGACCCCGCATCCGCAGTAATTACCAGGAATTCAGGCAATTCGTACGGGTGCAGCTCGCGCACCCGCTGCTCCACCGCCGCCACCCGATCCGTCGTGGTCTTGATCACGACCTGCTCCTCGGCCTCCTGCTGCACCTCGCCCTGCCAGCGGTAGACCGACGCCATCGCCGGCAGCACGTTCACGCACGCGGCGAGCCGCTCGTCGATGAGCGTTCGCGCGACGGCCATCGCCTGGCCGACACCGAAGGTCGTCAGCACGATCGCCACCTGCTGGGCCTGCTGCGTCATTGGGCTTGTACTTTCTGATCCACTCTGGTACAAGAAAACCGGCCGAGATCGCGCAGATTTCCTTTGTACTCGCGATCAAACCGCGCTATTCTCCCACGGAGATCTGTCGAGAACGTGAAGAAGCCCAGCGTATCAGCACCGTCCGGATCCGAGTCCGCTGCTCCACGGCAGCGAGGGCGGCGGGTGGTGCAGTACGGGTTGCTCTTCCTCGGGTGCCTGCTCTTCCTCGATGCACTCGTCGGCGAGAAGGGGCTGGTGGAGAACCTGAAAGCCCGGCAGCAGTTTCAGGCGCTCGAGCGATCGCTGGGCCGGCTCAAGGGTGAGAACGAGAAGCTGCGCAAGGACGTCGATCTGCTCCGGAAAGATCCCAGTACCATCGAGGATGTCGCCCGGCGCGAGCTCGGCATGATGAAGCCCGGCGAAAAGCTCTTCATCATCAGGGACGCCGAGCCGCCCTCTCCCTAGCCAGTCCCTTTACTCTGCCGCCTGCGCGTGGTAAATTCGAGAGTCTCAGCTGACGTGAAAGTTGCGTCCAGCGCCTTGACGCGGGGTGGAGCAGTCCGGTAGCTCGTTGGGCTCATAACCCAAAGGTCGCGGGTTCAAATCCCGCCCCCGCAACCAAAATTCGAAGGGCCGCGTTGCCTAAACAGCGCGGCCCTTTTTCTCTTTGGCTGCGATCTTCTCATCAAATCCTCATTTCCCCGTCATCCACGGGGTCGGCTCCCGCGTCACCGTTCAACCGGTCCGACGGCACGAAACGTCGCCGGGAAAAGGAGTGAACCATGAGTGCTGAGAAGGTCATACGAACCGTGGTTGCCGTCATCCTGGTCGCGGGCGGTGCAGCCCTGACTCCCGCTCTGAGCATCGGAGTGGCTTCGGTATCGGCGGCAGCGAAGAAAGGAGATCTCCATGTGACGAAGGAGTGCTCGCAGTACAGCGGCGCTGCCGGTTCCTTCTGCACGATCACGTCGTCGAACCTCGCGGCAATCAAGTTCCACTCGACCGTCTTCTATGACCAGGCGGCCGGCATTCCGGCGGGGATGGTTGACAGTAACGTCGTCCTCGACGCTGGCAACGGAGACCGGGCAGTTGGCCGTTGCACGCTTGATCTCGCAACCGGTCTCGGACTGTGCACCTTCTCGGACGGGACCGGGCAGTTCACCGGGTTCCATGCCCGTGTCGAGGTCGCGGCCCTGGGCGGAGACGACTGGGAGTGGAACGGGACCTACAGCTTCAGTGCAGGCTGATTAGTTAGAAAGCAGCAGCGAACAAGGTCTCAGACGAACACGGGACGAGAGTAAGATGACGCCGGAGGCGTGACCATGCAGAAGTGGGGGGACCTCCTTGCGGAACGCGCGCTCGCTCACTTCGCCGGACGGGAGCGCGAGGTGGACACCCTTCTCGGGCTGTTCGAGAAGGGTGGACCGCTGGTCGTGCACGTGTATGGCGTCGCAGGCATCGGCAAGTCCAGCCTGCTCGAGGCGTTTGCGAGGCGCACGCGTGCGCACGGGACACGCGTCGTCAGGATCGACTGCCGCAACGTCGAGCCGACCGCTCGGGGACTCCTGACCGAGCTGTCGGACGCCCTGGGCGAGCCCTTGCCCAGTGTCGAAGACGTGGCTCACCGGTTATCCTCCCTCGGCGAGACTGTCGCGATCGTGCTGGACACGTACGAGGTCTTCGTGCTCCTCGACACGTGGATCCGACAAGTCTTCGTCCCATCGCTTCCAATGAATGCGCGCCTGGCCATGGCGAGCCGCAACCCGCCCTCGGCGGCGTGGCGAACCGCGCCCGGCTGGCAGGGACTCTTCCGAAGCCTGCCGCTCGATCCACTGCCGGAGACGGACGCGCTGCACTACCTCGCCTCGTCGGGCATCCCGGCGGACGTCGCACGACGAATCAACGGCGTCGCGCGTGGCCACCCGCTTGCCTTGAGCATGTCGGCATCGATCGCGCTGTCCGACACTGGGCACCGCATCGAAGACACGGGCCTGCACCAGGTGATCGACAAGCTCTCGCGCTCGTACATCGAGGCGGTGCCGGACGCGATCACGCGGCAGGCACTCGAAGCAAGTTCGGTCGTTCGCTGCGTCACCGAGCCGCTGCTGCATGCCCTCCTGCCGGGAATTGCGCCCCGCGACACGATGGAGCGGCTCGGCGCGCTGCCGTTCGTCGAGTTCGGGCGCGAGGGGTTGTTCATCCACGAAGCCGTGCGCAGCGCGATCGACGGCACCTTGGCCGCACGCGACCCCGATTCACGTCGCGAGTACCGCCGCGCGGCGTGGGCCTATTTGCAAAACAGGCTGCAGCACGCCCACGGCACGGAACCATGGCGCTATACCGCCGATCTCCTCTTTCTCCTCGAGAATCCTGTCCTCCGAGAGGGCTTTTTTCCGAGCGGCGCACAGCCGCTGGCGGTCGAGCCGGCGACCCCAGCCGACGAGGAGGCGGTGCTGCGTCTCGTGGCGGCGAAGGCCGCGCCGGAGCGCCAGGCGCTCGCGGCCTGGTGGCGCTATCACGCCGACAGCTTCCGCGTGGTCCGCGATCGTGACGGGAGCATCTGCGGGCTCACGATCATGGTCCGCGCATCCGAGTTGAACGAAGCCGTCGCTGCGGCCGATCCCATCGCGGCAGTGTGGCAGCGCGACGTGGCGGCGCGCGGCGCTTCCAGCGCCCTGTTCTGTCGCCGATGGCTGGATCGCGACGTCGGCGAATCGCCGTCAGCCTCGCAGGCCGCGTCCTGGGTAGACCTGAAGCGGACCTACATGGAAATGCGGGGCACATTGCGGTGGGTCTACACCGCGATCGCGAATCTCGAGCCCTACGCAGAAGTGGCGACGAAACTGGGATTCCGGCCGCTGCCGGATCCGACGGCCGACGTCGGCGGTCAGGTGCTGCATTCCGTTCTCCTCGACATGGGGCCGGGCTCGGTCGACGCATGGCTGGCGGACCTGGTCGGCGCAGAAATCACCGCCGAGGACATTCGCGCGTCGAAGATGCTCGATGTCGATGGCCGGGAGCTCGTTCTGGCCTCAGGCCGGGTGAACCTGACGTCGTTGGAGTTCGGCGTGATGCATTACTTGCAGGACCATCCCGGCAAAGCTGTGTCTCGTTACGACCTCATGGAAGCAGTGTGGGGATACAGAAACGACACCGCCAGCAACGTCGTCGACGTCGTCGTTCGATCGCTGCGCCGCAAACTCGGTGTCGAATCCTCCGTAGTCGAAACCGTGCGCGGTACCGGGTACCGATACCGGATGCCAGCCTCGGCACCATAGGGGACACCCGCTGATCTTTGCGTGCTAGGCGGCGAGCCACTCAGGCATACGGCTTTGGCTTCGAGCCCCCGCAACCAAATTTAAGGGCCGCGCTGCTTCGCAGCGCGGCCCTTCGTGTTTTGGACTCGCGACAGTGGCGAGTTCTATCTAGAAATCGACCGTGGCGTTGAAGCGTGCATACCGCGGGTTCAGGATGGCGTTCGGCCGCAGCCAGGTGGAGCCGTCGGTTCCGAAGTTCTGGTTGAACGAGGTGCCGGTGTTGGCGTTGAAGAGATTGTAGAGGTCGAAGCCTACGTTGGCACGAATGCGACGGATGCGAAGGACCTTCGATACCCGCATGTCGACCGTATTGAGGCGATCGGGGTAGACGTCGCCGAGCCTCGCCAGGTCGAGCGTCACCTGCGGCGCGTTGCCCGCGACCGGGCGCCCGAGTTGCGCGACCACGTTGGCCGCCTGCTCGAAGTAGTTGGCGCTCTGCGACAGGCCGTTCGACCCCGGGTCGTTGGTCGCCAGCACGTTCGGCTGCGATCGCATGATGGCGCTGACCTGCACGTCGATCTTCGGCACGACGTAGTTGGCCAGTCCGCGCCACGCCCACAGCCAGGGCTCCTCGGTACGGCACCCCCCCACATCCTTATTGAGGAGGATCGAGGCCGGCTGTGAATACAGCTCCGGGAGCTGCGCGGCAAGGTCGCACAGGTCGCGCACGCCGCCGCCCGTGGTGAAGCCGCCCTGCAGCGTAAGGCCACCGTTCGTGCGCGCGTTCACCGTCATCTCGAGGCCCTGCCAGTAGACCGACGGGTCGGCGTAGTCGCTGGCCAGCGCCAGGTAGTTGTCAACCCGGCCGAACGCCGCGGGCTTGAGCAGCAGATAGTTCAGCTGCTGGCCGCTCGTGGGCAAGTTCGGGTTGCTGGGTACCGTGAACCGGTACTGATCGAAATCCGCCGGCCCGATGGCCCGATTGTCCGTGAACGTCAAGTTGCCCCACGACCGGCGGCTGTAGCCGAACTCCACCGACACGCGCGGCAGCACCTGCTGCTGCACTGACGCTGCGAACTGCCAGTCGAAGGGCCGCACGCCCCACCCGCCCAGCAGGGCCGGGCTGACCACGGTAGCCGTGCTGCGCACCGAGCCGCTGTCCCGGAAGCCGAAGAAGTTCTGGTTGTCCAGCGCGGCGCACTCGCCATTGAGCGCCGGGTTGTTCAGGTCGCAGTCGGGAATGAAATTGCCGTTGCGCGGATCGCCCGCCGGGAAAGTGGTCCGGTCGTTCCACGCGCGGGTGGCCGTCTGCGCAAAGGTGGCCGCCGGGTTCGTCCCGATATACACCCCGTCGTTGGCGGCATACTGCCAGTACTTCGCCAGGTTCGCCTTGATGGCGGTCTTGCCGTTGCCGAACACGTCGTAGGCCAGCCCCATGCGCGGCGCGATGTCCTGGTAGCTCGAGACGCCCTCGGCGCTCGCCAGCGTCCGCTTGGGCCCGCCGAACCGGCTGTCGCCCTGCAGTCCGTTCAACCCCTCGGGGAAAAAGCTCCACGCCTTCTCGTAGCGCAGCGCGCCCTGCAGCGTCAGCCGGTTGCGTGTCCACTGATCCTGCACGTAGAAGGCGTCCCAGCGCGTGCGGTTGGCCTGCCGCCACGGCGTGATGCGCTGCGTGATCTGATTGGGCACGCCCGCCAGGAAGCGGTACTGCAGACCGTGCGACGCGAAGTCGCCGAAGATGTCGGTCACTTCGTAGGCTGCCTGATAGCCGCCCTTCATGCTGTGCGCGCCGGTGACGTAGGTGAGCGACGCTCGCCACACGTTGTGCGTCTGGTAGTTGTTGTTCAGCCCGGCGTAGCCGTGGTAGACCATGTTGGGCACGGGCACACCGCCGGCGATGCTCTGCTCCTGCACCGGGATGAACGGATCCTGGTCGAGCGCGCCGCTGGGCGTGGTCGGGTTCCAGTTGCTGAGGAACTGCGAGGCGGCCGCTTCCAGCAGGAGCTTGTTGGTGACGGGCGCCGTGTACGAGAACTGCATGATGTGGTCTCTGCCGTCCTGACTCATCGTGGACTCCGGTGACCACGTGCCGAAGCCGTACACCGCCACCCAGTCGTCGCCGCGCACGCGGCACTGGTCGGCGTCGATGGCGTACGAGCTGCCGGCGCAGACCATCTGCTTGTCGAAAGAGGCGCTGACCTTGTTCCGCTGCGAGAGCTGCGCCGTGACGCGTCCGGCGACGATTTTCCGGCTGTTGGACGTGCGCGACGTGATGCTCTGATCGGCGACGTAGGCCCATTTCGTCGGGTCGCCTGCGTTCAGGTTGCCGAAGCGGCCGGCGATGTCCGTGTACTCACCGAACGTGCGAGCCGTACCGTAGAACCACACCTTGTCCTTCTTGATGGGCCCGCCCATCGCGAAACTGGTATCCCAGTTCCGGATGATTTTGGTGGGACTCGGGATGCCGAACGACCGCAACTGGTCGTCCACGTTGTTGCTCTGCGCCCAGGATCCGGCCAGGTTGGAGAAGAAGGTCCCGGAGAAGGCGTTGCCGCCGCTCTTGGGTACGATGTTGAACTGCGGCCCGCCGCGGTCGGCCTCGCCAAGCCCGCCCGCCACGGTGAGCTGCACTTCCTGCGCGTTGACGGTGTCGTAGCCGAAGCCGGCCACACCGCCGCCGTTGAACGCCGAGCCGACGTTCATGCCGTCGATCTGCACGGTGCCCTCGTTGCTGCGGCCGCCGCGCGACGTAAAGAAGATCATGCCCGGGTTCACGCCACCGCTCTGCGTGCCGTTGGCCTGAATGCCCGAGGAGACGGTCAGCAGATTCCCGTAGCCGCGGGACGCTGGTAGCGCCGCCAGGATTTCGTCGCTCAATACGGTCTGGACGCGCGTGCTGTTCTGCACGTCCACCACCGGCGTTTCGCCGGTGACGGTGATCGTTTCCTGGAGTCCGCCCACGCGCAGGTCGGCGTTGAGCGTCACGGTCACACCGGTCTGCACCTGCACGGCATCTCTCTTCACAGTCGAGAAGCCGGGCAGGGTGTATGTCACGGAATACGTGCCCGCCGACAGGCTGTCCAGGCGGAACTGGCCCGACCCGTCCGTGACGGCGCTCCGGACCTTTTCGATCAGCGCGGGGCTGGTGGCTTCGACAGTGACTCCGGGAAGCACGCCCCCCGAAGCATCGCGTACGACGCCCGCAATCGATTGCGCCGACACCATCGCCGGCATGAGCGCGACGAGCACAGCCGCGAGCGACAAGCGGATCGCGGCGGCACGACTGTAATCACGCATCCTCATCCTCCTTGCATTCGAAGCCCCCCGTGGTCAGGTTTTGCCGGCCCGATCCTATGCGCGTTCGGCGCTCGTTAGGTAGCCCGGCAGTGTCTGAGGCGGGCCTGTGAGTGTCGAGGCGCAGGGCGGGTCTCTGGGACCGGCCGGACCCGTCTGGGACGGCAACGATGAGCGGCCGAAAGCATCAGCTTCAGGGTCCGGAATGGCGAGGCGTGTGAGGGGGATCGCCGGGTTCGGGACTCCCTGGGTTCTCGAGCTGCGAAGCGCGGTGACAGAGGTTCGCTACCTCTGCGGCGCGGGCTGCCTGAGCCAATCGTCGAATCGAATCGCGCCGAGCCGCGCATCTCCTGCGGGAACGAGCGAACGCTCGCTCAACAACGTTCCGTAGTAACGCGCACTCGGGTCAGCGACAACTGTGCGTGGATCGTTGTGCGCCTCGAGCC